>Ga0268362_100004_pt1 | contig 301027 bp, 265 predicted proteins | sample MetcocultureR2M_FD_197214 | JGI IMG/M metagenome (GOLD analysis project Ga0268362, IMG submission 197214) | Soil microbial communities from Anza Borrego Desert, Southern California, United States - Methanotrophic co-culture R2-M | ecosystem: Environmental > Terrestrial > Soil > Desert | place... | reverse complement strand
AACCCTTTTGAAATTGCACCCGGTTCATAGGCATGGGACACCCCGCTTGTGATAGATGCCCATAGTCTAAGGACCCTAGCGGCTCACTATGTGAGCCTGTACTGAACTTCGTCGCTAATCAGGAAAATTAATGCCTTATTGAAAGCGATTTGGAATTAATCCGTCGTCAACGCACCGCCTAGGGAAGGGCGGCGTCAATCTGGACATATGTCCCCTGCTCGATAAGACGGGCGAACTCCGGAAAAAAAGACGAGCAACCTCTGTCTCAAGCGATGGCCGCTGTCAAAGCGGCCGTGTGCGAGTAGAATTCTTTCCCCATGGGTCGAGGTTTTTCAGGGCTTCGTTTTTTGCTTCATCAGGTTATTGTTTTCTATTCGCTATGCACGAACTCTCCCTCTGCCAAGGCATCATCGATATCCTGGAGACCGAAGCGGGCAAGCAGCACTTTGCGCGGGTGCGCAAGGTCAGATTGTTGGTTGGTCCTCTCGCGGGGGTCGATCGTGCAGCCTTGAGCTTCGGCTTCGAAGCGGTGAGCCGGGACACGATCGCCGAAGGAGCGGAACTGGAATTCATCGATACGCCGGGCCTGGCCTGGTGTTTTGCTTGCGATCGTACGGTGGAAATCGCGCAATATTACGACCCGTGTCCCGCATGCGGCGGGCATCGCCTGAAAGTGACCGGGGGCGAGGAATTCAGAATTCTCGATTTGGAGGTGGAATAAGCATGTGTACCGTTTGCGGCTGCGGCGAAGCCGATCAGCACCATCACGCTCACGCCCACGGTTCGGAGCATGAGCATACCCACGATCACGGCCATGACCATGGTCATCACCATCATCACCACGGCCAAGGCGCTGCCGGACTGAGTATTGACGGTCTCAGCCAGGAGCGCATCGTTCGCATCGAACAGGACATTCTCGGCCGCAACGACGCCCATGCCCGCGGCAACCGAAACTTCTTCGAAAGCCACGGCATTCTGGCCGTGAACCTGCTTTCGAGCCCCGGGTCTGGCAAGACCACGCTGCTCGAGCGCAGCATCGCGGATCTTAAGGAGCGGTTCGACGTCAGCGTGATCGAAGGCGACCAGCAGACCGAGAACGATGCGGAGCGCATACGCGCCACCGGCGTTCCGGTGTTGCAGATCAATACCGGCAAGGGCTGCCACCTGGATGCCCATATGATCGGCCACGGCGTGCAGGATCTGAAACCCGCCGATTACGGCATCCTGTTCATCGAGAATGTCGGCAACCTGGTCTGTCCGGCCATGTTCGATCTGGGCGAGGCGGCCCGTGTGGTGATCCTGTCGGTCACCGAGGGCGAGGACAAGCCGCTGAAATACCCCGACATGTTCCATCGCGCCGATCTGGTCCTGATCAACAAGATCGATCTGTTGCCCTATCTGCGTTTCGACATCGAGCGCTGCCTCGGCTATTTGCAGCAGGTCAATCCGGACGTGGAAACGATCCGTGTTTCGGCCACTACGGGGGAAGGGATGGACCAGTGGTACGGATGGCTGGAACGACGCCGCAAGGCGCTGTTGGCCGAACGACTGGCGGGACTGGAGCGTCAGGCCTCGGCGGTTCGGGCGCAGATTTGAGCGTTGCCGCCGAGGCCGGACGGCAGCGCCGGCGGCTGACAGTGAGCGGTCTGGTGCAGGGCGTGGGTATGCGGCCTTTCGTGTACCGCCTGGCGCGGGAGCTGGACTTGGCCGGCTGGGTATCCAATGGCCCGGAAGGGGTGATCATCGAGGCGGAAGGCGACGCGTCGGCTTTGGCGGCATTCGAAATCCGTCTGAAGCGCGAATGCCCGCCGCAGGCCGACATCGTCGATTGCAGCGTAGAAAGCGTTCCCGCCGTCGGCGAGCGAAATTTCCGGGTCGCGGCGAGCCGTGCGGATGGCGCAGTCGCTCCGTTCGCTCTGCCGGATCTGGCCCCATGCCCGGACTGTCTTCGGGAACTGTTCGATCCCGGCGACCGCCGATTCCGTTATTCCTTCATCAGCTGTACTCACTGCGGCCCCCGCTACAGCATCCTCGACGCCTTGCCGTTCGACCGCGAACGCACCGCCATGGCCGGTTTTCCCCTGTGCGCGGACTGCCTCGAAGAGTACTGCGACCCGTCGGACCGCCGTTTTCATGCCCAGACCACGTGCTGTCCGGACTGTGGCCCGACCTTGGCACTCTGGGACGCCGCCGGTCGCACGCTAGCGCATGGCGACGAGGCGATGTTGCAAGCCGTCGAGCGCTTGCGGCAGGGACAGGTGCTGGCGCTTCAAGGGGTGGGCGGATTCCAATTGCTGGTCGATGCGGCGGATGAAAAAGCGGTGCAGCGTCTGCGCGAACGCAAACACCGGCCCCACAAGCCGCTGGCGCTGATGGTGGCTGACCTTGCGGCGGCACGCGAGCTTTGCGATGTGACCGACGCTGAAACGCGGCTGCTGACGTCATCGGCAGCGCCCATCGTGCTACTGCGCCGCCGCGATGCGTCCGGGTCGATCGCATCCGGCATTGCGCCGGGGCAGAATCACCTGGGGCTAATGCTACCGGCCTCGCCCGTGCACCATCTGTTGGCGCGGGATTTCGGCGCGCCGCTGGTTTGTACCAGCGGCAACCGGGGCAACGAACCGATCTGCATCGCGCCCGAGGAGGCTCAGCAACGCCTGGCCGGTATCGCCGACGGTTTCCTGGTGCACGACAGGCCGATACGGCAGCCTTTGGACGATTCCGTGCTTCGCATCGCCGACGGAAAGCCCCTGATGTTGCGACGCGCCCGAGGTTATGTGCCGCGCCCGGTGACCCTGGATGCGGATACGCCGCCGATCCTGGCCGCCGGAGGGCATCTCAAGAACACGGTTGCCTATGCGGACGGCGGGCGCGTGATCTTGAGCCAGCACCTCGGCGATCTCGATACGGCGGAGTCACTGGATCGCCATCGCGCCACCGCCGAGCTGCTTCCGTGCCTGTTCGGCCGCCCGCCTCGGTCGGTCGTGTGCGATCTGCACCCCGATTACGCTGCCGGCCGCTGGGCCGAAACCGCCGGGCTGCCGCCGCGGCGCGTGCCTCACCATCTTGCCCACGCGCTGGCCTGCATGGCCGAGCATAGTTTGAAGCCGCCGCTTCTGGCCGTGACCTGGGACGGCTTGGGACTGGGCGAAGACGGCACGCTGTGGGGCGGGGAATTCCTGCGCATCGCCCCGGACGGTCATCGCCGCATCGCCGGCCTGCTGCCGCTGTGCCTTCCCGGCGGCGAACGCGCGATCAAGGACCCGCGGCGATCGGCCCTAGGCGTGTTGTACGCCCTGCACGGCGAGCAAACGCCGGACTACTTGCCGGCCATGCTGGAACCGCGGTTTAAACCGGCTGATCTGACTGCGTTATTGCGGCTGCTGCAGACCGGCACGCGGTCGCCCGGGTGCAGCAGCGCGGGGCGCTTGTTCGACGCGGCCGCGAGTCTTTTGGGACTGTGTCAGGACGTCAGCTTCGAGGGGCAGGCGGCGATGGCGCTGGAGGCCTCTGCGGAGCAAAGCGGGGAGGGCGACGGGACGACTTATCCGATGCCCGTGATCGACGGCGAGCCGAAACGGCTGGACTGGCGTCCCTTGTTCCGGGCGCTGTTGGACGACCACGCGGCCGGCGTGCCGGCGACCGTTCTCGCCTTTCGGTTTCACGCCAGCCTTGCGGCCGCCATTACCGACGTCGCGCTTGCCGAACCAATTTCCACCGTCGCCCTGGCCGGCGGCTGTTTTCAGAACCGCCTGCTGCTGGAGCTGTGCGCAGAGCGGCTCCGCAATGCCGACTTGCGGGTATACTGGCCGGAGCAGATACCCCCCAATGACGGCGGCCTGGCGCTGGGCCAGATCGCTGCCGCGACATTTTCCGAGGAGCTTCTCACATGTGTCTAGCCGTACCCGGTCAGATCCTCTCCATCGAACAGGCCGACGATCCCTTGCTGCGATCCGGTCGGGTCGATTTCGGCGGCGTGGTCAAGGTGGTGAACCTGGCCTATGTACCGGAAGCCGAAGTTGGCGACTATGTCATCGTTCACGCCGGTTTCGCGATTTCGCGCCTGGACGAGGCCGAAGCGCAGGCGGTGCTGAAGGAGATTGCCGCATTGGAGGGCATAACCGATGAAATATCTTGACGAATACCGCGACGCCGCGTCGGTCAAGGCCCTGGCCGACGCCATCGCACGCCGGCAGACCAGGCCTTGGACTCTGATGGAGGTCTGCGGCGGGCAGACCCATTCCATCGTCAAGCACGGCCTGGACCGCTTGCTGCCGCCGTCGCTCAGCCTGATCCACGGTCCCGGCTGCCCGGTTTGTGTGACCCCGGAAGCCATCATCGACCAGGCGCTGGAATTGGCGGCCCGGCCCGACGTCATCTTCTGTTCCTTCGGCGACATGCTGCGGGTGCCGGGTTCGCAACACGACTTGTTGACGGTCAGGGCCCGCGGCGGCGACGTGCGCATGGTTTATTCGCCCCTGGATGCGCTGAATCTGGCCCGCGAACATCCGGAGCGCCAGGTGGTGTTCTTCGCCGTGGGTTTCGAAACCACCGCGCCGACGACTGCGATGGCCGTGTTGCAGGCTCAGCGCTTCGGAATCAAGAACTTTTCCTTGCTGGTCGCCCACGTGAGGGTGCCGCCTGCGGTGGAAACCTTGTTATCGGCGCCCGACAACCGGGTCAACGGTCTGCTGGCGGCGGGCCACGTTTGTGCGGTGATGGGCTACACCGAATACGAGCCCATAGCCGCCCGTTTTCGCGCGCCCATCGTGGTGACCGGGTTCGAGCCCCTGGACATCCTGCGCGGCGTCCTGAGCTGCGTGGAGCAATTGGAAGAGGGGCGCGCCGAAGTTGAGAACCGCTATGGCCGTGCGGTGAGCCGGGAGGGCAATCGACCGGCCCAGGCGCTGATGGAGCAAGTTTTCGAACCCGTCACACTGAGCTGGCGCGGCCTGGACGCCATCGCAGACAGCGGCCTGGGACTGCGTCCCGAGTTTGCCGATTTCGATGCGGTGCGCCGCTTCGAGCTATCTGTTCGGAAGACTGCCAGCGCCGGTCCCTGCCGCAGCGGAGAGGTCTTGACCGGGCGGCTGAAACCCTTCGAGTGTCCCGCCTTCGGCACGGCCTGCACCCCGGAACATCCCCTGGGCGCAACCATGGTTTCGTCGGAAGGCGCCTGCGCCGCTTATTACCGCTACCGCCGCGATGCCGCCTGAAGCCATGAGCGACGACACCCGGTTGATTTGCCCGGCGCCCATAGGCCAGTACGCCCAGATCGTCATGGCCCATGGCGGAGGCGGGCGGCTGATGCAGCAATTGCTGGAGCGCCTGGTGCGCCCGGCCTTCGCCAACCCGCACCTGGACCAGCGCCACGACAGCGCGGTCTTGGACGTGGGCGGCAAGCGGCTGGCCTTCACCACCGACGGCTACGTGGTCAAGCCGCTGTTCTTCCCCGGCGGCGACATCGGCAAGCTGGCGGTGTGCGGCACCTTGAACGATCTCGCGATGAGCGGTGCGAAACCCTTGTTCCTGAGCGCCGCGCTGGTGATCGAGGAAGGTTTTCCGGTCGATGATCTGGCGCGCGTTCTGGCCAGCATGAACGCCGCGGCGCAGGCGGCGGGAACGGCGATCGTCACCGGCGACACCAAGGTGGTCGAAAACGGCAAGGGGGACGGGCTGTACATCGCGACCAGCGGCATCGGCCTGATCGAACATGACCTGCAAATAGCCCCCGCCGGCATTCGGGAAGGCGATGCGATCCTGCTGAGCGGCGACATCGGCCGCCATGGCGTCGCGATCATCGCCGAGCGGGAAGGGCTGGGCTTCGAAACCGCCGTCGAAAGCGATTGCGCGGACCTGTCCGGCCTCGTGATGCAATTGCTGGCGGCCGGCGTCGAGCTGCATTGCCTGCGCGATCTGACCCGCGGCGGGTTGGCGGCGGCGGTGCTGGAGCTAGCCAGGGATGCCGGGTTCGACATGGAGCTGAACGAGGACGCCATACCGGTCGCCACGCCGGTGCGGGGCGCCTGCGAAATCCTCGGTTTCGACCCGCTCTACGTGGCCAACGAAGGCCGCATGGTCCTTTTCGTTCCGGCGAGCGCCGTAGGCCGGGCGATGGATGTGCTGCACGCCCATCCTTTGGGACGCGATGCGTCTCTCATCGGGCGGGTCGGCGCGGCGGGCGAAGGGCGAGTCGGCCTGCGCAACCCGTACGGCATCGTCCGCGTACTCGACCTTCCGAGCGGCGAACAACTGCCGAGGATCTGTTGAGTGCTCGCTAGTACTCAGTAACTAGCCCGGATGCAACGCAGTGAAATCCGGGAAGGTCGGAGCACCGATCATCCCGGATTCAGCAAGGCTTCATCCGGGCTACGCTGGCGGAAGTTAGGTCTCTCCTTCTTGCCCGTCGCGCCAGGGTAGAGATGGCCAACCGCCATCAGCCCCAAGCGCGCCCTGAAAAAAGAGCCACGCATCCGACGACCTCGACGGAAACCTCGCGAAACCGCTGATTAAGCGCCGCCTTCAGTCCGTCCAGACTGTCGTGCGCGTTCGACATGATTCCCTTCTTGTTGTAGATGTCCATGAGGCGCTTCGCGAATCGACTTCGCGGAACGCCGCCCTGGAGCAGGGTCGAACCGAACAGGACCGCACCGGGATTCATCAGCGCCTTGAGGTGATCGAAAGCGACCGCCTTGGATTCGATGGGCCCCGGAAGGCAGTGGAGCAGGTAATTGATCCCGACCGAATCGAATTTCGGCTCGTCGATGGATATGGGTGCCAGGACGTTGCGGACATAGGTTTCCGGCTGATATCGGGCGATGCGCCGGGAGGCGAAATCCAGCGAGGTCTCGTTGAGGTCCATCAGTGCAACGCGCGGTACCAGCATCGGAAAGCGGCACTTATCCACAAAATAGCCGGTGCCGACGCCGACATCCAAATGATTCGCCGTGACGTGTTTGTTGTAATGCTCTACGAGTCGCTGAGTTGGGCACTTCCAAATCAGTCGGTTGGATAGCCCGAGCACGGCAAGGTCGTAGATTTTCAGGATAGGTCGGGTATAGACGGCCTGGCCGGCGTGAATCTGGTCTGCGGTAAAGCTCATTGCTCTTGTCTCCCTGTTGTGAATCCCGCACTCAAATCGGGACGATCGACCGGCTTGAGCTCGAGTGATGACTCGGCCTTCAAACGAAGATACATCCCGGATGTCTTCTCGTCCTCAGAGTCGGTATTATGCCCATGGAGGCTGTGCAACGAACAAGGTTTTACGCCGACGCCCGTCCCACACCGATATTCCCATCATTCCAGACCCATGTCCCTTCTCAACAGTTGGTTTCAGGAAAAGCAATCAGCCTGGTTGTATCGCGTGATCGCCGCCGCCGAGAACAATCGCCGGATGCGGCGTTTGTTTCGCAAGCTCGCCGAACAGGCCGACACTCAAGCTGCGCTTTGGGAGAGCCGTTTGAAGGCGGAAGGTTCCGCGTTGCCGCCTTTCAAGCCGACGCCGCGGGCCCGATTGATCGGCCGCCTGGTTCGGGCGTTCGGCCCGAAGGCCCTGCGCCCGGTTCTGGCCAGCATGAAGATCCGGGGGCTTTCCGCCTATTCGGGCCAAGGGCTGGAGACACGCCATGCGATGCCCACCAGCGCCGAAGATGTAGGCCGGCGCCATAAAGGGGTGGCCGGCGGCAACCTGCGGGCGGCCGTATTCGGCGTCAACGACGGACTGTTGTCGAACACCAGCTTGATCTTGGGTATGGCCGGAGCGAGCACGGGGACCGGGATGGTGGCGATGGCCGGCATCGCCGGTTTGTTGGCCGGCGCTTTGTCCATGGCGGCGGGGGAGTATGTGTCGATGCGGTCGCAGCGGGAGTTGTTCGAATACCAGATCGATCTCGAACGGGCGGAGTTCGCGATGTTCCCGGAAGAAGAAGTCGAGGAGCTGGCGGTCATTTATGCGGCCCGCGGCATGAGTTTGCAGCAGGCGCGCCGCGCCACCCGACAGATGATGAGCGACCCGGAAAACGCCCTGGATCTTCTGGCGCGCGAGGAACTGGGCGTAAATCCTGACGATTTGGGTTCGCCCTGGGGCGCCGCGTTGTTCTCTTTTCTGGCATTTTCAGGGGGCGCGAGCATCCCGCTCATCCCGTTTCTCCTGGGGTTCGACATGCATAGAGGCGTTCAGATCGCGGGTCTCTCAGCCGGAGTCAGTTTGTTTGCAATCGGGGCATGCTTGAGTCTCTTCACCGGCCGGAGTGCTCTGTTGGGCGGTCTGCGCATGGTGCTGATCGGCGGCATCGCCGGCATCGTGACGTATGCCATCGGTTCATTGATTGCCCCAGGTGCGCCGGGCCTGACCTGATGAGCGATCCAGCGCGACGTTATACCCGGTGTGGGCTTTTCAGATTCCATATCGATAAGGAGATCGCGGACGGAAAACGAAGCGAAAGTGGGGTACGGTTTCGATTCCAGGCGTTCTCTGCGAAACTTGTTTTAAGAAAGGGCGACTAAGAAAACGTCTCCGACAGTTCGGCAACGACCCCATTTGACCTTCAACTCAGTATTCGGAAGCGATCATGTTCAATTTTCCAGGTCCGGATTTGATCGGACACTTCATATCCCCCGCCGTGCACGGAGCCGGCGACGGAAATGGCGGCGGATTCCTAATGGTTGTCGAGAGCGCGCTCGACACCGTGTCTCGGACGCTCGAGTCCGGATCTTCCGGCAATCCGTTTGCCGGCATCGAGGCGCTGGGAACCAATTGGCACCCGCTAATTGTCCACTTTCCGATCGCTTTTCTGACCGGTTTTTTTCTGCTCGAGCTCATAGGCGTGGTGCTAAGACAGCCGGGTCTGCGGCATGCTGCAAGCTGGATGCTTTATTTGGGGGCTTTGGGCGCCATCGCGGCCGCTGTCGCAGGTTTGATCGCGGAAGACACCGTTCCCCACGGCAGCACCGTACACGACATCATGGAATGGCATGAAAGGCTGGGATTGACAGTGGCAGGTTTGTCATCGACCCTGGCCATTTGGCGCCTCTTCAGTAGGGAACGATTTTCCGCCATGGGTCAGGCTTTACACTTGTTCCTGGGAGCGATCATCTTCGCCGGCATCGTTTTTGCCGCGGACTTGGGAGGATTGATGGTTTACCAGCATGGTGTCGGGGTAAAAAGTCTACAGGTCGCAGACGACCACCATCATGATGATGGTAACGAGCATCGCCCAGCCGGCTCGGACATGGCTTTGGATGCTCATCGCGAACCGGATTCCGAGGAGGCCGTGCATATCCATGACGAACCGGGCTCCGAGGAGGCTTTGCATACCCATGACGAACCGGCCTCCGACGAAACTGCGCATGCCCACGGCAAACCCGGTTCCGACAAGGCAGTTCATACCCACGGTAAACCGCATTCCGGCAAGGCTCTGGCGAAATAATCCAAACTGTCTAAACCGGAATTTCTGGCCGGAGGACGAGCGGGGCAGGGTACCAGGGTTCAAGCAACCTCTGCCGATAGCACTCGGTCGGCGCGACCGATAGGGCCATGGCCGAAATCCGTAATTCTCGTAGCAAACGGAAAGCCGTCGGCGGCGGTTCTGCCGGCCCTACGGCGAATTAATCTCACCCGAGCCCGCCTCGCTCGCAAGGCCGAGCATCCCTGTGCAGTCAAGCGCTCCGGGACTCGGGAGTTGCTGCAATTCCGTGACAATCCCGTTCGACTTTCGCCGGTTTGCACATTATCATTCGTCCGTTTGCTCAAAGCTTTTGCGAGACATGGAATATTCAATAGCCGAATTGCTGCTTTCCGGTATCAAGCTCATGCTGATCGGCATGACGATCGTGTATCTCTTTTTAGCGTTGCTGGTCTGGGTAATCGGCATTACATCGAAATTGCTCAATCGCTACGTACCCGAACCGGAACACGCTCCAGGCGCTTCTGTCCAGGCCCCGGATGTCGAGTCGGATCAATCCGAAATCGTAGCCGCCATAACGGCGGCCATTCACCGGTACCAGAATCAATAACATACAGAGAAGAACTTAGGAGTTTGTTCCATGGCTAACCCCTTAGGCATAACCGACGTCGTTCTACGCGACGCGCATCAGTCCCTGTTGGCTACCCGTTTGCGGCTCGAGGACATGCTGCCGATTTGCGACAAGTTGGATCAAGTCGGTTTCTGGTCGCTCGAAAGCTGGGGGGGAGCGACCTTCGACGCCTGCATTCGTTATTTGGGCGAAGACCCGTGGGAGCGTTTGCGCGCGCTCAAAAAGGCGCTGCCTCGTACCCGACTGCAAATGCTGCTGCGCGGGCAGAACCTGCTCGGCTATCGTCATTACGCCGACGACGTGGTGGACAAGTTCGTCGAGCGGGCGGCGGAAAACGGCGTGGACGTGTTCCGCATCTTCGACGCGTTGAACGACCTGCGCAATTTCGAAAGAGCCATCAAAGCGACGATCAATGCGGGCAAGCACGCCCAGGGCACCATCTCTTACACCGTGAGCCCGGTGCATACCATCCCGATGTGGGTCGACTTGGCGAAACGCCTGGAGGACATGGGCGCGCACTCCATCTGCATCAAGGACATGGCCGGACTCTTGAAGCCTTATGTAGCCGAGGAACTGATCAAGAAGCTGAAAAAGGCCGTCAAGGTTCCGATTCACATGCAGTGTCATGCGACGACCGGGCTCAGCACTGCGGCCATCGTCAAGGCGGTGGAAGCCGGCATCGATAATGTTGACACCGCGATCTCGTCGATGAGCATGACCTACGGCCACAGCCCCACCGAAGCCATCGTGGCGACCTATCAGGGGCATAAGCGGGACACCGGTCTGGATCTGCGCCTTCTTGAAGAGATTGCCGCTTATTTCCGCGAGGTCCGGAAGAAATACGCCAAGTTCGAGGGCAGCCTGAAGGGCGTCGACAGCCGCATCCTGGTGGCGCAAGTTCCCGGCGGCATGTTGACCAACATGGAAAGCCAGTTGAAAGAGCAGGGGGCTTTGGACCGATTCGACGAGGTGCTGGAAGAGATTCCACGGGTTCGCGAAGATTTGGGCTTCATTCCGCTGGTTACGCCGACCTCGCAGATCGTCGGAACCCAGGCCGTGATCAACGTGCTATCGGGCGAGCGCTACAAAACGATTGCCAAGGAAACCGCCGGCGTGCTCAGGGGCGAATACGGGGCGACGCCCGCTCCGGTAAATAGAGAGTTACAACAGCGGGTGCTCGAAGGTTCCGAGCCGATCACTTGCCGGCCGGCGGACCTGCTGGAGCCCGAAATGGACAAGCTGACGGCGGAACTCAGGAAAATGGCTGCCGAGCACAAGGTCAAGCTGGCGGAAAACGAAGTGGACGACGTGCTGACCTACGCGCTGTTTCCCCAGATCGGTTGGCGCTTCCTTCAGAACCGCGGCAATCCTTCGGCTTTCGAGCCGGCGCCGGGAACGGAGGAGACTCCGAAGCCCGAAGCTCCGAGAGCCGAAGTTACGCAGGCGGCGGCATTCTCGGACGGGGCCAAGGCCTATACCGTCACGGTCAACGGCAGGGTTTATCACGTCGAGGTCGCTCCGGGAGGTGCCATCACGTCGGTGCAACCTGTCGCGGGGTCGGCTGTGCAGCCCGCCGTTCGCATCGGTACGGGGGAAGCGGTGAAGGCACCTATGGCCGGGCATATTCTTCGGATCAACGTCAAGGAAGGCCAGACCGTTACGGAAAGCGAGGTCGTGGTGGTGATGGAAGCCATGAAGATGGAAACCGAGGTTCGCACGCGTGTAGGCGGAACGGTGGGCCACATCGCGGTCAAGGTCGGCGATACCGTCGCGGCCAACGATGTCTTGCTGACCCTGGGATGAGGTAACCGATGGAGGGTTTCATCCAGCTTTGGCAAAGCACCGGATTGTCCAATTTCCAGATTGGCCAGGTGCTCATGATGGGCGTCGGCTTTCTCCTGATTTTCCTGGCTATTCGCAAGGGTTTCGAGCCGCTGCTCCTGCTTCCCATCGGATTCGGCGCCGTGTTGAGCAATATTCCGGTAGCCGGTATCGCAGAGGAGGGGGGGCTGCTGTCGTATCTTTACTACGGCATTAAAACGGGAATTTTCCCACTGCTCATCTTCATGGGCGTCGGGGCGATGACCGACTTCGGGCCCATGCTGGCGAACCCCAAGACCCTGCTCTTGGGAGCGGCCGCGCAATTCGGCATCTTCGGAACCTTGTTCGGGGCATTGGCGCTGAACCTGGTTCCGGGCCTCACCTTTTCTTTCAAGGATGCCGCAGCCATCGCCATCATCGGCGGAGCGGACGGGCCCACGGCGATTTACGTCGCCTCCAAGCTTGCGCCGGAACTATTGGGCGCGATCGCGGTGGCGGCTTATTCCTACATGGCTTTGGTGCCCCTGATTCAGCCGCCGATCATGCGCGCCTTGACGACGTCCGAGGAGCGCTTGATCGAGATGGCGCAGCTTCGGATCGTCAGCCGCAAGGAAAAGATCATTTTTCCGGTGGTCTTGCTGATCCTCACCGCGATGTTGCTGCCATCGGCCGCGCCTTTGATCGGTATGTTCTGCCTGGGCAATCTGATGCGCGAATGCGGCGTCGTCGAGCGTTTGAGCAAGACTGCACAGAACGAGCTGATCAATATCGTCACGATCTTTCTGGGGCTTTCGGTCGGATCGAAACTGAGCGCGGCGCAGTTCTTGCGGCCGGAAACCTTGGGCATTCTGGTACTCGGAGCCATCGCCTTCAGCTTCGGCACCGCGTCCGGTGTGCTCATGGCGAAGATGATGAATAAGTTCAGCGAAAACAAGGTCAATCCTCTCATCGGCGCGGCCGGCGTTTCGGCGGTGCCGATGTCCGCTAGGGTAGCCAACAAGGTCGGGCAGGAGAGTAATCCGTACAACTTCCTGCTCATGCACGCCATGGGGCCGAACGTGGCCGGAGTCATCGGTTCGGCGGTGGCGGCCGGCGTTCTCTTGGCTTTGGTCCAGTAACCGCGGTTCGCCGGAGACTTGTTCACGGCGGTCCTGCTCTAGAACTTTTCCGGTTTGGCGTAGCATCCACTGGATGCCGCAGGCCGAGAATTCCTTCCCGGCGTCGGCAAAGGATTGCCGACCTACAGCACCTGGCCCCTTATCGCGGCCTACAGAACCCAGTCACCGATCCGTTACCAAAAACGTGTCTGACTCGCCAGAAGACCGGAATGGGCCTAGCCGTAGGCCATAACTCTCGCGCATACCGCTGGTCCAATACTGGGACAAATCCCGAATTAGGCGTGCGAATTCCAAGAGCCTTTGGATAACACGCCGCTCTCACTCCCTATCAGCGAGGAGAACGATGGACTTCACAAGCATCAACCCGACAACTGGCGAGATGATCAAGCGCTATGCCTCGTGGACCGACAGCGAACTCGAACAGGCTTTGCGACTGACGGCGGACGCATCGCCGGCCTGGCAATCGACTCGAATCGCCGACCGCTGCGAACGGCTGGAAAAAGTCGCCGCCGCGCTGCGAAACCGTTCGGATTCTTATGCCGCGCAAATCACCCTCGAAATGGGAAAACCGATTCGCGAGGCGCGCGCCGAAATCGAAAAATGCGCGTGGGTCTGCGAGTTCTTCGCTAAAAATGCCGAAAGTTTTTTGCAGGACGAACCGGTCGAGACCGACGCAAGCCGAAGTTACGTGGCATTTCAGCCCCTCGGAACGGTGATGGGCATCATGCCCTGGAATTTTCCTTTCTGGCAGGTATTCCGGTTCGCCGTGCCGGTACTGGCGGCGGGCAACTGCGCCTTGCTGAAGCACGCTTCCAACGTACCCCAGTGCGCCGAAGCGATCGAGGAGGTTTTCCTGGAGTCGGGAGTACCGCCCGGCGTCTTTCAGTGGCTCAGAATCTCTCACGCCCAAAGCGAAAAAGTCATCGAAGATAAGCGAGTTCATGCGATCAGCCTGACCGGGAGCGAACTGGCGGGACGGCGGATAGCGGCCTTGGCCGGAAAAAGCCTCAAGAAGACGGTTCTGGAGCTCGGAGGCTCGGACCCCTTCGTCGTTCTGGCCGACGCCGACCTGGAACTCGCCGCGACGACCGCGGTAACCGCGCGGTTCCAAAATTGCGGCCAAAGCTGTATCGCGGCCAAGCGCTTCATTCTGGTCGAATCCATCGCGGATGAATTCCTGGCGTTGCTCAAATCAAAAGTCGACGCGCTGGCGATCGGCGACCCTGCACGGGAAGAAACCCAGATCGGCCCGATGGCGAGGAGCGATCTCCGCGATGGAGTCCATCGCGCGGTCATCGAATCCGTTCGGCAGGGAGCGGTCATTCTTTCAGGCTCCGAGCCGATCGAAGGACCGGGTTATTTTTACCGGCCCTCGATCTTGGATCGGGTACAACCCGGAATGCCGGCATACGAGGAAGAGCTGTTCGGACCGGTCGCCGTGGTGTTGCGGGCGAGCGATGAGAAGGAAGCGCTTGAAATCGCAAACCGGCATCGCTACGGCCTCGGCGCATCGGTTTGGACACGCGATCGGGCCAGGGGCGAAGACTTTGCGCGGCGACTCCAATGCGGCGCCGCTTTCGTTAATGGCATGGTCAAGAGCGATCCGCGCATGCCTTTCGGTGGCGTGAAGGATTCGGGCTACGGGCGGGAACTGAGTATTTTTGGGTTGCGGGAATTTACCAATATCAAGAGCGTGTGGATCGGCTGACGGGTGACCGGTTTGTCGGCAAGGGATTGCCGACCTACCGCTGTAGGGTGGGTTAGGCGCGCATTGCCACGAGCCATACCGTAAAGGACTTACGCCGAATCGCCTTTAGTCCCCTCTCCCTCTGGAAGAGGGTAAGGGCGTTTGTTTTCTTCGTCCTTTCCATCGTTAGTCCCGCTCGCTTTATCAAGTCCGTATGCCGAGAAAAAGCCGTCCTGCATCGTTTGCCAAAGCTTCAGGTTCTGCCGGGTCAACTCCGTAAACACGGACAAGGGAGCGTTCTTGATCAGATTTGCCATCTGGGCCTGCATCAGCTTTTGCTGCTTTAGAAAGACATCCATGCTTTCCTTGAGATAGGCCGTCATGAAGCCTTGCATCGCATTGCCGTAGGTCCGGATGATCTGTTCCAGAATCTCGGTGGTGAAGATCGGCTGGCCTTTTTCCTCTTCTTCCAGGATCAGCTGCAAGAGAGTGCTCCGGGTGATGTCCTCGTCGGTTTTCGCGTCCACCACCCGGAACTTGATAGCGTCTCTTACGAGTCCGCGGATGTCCCCAAACGTAACGTATTTACTGATGGCCGTGTCGTATAGGCGCCGGTTGGGATATTTCTTGATGATGCGTTCGTTGTATGCGTTGCTCATATTCCGGGGTTGTCATGCGGCCTACCCCATATGTTGGCCGCCGTTGATCGAGAAATCGGCTCCCGTGATGAATCCAGCCTCATCACCCGCCAAAAAGCTTATCAGCCGGGCGACTTCCGAGGGCCGACCGAACCGGCCGACCGGGATTTCCGCCAGGATTTTAGCGCGATGCTCTTCCGGGACGCTCATGATCATCGGCGATTCGATATAACCCGGCGATACCGTGTTTACGGTAACTCCCTTTTTCGCGACTTCGCGAGCGACGGACATCGTGAACCCGTGAATTCCGGCCTTGCTGGCGGCATAGTTCGCCTGGCCGAACTGGCCCTTTTGGCCGTTCACCGAGGAGATGTTGATAATGCGGCCGAAGCCGCGATCCTGCATTCCTTCGATGATGCAGCGCGTGGTGTTGAACACGCCGTCGAGATTGGTACGGAGCACCGTATGCCACTGCTCGGGCGTCATTCTGCGCAAGGTTGCGTCGCTTGTGACGCCTGCGGCATTGACGAGAACGTCTACCCCGCCGTACTTGCGCGCGATGTCTTCGAACACGGCAGTGGTGTGCCCGAAATCCGTGACATCGCATTCCATGGCGTGCATCTCGTAGCCTTCGCTCTTGCGCGCCGCCTCCCACGCGTCGGTGATACAGTCTAGCGCCCGCGGACGGCAAAGGGCAACGACGCGGCTAGGCATCGCGGCCAGGTGCCTGCATATTTCGGTGCCGATAGTTCCGGTTCCCCCGGTTACGACGGCCACTCGTCCATTCATGAGAAAATCCTCCGTGCTAGGTATAAAGCTGGGCCGGGCCGGACCGAACCATTCGGAAATGCCGGGATCGGCTGCCCCCTTGCCCCGGCCTACAAATTATGAAAATCGTAGGTCGGCAATCCCTTGCCGACAAATGTGCTCAGGTCCGGCTTCTCCCAGCAGTTGTACAAATCCTGACAAAGCCGATATGGCTTATCGACCGCCAATCTCCGTCTACCGCTCCACGGCGACGGCGATGCCCTGACCTCCGCCGATGCAAAGCGTGGCGACGCCTTTGTGTACGTCGCGGCGGCGCATTTCGTGCAACAGGGTGACCAGAATCCTCGCGCCGGACGCGCCGATCGGGTGCCCGAGCGCTATGGCGCCGCCGTTGACGTTGAGCTTGTCGGTATCCCATCCAAGTTCGCGGTTGACCGCGATCGCCTGGGCCGCGAAAGCTTCGTTCGCTTCGATCAAATCGAGATCATCGATGGTCCATCCGGCCCGGTTGAGACAACGCCGCGTCGCCGAAATCGGACCGGTTCCCATGATCGCCGGCTCGACACCCGCGGTGCCGAAGGCCGCGATACGGGCCAAAGGCTTCAAACCGTATCGCTCGGCCATATGCGCGGACATCACCAGCACCGCAGCCGCCCCGTCGTTGATACCGGACGAGTTGCCCGGCGTGACGGTACCGTTCGGCCGAAAGGCGGGTTTCAGCTTTGCCAGCGCTTCGGCGGTGGTGCCCGCACGCGGAAATTCATCGGTATCGAACACGATGGCCGGACCTTTGGGCTGCGGAACTTCGATCGGCACGATCTCGTCCCGGAATTTCCCCGCCTTTTGCGCGGCTTCCGTCTTTTGCTGGGAGGCGGCGGCGAAAGCATCCTGTTCTTCCCGGGATATTCCGTACTGATCGACGATATTTTCCGCGGTGCAGCCCATGTGGCAGTCGTGGAAGGCATCCCAAAGCCCGTCCACGATCATGCTGTCGATGAGCGTCCAGTCGCCCATTTTGACTCCGTTGCGCGAATTGGGCAGCAGGTGAGGGGCCGCGCTCATGTTCTCCTGACCGCCCGCAATCACGATTTCCGAGTCCCCGCACTGGATCGACTGCACGGCCAGTTGTACCGCCTTGAGGCCGCTCCCGCATACTTTGTTGATCGTGGTGGCCGACACTTCGACCGGAAGATTGGCCTTGATCGCCGTTTGTCGGGCCGAATTTTGCCCGGTACCGGCGGTGAGCACCTGTCCCATGATGACTTCGTCGATCTGCTGCGGCTCGAGGCCGGTTTTGGAAAGCAGATCCAGGACGAGCTTGGCTCCGAGATGTACGGCCGGAATATTGGCGAGAGTGCCGCCGAATTTACCGATCGCCGTACGCACGGCGCCTACGATTACTACATCTTGCATTGATTGACCTCTTGTTGAGACTGAATTTTGAAATAGGAAAGGGCCGGTGTCGGAGGGCGGACAACCGGCCCGTCGCCTTACGGTCTGATGGAAATGCGCTCAATCCAAACCGTAACTCATCCTTTCTGAGCTCCTCGCGGTGCCTGTTGCCCTTCGGCGCCGGCCGCGGCTTTGGCAGTCTCGCCGCCGGCCCGCGCGGTGGTTTCGGCCGCGCGCGCCGCTCTCTCCGCGGTTTCTTTCGCCGTCTGATTGGCCCACTCGTTGAATGCGTCCTGGGTTTCCTTCGCCACTCGCAGATAGTCTCCTGCGTGGTCCGCGATCTTTTGACCGAATTCGGAAATCAGTTTCCGTTCCCCGTCCTTCCATTTGTCGGGATCTCTCGTTTCGCAATTCAATTGCGCCTGGCGCGTTCCCATCTCCAAATAGTCCTGAGCCATGGCCAAATTGCATTTGGCGACTTTCTCGACGGCCTGTAACGCAATCTCGTTCCACCGCATGAACGGGTCGACCGCTATACGGTTCATCTCGAACCATTGATCGTAAACTTGCCGATTACCGGCCATCCTTTCGGCCGCCTGAAGGGCGATTTCGTTCCAACGCATCAACGGATCGAACGCCGCGCGGTTGATCTCGAACCATTGATCGCACATTTGACGAGTGTTCATCACAAGCTCCTTAACAAGGGTTTAAACACACTGGGAATCCGGCAGTATCAGTGGTGCACTGCACCATACCGGAGCGGGACAAGCCGATCAATAGGCCGGAATACTTACATTCAGCAAGAGCATTGATGTGTAAAAAGTAATAGTGATCCGATTCGGGAACCGTGCCTGCGAAACACAGGTCGGATGTCTTTGAATGACGATTTTCGTACTGGCAAACGACAGACCAGATGTATTTATGCGTATCGAAAACGAAACGCTTCGATCACGTCTTCGCCGCGAGGAAACAAGCGGTTCACCTCCGGTTTACAATGCTGCGTCGCAACATTGATCTGGTATAGTATCGACACGGCGTCATGCCGTAACAAATCCGACCAACGGAGACTCGAATGACTGATCAATCTTCCTCCCCAGTGGATGCCTGGGCTCGTCTCTGGCTAGACACGCAACGCAAGTACTGGGAGTCGTGGTCCGATCTTTCCCGTAAGGCGATCGAAGAACCTCGAGCGGTTTCCGAGGGAGCAGGCCCGGAAGCTGGACCCGGTCCGTTCGACTGGGGCGATTTCTGGATCGCTACGCAACGGAAGAGCTGGGATCTCTGGCTCGAACTTTCGCGGCAAACCTTCGAATCCAAACCCGGGGCGACGGATGAGAAAGCGCCAGCCGACTCGTGGTCACGCCTTTTCGATCTATGGGGCACCTTTTGGATGCCCCTGATACCGGGACACTCCCGCGAATCGATCGGAAAGCTGCTGGACGCCAATAAAGCCTATTTCCGCATGGGAGAGGGATTGTGGAAGATCCTTTCCAACAGCTACGGGGCCGCTCAAGGCGCGGAAAGCCAGTGGGATGCGCTCAGCCGCAGCGTCAGGCAGATGCACGAACAATTCGGGGAGCAGCTTCGGGCCGCCAAGGATCCCTGGTCCGGGTTCGCCACCTTCTGGGGCATGCCTTTGGACAACTGGCGCCGCGTCTGCTCGGCGTTCTCGATCTTGCCGGGCGACATGGAGAAGGCGGTACGCGGATTCGGCTCCCCATACGGCCCGGAAACCTTGCACCAGGGCATGGTTGGCCTCCTATCGATGCCGACCATCGGCTATACCCGCGAATGGCAGGAAGAGCTGCAACGCTGGGGCTTGCTATGGCTCGATTATTATCAGGCTCTCCAGGCGTATGCTCTGTCCCTTTCGGGAATAACGGCGAAAGCCATCGATCTGTTCGCCAACGAGCTTTACGAAAAAGCCCAAAAAAGAGAATCGTTCGACAGTCTGCGCGCTCTTTACAACTTGTGGATCGACTGTAGCGAACAGGCCTACACCGATATATCGACTTCGGATGAATTCACCCAGGCTCAAGCTCAGTTGACCAATTCTGTCTTTGCCGTAAAACGCCAGGAACAGAAGATGGTCGAGGAGACCCTCAGCGCATTCAACATGCCGACGCGCCGCGAGCTGGACACCAGTCACCGCCGCGTTCATCAGTTGCAGCGGCGGGTTTGGCAGTTGGAACAGACGCTGGAGGAATCCGGCGTACTGGAGCTTCGGGCCGAAGTTTCGGCCTTGCAACGCGAGTTGGAAAACCTGCGCGGGCAAGCGCGAGGCGAAAAGAGCGAAACACCCAGCGCGCCACGCAGAACGAGGGCCAAGACATCTACCTAAGTTATCGAGGAGCGAGCGATGCTACGCCCGGAACAGATTACTCAAGAGCTTTTTGAATTCAACCGCCGAATCGCGAACGGGATGACCACGCTCAGCAAGATCGGCCGAGTCGACGTGGAAGCGAGTCCCAAGGATCCGGTTTACCGGGAGGACAAACTCGTTCTTTACCGTTATCGCCCGCGGCGGGAACAAGTCTCGACCGTTCCGCTGTTGATCGTTTATGCCTTGGTGAACCGTCCTTACATGACGGATCTTCAGGAGGACCGTTCCATCATCCGCGGGTTGCTCGATCAAGGCGTCGACGTTTACCTGATCGATTGGGGTTATCCCGATGGAGCCGACCGGTTTCTCGACCTGGAGGACTACGTCAACCGGTACATACGCCGGTGTGTCGATTTCGTCTGCAAACAGCACGACCTGCCCAGCATCAACGTGCTCGGGATCTGCCAAGGCGGCACCCTGAGCCTGTGCTATACGGCCCTGCACCCCGAAAGGGTGCGCAATTTGATCACCATGGTGACCCCGGTCGACTTCCACACGCCGGACAACACATTGAGCCACTGGTATCGCGATCTCGATGTGGACCTCATGGTCGATACCCTGGGGAATATTCCCGGCGAGCTGCTCAACTGGAGCTTCCTGTCCTTGAAGCCGTTCCGGCTGACCGGCCAGAAATACGTGGATATGGCAGACATTCTGGAGGACGAGGACCGCCTCAAGAATTTCCTGCGCATGGAGAAGTGGATTTTCGATAGTCCGGATCAGCCCGGCGAACTGTTCCGGCAGTTCATCAAATGCTTCTATCAGGAAAACCGGTTGATCAAGGGAACCTTGAAAATCGGCGGGCGGACCATCGATCTCAAGCAGATCAAGATGCCGGTGCTGAATGTCTACGCCACCGAAGACCATCTCGTTCCGCCGTCGGCTTCCATTCCTTTGGAGAAATACGTCGGCACCAAGGATTACGGCACGATCGTTTTCAAGGGCGGCCACATTGGGATCTACGTCAGCAGCCGCTCGCAGAAGGACATCCCGCCGGCGATCGCCGAATGGCTTAAGGTACGTTCTGAGGAATGAGCCGCTCGCTGCGGTAGCGTGTAAGCCCGGCTCCTGGAAGTGCGCGAAACGCGCCGACCAATTTTCTGCGACAAGGAATCTCGCCGGTCGTGATCGGTGCGGTTCGTCCACCCGCTGCACCCTACAGGTGTAGATATAGGTCGGCAGTCCCTTACCGACGAACCCGTTGCGTCGGGAAAGGATTGCCGACCTACCTCGCGGTGCCGGTTCGTAGGTCGGCAATCCCTTGCCGACGGAGCCGCATGTCGGGACGCTGCGTCGGGAAAGGATTCCCGACCTACTTGGCGGCGCAGACGTAGGTCGGCAATCCTTTGCCGACGACTGCCCTTTCAAATCCAATACTTCGCGAACAGAACCAAATGCGCCAGAAAGCGCTGCCATAACGGCCGGTTCGGGTAAGCCTCGGGCGATATTTCCTTGGAGTGCTTCAAATCCCTTAGAAACGCAGACGCCAGGGCCGCCTTCGTACCGGCTTGACGCAGCACGTAATCGACTTCCAGATCGTGCCGTAGACTCCGCGAATTCATGTTGCTCGAACCCACCGTCATCCACTCGTCGATAATGATGGTCTTGGCGTGCAGAACGCCCGGCTGATACTCGTAAATTTTCACCCCGTGATCCAGCAGACTGCCGTAGAACGTCGCCGAGGTCCATGGCATGAAAAAGATGTCGGATATCGACGGGAGAATGATGCGAACGTCGACCCCTCGCTTCGCGGCTCGGTTAATCTCGTGCAGAAGACGCTCGTCCGGAACGAAATACGCGTTGGTGATCCAGATTCGCCGCTTGCTTCGGCCGATCCGCCGCAGGAGCTCCCTCGTGCGTGCGCGGCGCTGGCGCCGGGTGTCGTTCAGACGGAAGGGAGACCGCAGTGACGTTCGATGTCGGAGAGGATGCCAGCGCCAAGGATTCCATGCGCGCCGGAACGCCTGTTCGAGCGGCCGGGTGTCGATGTTCTCGATGCGAACCGCCGTGTCCCTCCATTCTTCTCCGCCGTGCGCGACCGGAAGATGTAGCGCGGAGACATTGAAACTGCCGATCCAGGCGATCCTTCGATCTATTGTGCAGACCTTCCGGTGATTGCGGTTGTTGAGCCGGGTCAATAGCTGCAAGAATTGCGGCGGCACCGCCCGGCCACCCGCCATGTGCCGCCAATGACGGAAAAACCACGGAATCGGATGGAATATCCGGAACGGAAATCCCGACTCCTCGAGCGCGGCGAGCAAGCGGCCTCCGGCAAGCGGCAGTCCCACGCCATCCACCAGGAAGCGGACTCTGACACCCCGCTGATGGGCATGGCTCATCGCGGCAATGAAGGCGCGCCCGACGGCGTCCAGTTCGAAAATATAGGTCTCGAGCTGAACCTCCCGGACGGCCGCGTTGATGTCGCGCACCAGATCGATGAAAAATTCATCCCCTCGAACGTAAAGCCGCTCCTCCACCGGCGATTCCGTCTCGGCATCGGGCCGATAGACAGCGGCGGACCCCGGCTTGAGCTCGGCAATCGATGAAACGGTATGGGGGTTGCTCCTAATTTTCTTCACTTGACGAAAACGTGCTTATGACACACTCCCGATAAGTTTGGTGCCGGGTCCACGCAAGGGCGTGCTAGAGAGCATGTTCCGGTTTGGCGTAGCGCCCGAAGTAGGTCGGCAATCCTTTGCCGATAAAGCCCCTGGCCGAGCCGGCCTGTCGGCAAGGGATTGCCGACCTACGAACCGGCACCGCGAGGTAGGTCGGGAATCCTTTCCCGACGCAGCGTCCCGACATGCGGCTCCGTCGGCAAAGGGTTGCCGACCTACGCAATACTTGTCCACCAGCAAAAAACCATATCCGATTAGACCTAGCCCGCTCTATAACGTCGTCCTGATAGGCATTCTCAGAAAATCCCTGAACTCCGGCAAGGCGCGGATCGGTGCGAGGCATGTCATGCCCGAACACGCATAAGCAATTTCCCCCGTCTCCGCCTTGCGTTCGGCCAAAGTGCCGGACAAGGACTTTTCCTCGGCGGGTATCGCGAACACCAGGCGCTGCGCGCCGGCAGCCGGCGTATCACGGACCGCATCGATCCAAGGCCGAAAAGCTTCCGGCCTTCCTCGCAGCACGATGAATTGCGGCGGATATAGCCAATCCAGCATGGCATTCAGCAAGGCACCGTGGGCATGGGGATATTGGCGCACCGACGGCATCGCGGCCCGCAGCGTACGTTCAGCGGCTTCGGTGTAGCGGTACTCGCCCACCAAATGGCCGAGGCGCAGCAAGGTCAGCGCAGCAACGCCGTTACCCGAAGGCATCGATTCGTCCATGAGCGTTTTCGGCCGCTGGATCAGTTCTTCGTGATCGTCCGAGGTGAAGAAAAATCCGCCTTGTTCCCGGTCTTCGAAACGGGCGAGAAGCTGGTCGGCCAGCTTCGAGAGCCAATCGAGGCGCTCCGTTCGCCACTCGCATTGCAGGAGTTCCAGACCGGCGTCGAGCAGAAACGCGTAGTCGTCCAAATACCCATTCAAATGGGCTCTGCCATCCTTGTAAGTCGCCAGCAGCCGGCTTTCCTCGACGCATAGCTCCCGGCGCAGAAACTCGAAGGCCCGGTCCGCCGCGTCGATCCAATCCTTCCGCTCCAGCAACCGGCCGGCGGAAGCCAGTCCCTTGATCATCAAGCCGTTCCAGGCCGTCAGCACCTTGTCGTCGCGTCCCGGCCTGATCCGCTTTTCGCGAGCCTGGAATAGGGTAGCGCGCGCGGATGCCAGTCGGCGTTCGGCTTCCGCCTGATCGATGCTCAAGCGGGCGGCCACCTCCCGAAGCGGCATTTCCATGCGCAGATGCCAATGGCCCTCGAAATTGGGGCCTCGATCCAGACCATAATGGAGCTCCACGACGGCATGTTCCTCGGACGAAAGAAGGTCTTTTATTTCCGCCCGACTCCAAACGTAATACTTGCCTTCTTCGCCCTCGGAATCCGCGTCCAGACTCGAGTAGAAACCGCCTTCCGGCGATTGCATCTCTCGGACAGCCCATTCCGCCGTCTCCTCCGAGACCTTCCGGAACAAAGGATCTTGGGTCGCTCGCCAAGCCTCGGCATACAGAGCCAGAAAAACGCCGTTGTCGTACAGCATTTTCTCGAAATGGGGGATTTCCCAAGCGGCGTCTACCGAATAGCGGGCGAACCCGCCGCCGATGTGATCGTAAATCCCGCCTTCCGCCATCTTGGTAAGAGTCGTCGTCACCATGCGAAGAGCGGATGCATGCCCGTTCGGGTTCCGGCCCCATAAACGCAGCAGAAATTCGAGATTGGACAATTGGGGAAACTTCGGCGCATCGCCGAATCCGCCGTTGACGCTGTCGAAATTGGCTTCCAACTCGCGCTCCGCCCGGATAAGGACACCGGCATCCGGAGCTTCCGAGCCTGCTGCTTGTCTAATGGATTGCAGGATGTCGGCAAAAGACTTGCCGTGGTCCTCGAGATCTTGTTTGTGTCGGCGATAGTATTCGGCAACCTGGGCCAGCAAGGAACGGAATGCCGGTAACTGATAGCGAGCGGTATTCGGGAAATAGGTGCCGCCGAAGAACGGTAACTGATTGTGCGGATTGAGAAACATGGTCAGCGGCCAGCCGCCGGGACGGCGGGCGATAATTTGATGCGCTAGCTGATAGATCTTGTCCAGATCCGGCCGTTCCTCGCGATCCACCTTGATATTGACGAACAGCTCGTTCATCACCGCCGCGGTCGCCTCGTCCTCGAACGATTCATGAGCCATCACGTGGCACCAGTGGCAGGCCGAATACCCGATGGACAGCAAGATCGGTTTGTCTTCCTTGCGGGCTTTTTCGAGCGCCTCGTCGCCCCAAGGGTACCAGTCGACCGGATTGTCGGCATGTTGCAGCAAATAGGGACTGGTTTCGGAACTCAGACGGTTTCTGTGAATGGAGTCCATGAGACTGCACCTTTTCTGGCGCCGGGGTACGGCGGGTTGATTTTCATCGATAGGGACGGTTGCCACCGGTCCGTCATTCAGGCTTGTGGCAGGCTTTTACCTTAACACTAGTTTGACACTCGAACAGCGGAAGAATCATCGTGGCCACGACATCATTTCCCTCCTACGGAGAGCCACCTTTATTCGTTGCCCAACCGGCGAAGCGATCAACGCGTACGTTTCCGTTAGCCACGCCATTCGACTTCGTCGGGAATTTGCGGACCGCCGAGGGAGCGACCATCCGCTACGGTATCGCTCGCCCCGCCCATGCGTTGAAACGGGGATCCGTGCTGCTGCTTCAGGGCCGTGCCGAATGTCTGGAGAAATATCGCGAAATCGTCGAAGGCCTTACCGCCAGGGGCCTTTATGTTTATTCGTTCGACTGGCACGGACAGGGGATGTCGGACCGCTTCTCGAAAGGTCGGAAAAAAGTCGACGTGACATCCTTCGACGATTATCTGGAAGACATCGCCTTGTTCATCCGGGAAGTGTGGTGCGTTCCGGAAGCCAACCGATATGTCATCGCCCATTCCACCGGCGGGCATGTCGCCTTGCGGTTCATGGCCGAACGGCGCTTGAAAGTCGACGGCGCACTGCTTTGCGCGCCCATGATCGACCTCAAAACCAAGGGCTGGCCGCGCTGGTTCGCGCCCATACTGGTCGGCGCCGTCGCCGGCATGGGATTCGCGGACTTACAGGCCCCCGGGGAACGGCATCATCTCCCGTCATTGCGGCGGTTTGAAGGCAATGCCCTGACCAGCGATCCCGAACGCTTCCGGGTTTTGCCGGAACTCGTCAAATCCAATCCGCTGCTGGAGCGCCGCGGCGCGACGTATCGCTGGGTACGTTCGGCATTCGCCTCGATCGCCAAGCTCAATGCTCGCGGAATCCCCGAGTCCATCGACGTGCCGGTGACCATCCTGATCGGCGACGACGACCGGATCGTCGATGCCGACGCGGCCAAACGCTTCGCGCGCCGACTGCCGAACGGACGGCTGCAGCTATTGAAAGGAGCACGCCACGAAATCATGATGGAAAGAAACGCGATCCTGAAGCGTTTCTGGCTGGCGGTGGACACTATGACCGAAAGGGGCCGGGCGGGGTTGCCAACTGTCCGCGGGGGCAATGGCATGGTGAAGAAGGTTCGTAATGCGTCCGCTAAGACGGACGTCCCGAAACCTGCCTGCCGATCGTAGGGTGGGTTAGGTGCGCGTCCATCCATCCGCGTGTCGCTCGGCGAGTCAGGCGCGCACCGTAACCCACCAAAGCGAAGCGGCAAGGCCATCGAACGTTGCTCCGGTGGGTTACGGCGCACGCGAAGCGCCGTGATCCACGGCCGGTCGACGCCGGAGTGCGCCTAACCCACCCTACGAAACCCCGGTCTTTCCTGGCTCCCAAGCTCTCGCTGCGGAGCCCTACCTCAGAAGCTCTAGCTTCAAGATATGGGGTCCCAAACAGGAGTTTAGGACCCAGCGTAACCGTTCGAAGTAGGTCGGGAATCCTTTCCCGACAAGATGGTCCGCAAAGGATTGCCAACCTACGAATCAGACCAATTCCACGCCGCTATATGGCGGTGAAAAACGCTCTAAGGTTTCAGCCCCGTTCCCGGCAACTCGGAACCATAGGCAAATAGCTGTATCAACCAGGCTGTCCCGGTTCCCCCAGCTTCGCCGGCTCGGCTTTTTCCTTCTTTTTCCGCGGGCGCCATAAGCCTCCCGAGGCATAGCAATTCCATCCCCAGCGCAACCAATCCAGCAGCGTATAGGCCAGCCACAAGGCCCAGGCCAGCATCAGCATGCGATACACCCAGAGGGGCGCCGACACGATCCAGGGACGGGGAAGCGCCGGGCCGCTGCGGTCCTGATACCAGTTCAACTCGTACGGACCGGAGCCGTTGCCGGCGATTTGCATGTCGGGCAGTCCCAGCAGTCCATGCCGAACCGCCTCCAGCAAAAGAGAGAGGGCGGCCAAGGTCAGAACGGCGAGTGCGACTTGGAGCAGGTTGAATCGGGTATCGTCCAGTTTTTGTCCGGCGCTCGCCCGCCATCCCAAGGCCAGCAGCCAGCCGGCCACGACGATGCCGCCGACCACCGGAATCTGGCTGAGGCCGATCAACAGCAGAAACCATTGCCAAGTCTTGACCGGCGTCAACGGCAGTTTTCCCAATGCCACCGAAAGCAATAGGATCACGATGAGCACGCCCCAGAACAACACCGCCGGGCCGAAGCGCGGGCCGCCCGTCAGCAGCACCCAACGGTCGTGTCCCAGCGAAAAGCTGATCGCGCTGTTCACACTGGGGGCGCCGAGATCGATTTCGTGGGAGACCAGACGGCTACGAATCCCGGTTCCGTCGCGCCACACCAGAGTCGCGGTCTGTTCGCCCGGATGAATCGGCAGCGAAACCAGCCGTTCTTGCTGCCGGACCGGCTGCATCGCGCCGTCGATGGTCACGGATTGAAGTTCGGCATTCTCGGGAAGTTTTACCGTATGCTGCCCGCCCTGCGAGCTTCGCAGGCTAAGCGTCAGGGTGGCGTCCGTGGCATGCAGCCCTGGATTCAATTCCAACCGGCTGCGGTCTATGGTCAGCGTATTGCCGGTTACGCCTTGAGGCCTAGTCAAGTGAAGCGTAACGGATTCGCCGGGCCACGGATGCCATTCCGGCAGCCAGTTGCCTTCCTCGTCCTGGTGGTGGATGACCACGAGGCCTTCGGGACGCATGTGCCAGATCGGGCTGACGTCCGCGCGCCAGATCTCGATCCACTCGGTGGTATCCGGAGCCCTTAGACCGATAGCGGGCCTTTTCACCAGAACGGACTCCCAACTCATTGCATGCTGACCCGGCAATAGATTGACCATTACCTTGCCGTCGTCGACTTGCAGTCGCGGCGTGACGACCGACTCTCCCTCGATGAGCGGAATGCCGACGACCACCGGACGATCCAGCGGCGAAGCGCGGCGCACCACCGTGACCACGCGCCAGTCCAAGCCGATTTTGAGCGTGCGCTCGACCTCCAGAAACGGCGGCAAAGGCCGGGATTCCAGCGCCGGCAGTGCCTCCGCGGGCCGGTCGCCGTTCGAGACCCGCACGAGCTGCAATTGAACGTCGGGAACGCCGTTTTCGCGAATGCCTTCGATCCGCCAGCCTTCGCCCGAGGCTTCTACTCGCCGTGGCTTGAGCGGCAGAGGGATTTGCATCTGATCGCGCGAGGGCAAGATTCCGGAAAGCGTGACGACATGACGGCCCGGCATCAGGGCCAGCCAGAGCGCGCCATCCCGGTTGCGGAACAAACCCTCCGCCGGCACGTTGTCGACCTCGACTTTCGAGGGCGTCCACTGTGCGGCGTTTACCGGCAAGGGCAGGGCGATCAGTTCCTGAGCGTGGACTTCCAGGGTTTGCCGCAACTGCGAGCCCTTGGCTTCGATTTTGAGCAGCGGGATCTCGGCGCATTGCGGCAGGCAATCCGGAGGTGCGAGCAGGCGCGTCTTTAGTTCCTCCAGCAAAGCCGGATCGGGAAAATCCGCCTTGGCATCCGGTATGAACAAGAGCAAGGGAAGCAATAACAGCGGTATGGCCGCATGAGGGGCAAAGGGACGAAAACGTGGCCGTCCGCCCAGAAACAGCACGGCCAACGCGATCAACACCGTAATACGCAGAAAGTTCAGCAGCAAATTGACCGCCGGTGAGAGCAGCACCAGGCCGATTTCCTGATCGCGGAGAACGGGACCGCTCCAGCCGAGCGGAATCGATTTCCACTGCCATTCCGGGAGACCAGGACCAGTTTGGGTGATCGCATTGGGATCGGTCTCCTTGAAAGCTCTGCCGCCTAAATCCGCCGCGGACGGAGCAGCCGGAGGCGCGCCTCGCTTATACAGCTTCGACCGGGGTGCATACGACTCCATGGTTTGCGGCGCTTCCACGGGCTCTTCCGCCTGTCTTCGAAACTCGGAAGGGGCGGTCGTCGACGGCATCGCGATCCAGGGCTGTTCCAGTTGCGGATAAAGCGCGAATCGGGCCTGATCGACCATGAATGGGATGGCAATCAGAATCAGCGCCAGCACGGCCAGATTCCGGTAAATACGAACGGCCGAAGCGATCTTTCCTTCCGGCAAAACCATCAGCAAGGCCGCCGCCGCCAGAATGTTGAGCCAGACGTAACGCGGCGCGCCCGGCTCGTGCCAGAGGAGCGCCAGGGCAACCAACGTAAAGGCGGCATACGGCCAGGACCACAATCGCGCTACCGCCATGGCCGTGATAAGCACCACGAACAGATCGAGCAGCGTCCATTCCGCGACCCAGGTGCCCGGTGCGTGATCCACGCCGGTCGCGGCGAATAAACGCCATCCAGGAGGAAGATTGAGTTCGGCACTCACGCTTCGGAAATCCTTGTTCCAGCCGGTCGCCGAGAGCGTTCGGATTCCGTCGATCCGGCTGTCGGCGGAAAGATCGACCGCCCCGCGCCGGACCTCGACGCCGACCGCGCCGGTGTCGTCCTCGCGCGTGATCGATTGTGGCTCGCCGTCGATGGCGACCCGGCCGAGATCGACGCCCGGCCGAACGTTCAGCCGCCAATCTCGGGTCATACGTCCGCCGACGAGATCGTTCACGGTATAGCCGCCACCGTCGAAATCCAGCCAGATGCGCCTGTGTAAGGTGAGGCTGTCGGGCTCCGGTTCCGGATCGCCGCGCCGTATGAGCCGCAGATCCATCGCGGTGCCGGATTCCATCCGGTAGGCAGGAAGCGACTTCCATTCATCCGGAAGATTGGTTTGGCGCGGATCGATGGCGGGAACGCCCTCGATTTCGACCACGCGCAATTGCGGCCGAGCGTCGAAAACCCAGATTTCTTCCGCAGGCCAGGGCTCGCCGCCCGGCGGCCGGCGAAGCGACTCGACCGGCCCCGGAAAGCGGGCGGCGAGTTGAACGGTCCAGTGCCCCGGACGAAGCTGCAAACGCAGCTTGCCGTCTGGCTCAAGACGGGCGGGCAGGGGAGATGAAACCTGCAAGGGAATCGAATCGGGCGGTAGAGCTCCATCGAGAACGATCTCGCGCTGTCTGCCGGACACATCAAGATCGATATGCGTCACCACGCGCAGCGGGGTGTTGTCCATGATCCGCCGGTAAACCTGCACGTCGACGGTCTCGGCTCTCGCCGATGGCCCCGTATCGTCGGACGCCTCGCGGTAGATCCACAATTGTCCCTGTTGGTTGAAGGCAGGGAAGGGGACGGATTGCCCCTTGACGATCAAAGAAATGATGCCGGTGTCGGTGGGCACCGCGAGATTTTCCGGCAGGCGGTCCCAAACAAAGCTGCCCTTGACGGAGTGCTCTCCCGGAGTGAGGCGGATTCCGGGGCTATTTTCGACCGTTGCGACAACGGCCGGTTTTCCATCCACCTCCACCTGTTGCGGCCAATGCTCGACACCGCCCGGAAGCGGCAACCAGCTCTCCGCGTAAACGCGAGCCTTCAACGCGAACCGGCCGGCATGATCGTCCAAAACCAATTCGAGACTCGTCGGCCAAATGCAGCGCCGTTCCTCCGGGTTGCCTTGTACTTGTGGGCAAAATCGATTCTCGTGGCCGCGCAAGACCCAGTCGGTCCAGGGTTTGAGAGAGTCGGGGACCGAATCCGCCGGGAGCGGATCGGCTAGGGCGATGACCGTGAACAGCAGAAGCGGAAGGAGCAACAGCGCCGATCGACGAAACATGAAGGGTCTCCATCTAAATTGGTAAGAGGAAGGCGGGGCGGAGTTTGCATTTATCAGATTTGTAAAGGTAGTGTAACGCCTGAAACACGTCTATCGAGGAAGAAGACCGAAGTGCGTTGGGGAAAGCTCCGAAAGAACCCTCTCCCGTTGGGATATGGTTGGGTGAGGGCTTATTTATCGCGGGAAAACCCCCGGCTCTGCCGCAATGCCATTAAGTTAAGCCGTCATTCCGGCAGGGATTGCTCACCCCATCCCTGGGGTTCGTCCTACGGACCGTGCTCCGCACGTCCAAATTTGCTCCTGGCAAATTTGTGCCGGACAAATCGGCAGGGCGAGGCGCAATGCGGCGAGCGGGCAGGCCAGGGAAGGACTGCCCCGGACTCGCGAGCGAAGCGGGACGGCGTAGCGTGGCGAGGCCGGTTTGCACGCATCGCGCCCGAAGGGTGCCGGGCAGGATCGCCCGGCATGAATCCAGTTCACAGGGATTGTGAATGGTCGAAACCATCCGTGGTCACTGGACCCCGGCACTCCAATCGCAAACGGTGTCTTCGGGAAGGGCGTGGCCGGCGCTCCCGGCCAGGCCGTTTGCGATTGGAGCACCGAAGCCACCCTTCCCTGCCGGGGTGACGAGATGGCTTTTATCCGACGGCGGTCAGGCCCCTTCGAAGGGTCAGCCGTCGAAAGCCACCGGCTTTGCCGGTGGATCGTTACTGGTTCAAACAGCCGTAGGTCAGCAATCCTTTGGCGACCAATGTGGCTCGGAAGGATCGCGATTAAAGCGTCGCGCATGGGGTCTGAGCACCATTCCGCGCGAGCGCTATAATACCGCCCCATGGCCCAGCCCCTTACCGATCCACATGACCGTTTTTTCCGCGAAACCTTCTCCCGTCGCGACGTGGCGGAGGGCTTTTTGCGGAACTATCTGCCCACAGCCGTTGCGGACCGCATCGATTGGGCGAGTCTCGCCATCGCTAAGGACAGCTTCGTGGAAAAAGCCCTGCGTCATCATTTTTCCGACCTGCTGTACAGCGCCCGCCATCGCAATCGGGAAATCAAGATTTATCTGCTGGTAGAGCACAAAAGTCATTCGGACACCTGGGTGGCCCTCCAATTGCTGCGTTATCAAGTGCGTATTTGGGAGCTGCACCGTAAGCAAAAGCCCGGCGAGTATCTGCCGCCTATCGTGCCGCTGGTGCTTTATCATGGCCAGCAGCGCTGGCAGATACCGGACCGTTTCCATGCCCTGTTCGGCGTGCTGGACGAAGACTTAGCGTTCTATGTGCCGGATTTCCACTACGAGCTGTGCGACCTTACCCTGCCGGAACCGGCGAAAGTCCGCGACGCGGTGCTGAGCCGCCTGGTGCTCCTCGCTCTCAAGCACATCTTCGACCCGAATCCGAAGCAGGCGCTGGCAGGCATTCTTCCCCTAGTTCGGGAAATCCTGAATCGAGATACCACTCTTGAAATGTTGGAAGTAGTATTGCGCTACTATGTGCAAGCGAATCCAATATTGGAAGAAAACGACATTCGCGAATTGCTCACCGACATTGCCAACCTGGAGGACTATATGCCCACTTTTATAGACCGTTACATCGAACAAGGTCGGCAGCAAGGATTGTTTATTGGAAGACAGGAAGGAAGACAAGAAGGCAGACAGGAAGGCAGACAGGAAGGAAGACAAGAAGGCAGGCAGGAAGGACAGGCTGAATTGTTGCTTCGTCTGATGACCCGCAAATTCGGTCCACTCAGCAAGAAACATCGTCGACTCATCGAGCAGGCCGACGGCGATACCCTGCTGCGCTGGTCGGAACAGGTGTTGTTCGCAACAACGCCGGACGAAGCTTTGCGTTGAGCGGTCATGTTTTGCTCCGTATTTTTGAGGAAGTTCTGCTCAGGTCCTTCGACGGGTTCAGGACGAACGGTAAAGCGTTGATTCCGTTTGTAGTGGGCCTGTCGAACCATGAACGGCAACGGCAACGGCAACGGCATCAGCTTGTCCAGAGTTTCCCTAAGCGTAATTTTCTGCAGAGCCGATATGAGGGATATCCTGATCCGGTTGCCTACGGGCCTCATCGGCAACTCGACGAATGATTACCCTGGTGGTGGCAACCCCAAACCTCAGAACCGTCGCTTCACACCGAATCCCGTAACCCTCCATGACCATAGACATTGATCAGTTCACCGAGGCCGAACTCATCGACCTCAACCGCCGGATCGTCGAGCGCCTGCGCTTTCTCCAGCAGATGCGGGCGCACGCCACCATGCTGAAGTTCTCGATCGGCGCCCGCGTCTGCTTCGATACCGACGACTTTCGCCGTATTACGGGAACGCTGGTACGCTACAATAAGAAAAGCGTAACCGTGGTGACCGACGATGGCCATCGTTGGACTGTCTCGCCCGGCTTTCTCCGTCCGGTGGAACCCCGCGATATTACGCCCACCGTCGACGGATTAACCTGCAGCATTCACCCTCGAAAGTAAGACTTCATCCTCGGAGATACCCCTGCCCAGTCGTTGCGACTTGGCAGAACGCGTGCATCAGAAAGCGACCCGTAAATATCTGACAGAGGACATTTGAAATGGATAAAGAAAGCAAACTCGAAGAAGAGATTCTGGCTTCCTTCGAAAGGGAAGAGTGGCGATCCGTGCCCAATCTCATGGAGGGCGTTTTCATCTCGCTCGTATCGCAAAACAGGCTTGGCGGACGTCGTCGGCGCCTTCGGCTCGGGTGAATTGATTCAAGCATTCGTAGGTCGGCAATCCTTTGCCGACGAACCCGTTGGCCCAACGGCACCGTCGGGAAGGGCGGCTTCGGCGCTCCAATCGCAAACGGCCTGGCCGGGAGCGCCGGCCACGCCCTTCCCGAAGACGCCGTTTGCGATTGGAAGGGGCCGATTAAAGGCCTGTTTGCGATTGGAAGGGTCGTCCGGGTGCTCCCCGGATGACCGTTTGCGATTGGAAGGGTCGCGACTAAAGCGACCGTTTGCGATTGGAAGGGATTCCCGACCTACTCGAGCGTGCCCGCACAGTAGGTATGAAAACCCTCTATGCATCGATAGCTTCCGCTTCGCTTGCCAAGGACAAGCGCGTCAATATACGCATCTCATCCCGTGATCTCGAAGATATTCAAGCAAAGGCCGCGGAAGAAGGAATCCCCTATCAGATACTGATGGCCAGCGTACTTCACAAGTACGTCACGGGGCGCCTTGTCGAAACGCCACCGAGCCCAACGCGTCGTTCAGCCCAGGTCGCCAGGAAAGCACGCACCGACTAACTTGCGATTGGCCACAGTTGCGATATCCGGCTGAGGCTCACTCCCATCGTTGAGTGATACGGAGTTTTGCACACGTAGACGTCCATTTTTGGGTAATTGTCTTGCGATCAGTTGAATAAATTCGTCTACGGTATTTGCATGCCTGCTACCAATCGGCGCCATATCTATGATTCCCCCCTAGATGAGCTCCACCCGGTCATCCTCGGAAAAAATGCCGGCTTCGCCCATGCGATGGTAGTCCTCGACGGTGATCCGGTGACGGCGCGGAAACGACTCCGCATTGGTATTCATGACGATCCTCCATAGGAACGGAATAGGCCAAACTTAGGCGCGCAAGAGGCGGCGGCAATTCTCATTTTGGACTTCCATTTATAATCAAGCGTTAGTAGAAGATTGACATGGTTTTGGCTCGTCATGCCGACATGACGGATTGGTGCTGATCGATGGAGGCCGCCACTCTGAGCTTTAGTCGAGTCATTGATTTTCCATACTCTTCAAAATGAGAACTGCTGATGTGGCGTGGCGCTTATCGAACCAGAGTTCCAGAAAGAAATCGTCTCCGGGCAAGACGCGAATGACGATTTCCATAACGATTGGACCTCCTCAACGCAAGGGATCGATGGAAAACGGCGTCTAACAGTTCCTCGGGACGGGTTTCAATCCATGGCTGAGCAACGCGGGCTTTTGGCCAGCGGAATCTCGCCAGCACGACGGCGTTTAAAGCACCTCCGAACAAAGAATGGACACCCCTCCAGAACCGTGACGCGAAGAGCATCGTGGTGCCGGAAACAGGGATGCGCCTTCGAGACTCCGCGTGCTCAGCTTGACATCCGCCTCCCTTCGGGCCAGTATTACCGTATTACTGCACGTCGGAGCTTACATTCATGCGGATTGAAACCAGCAAACTGACTTCCAAGTATCAGGCCACGATTCCGGAAGCCGTCCGCAAGGTCATGCACTTGCGCGCGGGGGATATTGTTGCGTTCGATATTGACGGGGATGAGGTGCGTTTGCGTAAAGCCAGCCCGGTCGATATTGCTTTTGCGCGAGCGCTTGAAGGGACATTGGGCGAATGGATGTCGGAGGCGGACGAAGAGGCCTATCGTGACCTTTGAGGCTTTTGATGTCGTGGTAGTGCCTTTTCCCTTTACCGACCGCTCGACTACCAAACGGAGGCCGGCACTGGTGTTATCCGATGGAGGTGGATTCAATGCGCAAGTCGGCCAGGCCGCAATGGCCATGATTACCAGCGCGAAGAATTCGGAATGGCCGCTGGATGTGGAAATTGCCGATTTGGACAGTGCGGGTTTGCCCTCGGCCTCCCTGGTGCGAATGAAGCTTTTTACGCTCGACGAGCGACTGGTTATACGAAAAGCGGGAAAACTCGCCCCGCATGATCGCGACCGGGTCGTCGAGTCGTTGCGCCGACTGCTGCCGCAGACAGCAAAATAAAGGGACACCCACTTTTTATTCAGAACAGCGAACCAAAGAGCATCGTGGCGCCGGAACAGCGGAGCTGCCTTCAACTCTTCTGAAATGAATCAGGAAAGTAAACTCGAAGAAGAAATTCTGGCTTCCTTCGAAAGGGAAGAGTGGCGATCCGTGCCCAATCTCACGGAGGAAATCGCGCGCCATGCATCGACTACCTTCGCTTCGCTTGCCACGGACAAGCGCGTCAATATACGTGTCTCGTCCCGTGATCTCGAAGACGTTCAGGGGAAGGCCGCGGAAGAGGGAATCCCAATCAGACACTGATGGCCAGCATACTTCACAAATACGTCACCGGACGCCTTGTCGAGCCCGCCGTCTCGCTCAACCGGGCATTGGATTAGAGCGTTTTTCACCCCGGTTTACCTGTTCGTGTCGAGAAGGAAGATCGTAGGTCGGCAATCCCTTGCCGACGAAGACTTGACGGCCTCGATCCGCCTAAAAAATTGAGACAGTAGTAGGATGGGCGAAGCGCCAGCATGCCCATCAACACATCGCTTGAGACAGCCGACCCTACGGTCAATCCAGCACCTCCGTGAGATCCACATCGATTTCCGGCAGCGCCAGAGGTTTTAGGTGCTCGCCCGCGCCGTGCCGTTGCAGCGCGCGGTAGCCCTCCGCCGACGGTTCACGGAACACCTCGACCGTCCGGCTTTCGAGATCGACCAACCAGACTTCCGGAATACCGTGGCGGCCGTACAGCGGAATCTTGACCGAGCGGTCGTATTCGAGGGACGTATCCGCGACTTCGATCAGGAGCAGGATGTCCTCTGGACTCGGGTGAGCAGCGGAGTAACTGCGATTAGCCACAATTGTGAGATCCGGCTGAGGCTCACTCCCATCGTTAAGCAATACGGGATTTTGCACACGTAGACGTCCCTTTTTTGGTAATTGTCTTGCGATCAGCTGAACAAATTCGTCTACGGTATTTGCATGTTTGCTGCCAATCGGAGCCATATCGATGACTTCCCCCTCGATGAGCTCCACCCGGTCATCTTCGGAAAAAATGCCGGCTTCGCCCATGCGGTGGTAGTCCTCGACGGTGATCCGGTGACGGCGCGGAAACGATTCGGCATTGACATTCATGACGGTCCTCCACAGGAGCGGATAGGCCAAAACTTAGGCGCGCAAGAGGCGCCTGTCAATCGGTGGCATGCGCCTGCGTTGGTTGCTGGGATATCACGCCGCCCGGCTAGGGCGCCTCTTCATAAGACCCGCAGAGTGGGCAATTGACGCCGCGAGTAGCGAGACCCAAGAAGGTCGGCATACGGACTCGGCAGAGACGCCCACCAGACTTAGAACGTGAGCTTTCCAGCGACACCGGATTCTTCGGACGAGTATCTTGATTTTTCCGTTCCGCTCAGCGACCACGGCGGCTGGGAATAAGACGCTTATCCAACACACGCCAAATTTCCCGAACAGTGGCGACTCGGCTAGCTTGGATTTTCTTGCGCTTCGCCCAAGCTTGAGGCAACCCTTTGATAGCATGCCACTTGGCGCGGAGAATTACCCGGCCTTGCCCGCGAGCCGTGAACCACACTACCGTAACGAGGTTCAGCAACACGTGCATGGGCAAGAGCAACCAAAACAGCGCGCCTGGCATGTTCTTTACAAAGGTCCAAACCAGATTGCGATGGCCGTGATAGACAGAAAAGTCGCTATGCTGTCCACCTGTGGTTGCTGAGCCCACATGATGAACCACTGCATTCGGAACATACATAGCTTTGTGTCCCGCAAGACGCAGCCGAAAACCTAAGTCGACGTCCTCTACATAGCAGAAGTAATCTTCATCAAAGCCGCCGACATCGACCAACGCCTGTCTCCGATATAGAGCTGCGGCTGCACACGGAGAAAAAAATTCTTTGGCAATATTGTCCGACTCACGCTGAAAACGCCCGTAGCCATCTCGCCAGACTAAACCGGAAACATGATAGACATCCCCCATACCATCCAACACTCCAGATATTCCTTGCACCATCTGACGCGAACCGAAAGCTGCTACTGTCGGGTGAGACCGTGCAGCGTTGACCAAGCGAGCCAGCCAGTCAGGCTCAGGGAAAGCATCCGGATTAAGCAGAGCCACGAACTCAGTATCACATTCTTCCAATGCACGGTTATTCGCTGCAGCGAAGCCGAAATTGGAGCCAAGTCGCCGAACTATAACTCCATGCGTCGATTCCGCATGCTCTGCCGAGCTATCCGTACTGTTGTTATCTATGATCAGAATATGTGTTGGCTGGAGTGTTTGGAGAGATAACTGCGCCAAGCATGCGTTTAGCAAGTCACCGCTGTTCCAGTTCACAATGATGACAGTGACCAATCTTGCACCTCTTGCTATAACCGAACACAAGTTAACCGATTATGGATTAACTTACGCTTAACTTGTTAAACTGATTACATGTCTACTTTCAGTTAAAAAGCCTAAGCTTTAAGCATAAGGATTAGTTACGCCCGAAGAACAGAAAAAAAAGGCCAAAGCACACCAGTGACAACCCAGCCCAATTTAGCGGAAGCATTTGTTCACGAAAAAAAAAGACCGCAATAAGAGCTGTAACTAGCGAAACTCCAGCGGTAATTACGGGCTGGGCCAAAGATAAGGGGACAAACCTCAGAACGTAAATATATCCAAGAAAAGCGGCAGAATAACAAATTCCGCCGATCCAAATCATTGGGTTTCTGACCAATGGTAAAAACTCTAGCTGTCCAGTTAGAGACGATGTACCCAATTTCAAAAATATTGAGGCACTCGCGCTAAATACAACACAGGCAAGTAACAAAATTGATCCGCTCACGCACGCTCACTTTGAGTAGGTAGGGCAAGAAACCCGATGATCAACGATGTCATAAATGTAATCCCTCCCAGTAATACAAGCATTGTGGAGAGGCTGACTTGCCTAAGTAGTTCACCGGGTTGTAATGCTCCAAAGCCTGCACTACCCCAGTCGATTAAAGCGGCAATGCCTGAAACAATTCCACTAAGGATCATTATGATCCCTGCTCCGCCACCGAGTTCAAGAACCGGGGATGAACGTAACTTGTCGAGTATAAAATGCTCTTGCAACAAGCCCTCGCGTATTCCGAACATCCGAATTACAACCCCAAGTGAAATGGCTAGATAGCCTAATACTAAACCAGCACCAGCGAAGAACAATGTATGAACATCAAAAGTGACTTCACCGATTTTAACTGGACCGTGAAACAAAAATCCGTATGAGAAAAGACTTAATAATGAAACAATCAAACCGGGTATAAGGAATAGCCACCGAGGACTAAACAACAACATGAATCTAAGATGCCGCCAGCCATCCCGCCAAGGACGTAGATGAGGAGGCCTTGATCGACCATCCTTAGACAAGGTTGTAGGAACCTCTACAATCTTCATCCCGAATAAATTTGCCTTGATAACCATTTCGGAGGCGAATTCCATACCGGTGGTGCGCAGGTCCATACGCAAAAAAGCATCTTTTCGGAATGCTCTCAATCCACAGTGGAAGTCGTTGGCCGGACATTTGAAAAGCACTCTACCAACCCAAGTCAATACAGGGTTACCGATATATTTATTCTTCCAAGGCATCGCACCAGGCGCTATACCGCCCAAAAATCGATTTCCCATCACAAGATCATAACCCTCCCGCAATTTTTCTACAAAATGGTCGAGTTTACTGAAATCGTAGGAGTTATCCGAGTCACCCATAATAATCCACTCCCCGAGAGCGGCCATACTGCCATGAAACAAAGCAGCACCGTATCCTTTTTGTTTTACCGCAACCACTCTAGCCCCGAGCGATTGTGCAATTCCTTGTGAACCGTCCGTACTCCCATTATCCGCTACAAGCACTTCCACTTCTAAACCGGAGTTGCTGATCCAGCGATTCGCTTTTTCAATACATAACGCAATCGTTTCAGCCTCGTTTAGGCATGGCATCAGTATCGTTAATTGCATTAGCTTATCTTTTCGAAAACTAAAATATTATTAAGCCCAAACTCGAATGTTCCACGTTTGACGAGTTTTAAGGTATCTGAGAAATGTGTTATGAGATCCTCTGGATCGAACCCATGATGTTCCTCGGTTGCCTGTCCATCAATAAGACGTAAAAACATCAAAACATCGAGAATTCGATCTACAAATGGGTGGGGAACAGTAACGATTAATCTCCCCTGTGCCGACAATATCTGCGGAATGATCTTTGCGGATGTACTAATGTCTTTCTCCGAGAAATGCTCAAATACGGCAAGGGCAAAAATAACATCGTACGGGCCATACATTTCGTTTTCTTCGACCGCGTTTGGAAAATACCCAGCCCGAAGATTTAATCCCTCAAAAACAACATCGGATTTAAGTCGAGGATCGATCCCATCCTTTTGTGGTATAGTCCCATCAAGCTGCTTTAGTAAATACCCGTCATCACAGCCGATATCCAAAACACTGTTTGTTTTTAGGGGTAGATACCTTAGTGCAACGTTTATACGCCATGTTCGGATTATTTTATCGATTAGTTTCACTTAGAAACCCTCAAGCCTTCAGGACTAATGCAGCGAATTAATCCAACTAGTGTAAAAGCAGTATAAAACCAAATAGAAAATGCTGCTGACGACAAATATCGAGGCTCAGTTCCTGGATACATTGCCGAGTCTATCCCGGCCAATAAACCGAGTCTTGGAATAACGATCGAAAATGCAAGTGCTGTTACCAAAAAGAGTGCCTTTTGTTCCATTCGATAGAGAATTGCATTTTTGAAAATAATACTTATCACTAGCCAAATTACGGCAAAAAGTGAAGCTGGTAAAAAAAAATAATGGACTGCAGAAGTTAACCATGTAACGATTTGAAAATGTGTAGGCATGTGAGGTGGTTTCGATGCTGTTTTAGCATCGACATGAATATAGATATTTTGATATTCGTATGCATGACTAGGCCTAATCGAAGACAGGCTATTGAGCGGTATCAAAGTTGATTGATCCTGGTATTCGACTATTAAATTACCTATAGTCGGCTCTGTGGACCTTAATTCAAACCCGCATAGTGGCGGAGCGCCACGCTCCGCGTCCAACCCAAGAATCGCTTTCGCTACATCAGGTCTCTTAATCAACCTAAGGTTAACGCCAGCTAGTAATGCTTCTTGATCAAGTACGATCTTATCCGGAATTCCTAAGGTTCTGTCAATGAGCCACCCAGATAATCGCCAGCCTTTGTCTTCTAATAACCCTACCCGTCTAAGTGCGAGTCGATTAAAATCAGACTCAACCTGAGAATCGGCGCCGATACTTATCAATTGTGGATGTAGCGGATCACCAAAGTTGAAAAGAATCGCCGCAATCTTTGAAACTGATAGCCAAAATTGGCGGTTTGAGATAGAGAACTCTGGGCCGAGAGCGGTAGAGATCACCGGTCGCTTCAATAGCTTTCCGCTATCAAATGCGGCCTGAATTTCATCAGAAACCAGTTTTAGATAGGCCAACATTGCTTTAGGTTTGGGCCCAGCCACATACGCACTTGCATCGAGCAAAGCCCATTGAAAATGACCACCCGAGATACTACCATCCATCGCACGATAGTGTGGGTTGGCGTGCTTACTCCATCCGTTTCCGTCCAGGTTTTGGTCAAAGAACGGTTTTGCCATTAGAAATGCCGGACTTGCAGCATAGGCTTGCTCCATGGAGGATTTAGGGAATGGGGCATAATTGTAACCGTTGTTATCTTGAGGTTGGATTTCCATTAATGAGGATAGACCAGCCTGGAACTCCGCGCTTTTCATGATTGTCGGCGCCCAAAAACCAAAAGCAATTTGGTTGATGGCCGACATACCCTGCTGAAATAATACTGGCGCGACAATTATCAATGCCACACGTTTAAGAAACAGTAAAATATCTAGGCGAGTGCTGGGTATAGGTGACGATATTTCACTGATAAAAAATAAAGAAATTAGCGGAGGAAGAATAAAGAGAAACCCCTCAGGCCGGGTAAGAACTTGACAGCCCGCAATTAAACCGGCAGTGATAAGCGATCTAGAACTACCTTTTTCAGTAACGATCTGTAATGCTGATGCAAAACTGAACGGAGTGAGTATCAGTTGTAAACCGTCGTAAGTTGCAATGTTAAATACTGGATGCTGATAGGTAAATAGGGTCAGGGGTAGTACAGTTATCCAACCAGCAGCGCGAGATTTCATTAAATTACTTGTTTGATACCAAAGGCAAACAAGGGCGAATCCGTAACAAATTTCCTCAAATGTGCGCAGATTGATCCCATAAATGCGCGCAATTCGTATAAAAAATGAATACAAGTATTCTTTTATAGGCGCAAGATGGCTCCCCATGAGATCGAAAGATTCTGAGCGCAATATGAAGTAATAGTCATCATGTGGAGAAAATCTTGAAATAATCTCCTGATTCCCGCCATATAAAACCGTTAGACTAGTAAATATAAATAACGCTAATTTTGGTGAGTTAAATATTAAAATAGACGAGGAAATATTTTTTTCGGAAAGCGTCAACATACTGTTAGATCGACGGAGAGTAGTGAGTTTTGTTTAGCGTCAAAGATATAGGCATATAGGTAGCGGAGGTAGAGCCATTTTCTGAAGTATATATGGATCATACTAGTGACTATTTAGCAACTACCAAGGTGATCGATCAGTATAAAGAATATTATGAATAAACCGCGATATTGTGTGGATTGTTGACAGTTCGAACTATGATAGATTTTTAATAACGCTTTGTGTTCACTAGCTAGTCGTTTTCGCAAAGTTCTAAATTATATATGCTTTTTATAAATCGATATAGTTTAGTGGCGCTTTAGGATTATTCTCACCGTACATACTAGTGTTGTATAGCTTATGGACGGTTTTACAATAGAAAAAGGGGTTGAGAACCAACAGCTTGAATAGCGATGACAGTATTTTTAATGCGCGGTTCGTCATTTTTCTAGAAAATTTGTTTTAACCACTCAACGGTACGTAGAATACCGTCGCGCAGGGAAATCGTTGGCAACCAATCAAGCTCCCGACGAGCCAAGGAATTGCTCAGTACGCTCGTGGGCACATCAAATGGCCGTCCCGGCAAATAAATGCGGTGGAGCCGCTCCTCGCCGAGCAGCTCGTCAATGATATCTAAGAGTTCATTAACACTCGTCCCTAGACCCGAGCTAATATTGAAAACACTGGTGGTACCGGAGTACTCGACGGCACGCGCAAACGCTTCCGCCACATCGCTAACATGCAGGAAATCTCGAGTGATACTTCCATCACCCCAAATTTCAATTGGCTTGGCAGAGAGCGCACGATGCAAGAAGACTCCGACTGCGCCTTGTGCAGTTTCAATACGTTGGCGCTCTCCGTAGGGATTAGCTACGCGCAAGATAACGGTCTTGATCCCGTAGAGTTCTTGAAACATCAAGAGATACTTTTCGATTGTCAGCTTTATAATACCGTATGAAACCCGCGGCTCTGTGGGGTGCAGCTCATCTATCGGCAAGTAAACCGGATTTCCGTAGACGGTTCCTCCAGATGAAATGAACACAATCTTTGGAACGTTTTGGGTACGCATTGCATGTAGCATTTGCAGCGTGGCCACAAGATTACTTTGAACATCGAATATCGGGTCATCATTCGAACTCTTTGGCAGAGTCGTAGAGACAAGATGGAGTACAGCATCAACTCCATCTATAGCGTTGCTCACATCGTGCGTACTCAGCAAGTCACCGGTTAGCCATTGGACTTGCTCGTGGGGCTCGAAAGTTCGGTATGGCGCTACCCGAGGGCGTTCGAATATTCGTAAACTGTGTCCGCCTTGAAGCAGGCGATCACAGATTGCGGAGCCGATAAATCCGCCTCCGCCGAAAACTACACATTTCATGCTTTTTCCCTTTCCTCTGAATGCCTGTACTCGGAGCGACAAACGGAAAACTCCAATGCGATACAGTGGCTAGTAACCACAAAAGCATTCAATTTCGTTCTCACCCAAAGCGTTTGTCGTCATCCCGCCCGACCTCGCCGCTTCCTGTCTGAACGTGGAAAACGCCGGTTCTGGCATCAACCTGACCGTCTAATCATGGCAGAACTCGAACTGTAGGCCAAAATTCACGGTCATTTATGATTAGGCTTGCGTGTTCGTTCAAAGCATTGACCGCTTATTTCTCGACGACGCGATAACGATAGGTTTGCGATACTGATTCAGTAGATTGACCGTCGACGAGACAACTCCTCGGCGCATTTAGTGATCGCTCGTAAAGTGCGAGCAGTTCGTCAACGTATGTTGCAATCGATTTCGGAGGCTGACAGTTACCACTTAGCTCCGCTTCCAGTTTTGGCTCGTTTTCGAATCTGCTCAATTGTTCTCTCAAGGCGTTGGCGTCTCCCGGTTTGAAAAGTAATCCGTTCACTTCGTGCTGTATGACTTCGGACATACCTGCAAAATCAGAAGCAATAACCGGGCACTTAGCCGCAAGCGCTGAATAAACTACTAGTGGAGTGTTCTCGTACCACACGGATGGCACTATTAACGCATCGATGCCAGATAGAACTTCTGCGATTCGATCGTTCGGGAACGTACCACAGAACTCAATTGACCTATTTCCTTCGGCAATCTGCCTGAGTTTCGCAACATAATCTGGAAAGTCATTTGGATTGCCAAAAATTTTCAGTCGGCTGCCGGCCCGGTTGGCTAATCGGCAGAATGCCTCAAGCAGTACATGGCATCCCTTATGTGGCGCCAAAGTTCCAATATAACCAAACGTAAGCCAATCTCGCTTCGAATGCTCTCGTTGGACCGAATCGAAACCGGTTACGTCAATACCATAGGCCGACTGAGTAATTAGGCCTGGCTTCACACCGTTGCTCGTAAGCACTTTGGTCATCAATTTCGTCGGAGAGACGATGCCCTGCAATGCATTTAGACGGGCAATATTGAATCGCTTACGGTCACCTAATGCGGCGATTTCTGCCTTAAGTGGAAAACGGGGTGCCGATAAGGACTTCGCCATCCATGCGGCAGCGTCGATCGCGAAATCCGGGAGTCGCTGCACGATACTTGCGTAGGGCTCCCATCCAGTCATGGTCGCCACATGCTTAACGCAGTTTCCCCCATGACGTGAGGGGCCTCCACAAACACGTCCGTCACCCAAAAGTAGCTGACTTGTTGGACAGACAGCCCAGAAATCCGTCGGCGTATAATACGAGGGTACTCGGAATTGGTGTACCACATCCACCAACGCAGCGCTAAGTCGGCTGAAATGGAAAAAATGTACAAGATCGGGTTTGACCTTCTCAACTATCCCTGCGAACTGTTGAGCTGAAAGACGATTGTTGTACTCAACCTCCGAGACCGTGTGCTGCTCGCCCATCGGTACAAACGCATGGTGAAAACGAAAGACATCGATGCCATCGATTTGGTACTTGTCAAAGCGCTCTGCGTCCAGCATGGACTGGCGAGCTGGATAACCAGTATAGACAGACACCGCATGTCCGCGACGGAGCAACTCTTTGGCAACACTGAAAGTCAGGACTTCAGTTCCAGAAAAGTAATCCGGAAAAAACTGATGAACCGTAAGAATGATTTTCATGATTTAAACACCGGTGACTGTACATTGATTTCCAGTTGCTTCATCGCGGGCGGCACGATATTGAGCAATAGCACTTAAAAAGTTTAGAAACGGAATCTTTGCGATAAGAGTAGCCTTGCACGCGATAGGGGCGGCCTGTGCACCGATGTATTTCATGTCCTTCAGCGTGCTAAAGAGCCATGATCGATATATTCCCCTCAGCGTTGGAACGAGACGCAGGCCGAATTGCTGGTACAGCTTTCTGTGGCATACATAAGTTCTCTTGTACTCATACAACATAGGTCGATTGTGCGAGTGAACGACGGCGGCTTCAGGCTCGAACACAATTCTCCAGCCCTTTTTTAGCACTCTTTCGGCCCAGTCAATGTCTTCGCCGAACGCAACGTCACCAAATTTCTGCTCTTGCCAGACCGATTTACGAATTGCAGAGCAGACATTATCGAAGTTGCAAAAAAAGTACTTCTCAATGGGAGAAAGCGCCTCATACCACTCAAGACTTTCCATCTTACGGACTTCTCTTTCCAAGCGTCCTGTCAACCAGTTATTAAGATTTCGTTGGGTAATGAGATCTGCATCCGGCTGTGGAACCTGACGTGCGTAAACGCCGGCAACCTCCGGATCATCAAATTGACGCAGGATTGTCTCTAACAGATTAGTTCCCTGCGCTATTGCATCCTGCACCATCAGGACTACGAGTTCGCAGGACGCAATTGAAATACCAAGATCTCGGGTCGCGCCATGATTAAATGATTCAGGCGGAATTTCTACTATCTTTGCACCCGCATTTCTTGCTATTTCCACCGTATTATCTGAAGAACCCGAATCAATAACGATAAACTCCGTTTGAACCCAGTAGGTCTGATTTTCTAATGCCCCTATGGCAGCCTTAAAGAGTGGACCACCATTCTTTGTTGGTATAACGAGGGAGCAGCGCAACGTGCTTTCAGACTTCGACCTTAGCATCATCGGTTTCCCTGAATGAATTGGGATAGCTTGGCCGCGAGCAAGCGCAGCTTGTGAGTAATGTGCAATTGATCCGAGGTCAGCTTACCTTGCAGCCCAGCAATCTGATGAGCAAACTCGTCGGCCTGAGTTCGATAGGCCGCCAACTCCTTTGTTTGATGAGTGATATGCGTCTGCGCCGCAGCCAGTTCGCCTTGCAGTCCCACAATCTGACGAGCGAACTCGTCAGCCTGAACTCTGTAGGCGGCTAACTCATGCGTAAGGCCAGCAATTTGGCTATCACGCTCTCCTACTGCATATTTAAGGTTGGCAATTTCCGAATAAAGTGCCAGCGTTTCGTCTTCGCGCGCATTTATATAAGAGAAAACAGCGGAAAATGCATTAAGTCGTGCATTTAGTTCCTGAAAGAAATTTAGAAAACTCTCGTCATTCAGAGGAAGGTCATCCTTTGCCGCTCTAAGTAAGAGTTGGTAGGCAGTAATTACATCTGGTGGTACGCGATGATCGCATTGCAAATCCGCTATGGATGACGTTGCGTGCCGTAAGCCTTTTTCTAAGAAATTATTCGCATAATCTTGAAAGTTTAGACTATTTTCATCAATTATCGACAAACCAAGCATTGATGAAATACGTGCAACTTGTAAGAATGGAGACTCCATTAGAAGGTCGTAATCAACAACTAGGCGAGGTACTCCAATACTATCAAGAACCGCAGGAAGCATATGTTGCAGCCATAGCAAATAACCCTTTTCAATAGGAATACGGTTGCGCGCCTCGAGCGATAAAGCTACGCTCAATGGATTTCTGAGGGCTATTATAAAATAAACGTCACATTTACAAATCTCAAAGACAGATCTCCAGAACCGAATAAACCTACAAGTACGCGGATCCTTAAAGCCCCACTTTCCGTCATAAGCAGCAATTCTACTAGAGATAATCTGGGCTGCTTTCAATTTTAAGGCACTTATAAAGGGATCTGTGTCGAAGTCTCTCCAAGCAAATCCCAACTTGTCGTAGGCAGAGCCATAATAACCAAGCAGCTGCTCATTAATTTCCAGGCAATCCTTATCTTCCCAAAACCCTTTTGGATTATCAAATCCAGGTGGATGAAGATTATCTCCTAAGTCGATACCGAGCAAACCTAATGAGCGAGTTATAGCACTTGTGCCGCTGCGATGCATACCCAGGACAACGACAATGCGTTTTTGCTTGGAATTAGTCATATAGTGTAATTCGATACCGCAAATACATCAGATGTGCACTTAAAATCGACGATCGCAGTAGCCTGGTTATCCGCTATGGGTAATACTCTGAATATACAGGCGTCCAATAGTCGATGGAGATATATCTCATCCTTATCCTTTGTGCCCATGACACCGGCGTTCAGGAAGTAAATTCCAGGATTGAGATTGCATTGAAATCGGAACTCTACTCTAATGGTGGTATTTTGAGCAATATAAGGGATAGAGTTTTGAATATTAGATGCGGACATGGCACCACCAAGCTCTATACCTGATAGGGTCTTGATCAACATTCCGCAACGCAAGTTATTTGCTCCAGACTCAAAGCGAACAACATAGGTATAAATGTATTCTTTGCCACGCTGAAGACAATTTACGGGCTCACCTGTAAGATTAAGAATTTGGGGGAACTCAATCACTGCCCCGTGCGACTCATAGATGATCGTACTTTGAGGCTTGAGATCAGGATCAAACCGCTCGTCTCCAATTCCGTCTTTTACCACATCGCAAGATAACTGATTTGCAGTACCTAACTCTGTGGAGTTGACCGTGTTTGGTCTCAAGTGTGACGACGAACATTTGATCTCGGATCGGATAACACCGCGCATCTCTTCAGGCGCATATAAAAGCTTTTGATATTTACCTATTATCGTTTTCGGAGTTCCGCTCGTCAGTAATTCTCCGTTGTCCAACAAAATGGCACGGTCGCATAATTCAACCACTGTGGTACCTGAGTGGGAGACGAAAAGGATTGTTGTCCCGTTGCGCTTGATGGCCTCAATTCGAGAGAAGCACTTGCGCTGAAACAGTTCATCTCCCACAGAGAGAGCTTCGTCGACGACAAGGATTTGTGGGTCGACATTGATAGCTACCGCAAAGGCGAGGCGGACTACCATGCCACTGGAGTAGGTTTTCACCGGTTGGTCAATGAACTCGCCGATGTCGGCAAATGCGGCTATGTCGCTATAACGAGAATTGGTTTCTTCCTTGGAGAGGCCTAGGATGGCAGCGTTCATGTACACATTTTCACGCCCAGTGAATTCTGGATTAAATCCTGAACCGAGTTCTAACAGGGCGGCGATACGGCCATTAGTCTGGACAGATCCGCTAGTGGGATTGAGCGTGCCGCAGATGAGTTGCAATAAAGTGGACTTTCCACTGCCATTGCGGCCGACGATGCCCACCGTCTCGCCTTTCTTGACTTCAAACGAAACATCTTTCAGCGCCCAGAATTCCCGATAAAACTGCTTGCGCCCGCGAGTCAACATCTGTAATAGCCGATCTCGGGGACGGTCGTAGATGTGATAGCACTTGCTAAGATTGGTAACGCGGATGGCGATATCGTTACCCGTGCCGACGGGTGTTGCGCTCTCTGTAGCGAGAGGCGTATGACTTTTATTGATTTCAGAGCACATCAGCAAATCCTTTTCGTGTCTTCTGGAACCAGGCAAAGCCTAACCAAGCAATAAAAGTTGAGACAGCAAAATAGCCGCCGAAGAAAACCCAATCCGGCATTTTCCCCCAGAGTAAAATATCTCTGACTTGCTCAATTACCGGTGTGAGTGGATTGAGGAGTAACAACGTTTGGTATTTCTCGGGTAATTCGGAAACCGGATAGAAAATAGGGCTGAGAAATAGGAGCGCGGTGGTTGCGATGCCGATGAACTGCCCAACGTCACGTAGATAGACGCCCAATGAGGCGAGAAACCAAGAGAGGCCGAGAGTAAGTGCCGCCAAGGGAAGTATGACGATAGGCAGCAACAAGGCTGTAACCGGCGGTAGACCGAAAAAGAGCAGGAAGAATAATAGCCACACTCCAAAGCTGATGGCAGTGTGAAACAAGGCTGCGCCGAAGGATACCACCGGCAGGATCTCCAAGGGAAAAACAACTTTCTTAACGTAGTTGACGTTAGAAAGAATTAAACTCGGCGCCCGGTTGACGCATTCTGCAAACAGATTGAATACCATCAAGCCCGCAAAGAGGATAAGCGCGAACTCAGTTTTTGAGTCCCCGCCGCCAACCCATCGAGCCTTGAATACGACACTGAAGACGAAGGTATAAACGGTCAACATGAATACCGGGTTGAAGAACGACCACAGAATGCCAAGGACTGAACCGCGATAGCGGCCGATGACTTCACGCTTGACAAGTGTTTTGATGAGATTTTGATTGCGCCAAAGGCTGGCCGTCATTTCGCGGGGAGAAAGGCTGAAATTCTGCATCAGGCGAATGTGCTTCGAGTGTTAACAGGTCGGTGTGTGTTTTGTCTTTGATTGCGTCTAGCCGAGGCTTGTGTACGGACTTTGCGAGAGCGGGAAATAGGTCATCCTGGCAATGCAGTGTTTGGCGCTTGTGTTCTTGTGTGTAGAAGCCGGTGGTTTTTGAACGAGTTTACGACGCTAAAGGTTATTGTGTGTAAAGGAGGTACAGGCCTGTTCGGATCTCCCCAACCCACTCCCCGATGCCGTTAAGTCGGTCCATCATGCCGGCAGGGAAGGGGCGCGATTAAAGCGACCGTTTCCGATTGGGCTGCCGACATCCAGGGCATAGGGATCTGAGTAAGCCGGCGGCATCCTTGGCTTTTGGGTTCCGGGAATCCTTGCCGGAAAGACGAAATACGACTTAACGTAATGGCATTGCTCTTGGGTGAGTGGGACTACTTAAGTCCTTCGTTAAAAAGGCACAAATTATAGTCAGAACTAGAAAAATGCGATAGACCCATGTTCTAGTAAACGCAGCATACGAAAGTAAACCAGATCTTTATAAACAACCCATAATATTATTTGGGCGAACAGAAATCCTGATAATTAATTATCTTAAGAAGATGGAATATTCATGAAATGAATCGGCGAGGTTTAAAGCTAATATCAGTTTCGGCATCAGAATGATCGAAACACATATCCAAATTTATGCGATTCGCGGCTTCCGGAGTCACTTTTTGATAACCAGGTAAATTTGACAACCAGCCAAGGGCAAATCTCATAAGTGGCAGCGGTATATGAATGATCTTGCATCTAGTTCCAAGATGCATGGATATCCGATTTACCATATCCCGATAGGTAAGAATCTCTCCGCCACTTAAATTATAAGACTTGTTGAATGTCCTCGGATTATCTATAGCATCGAGGCAGGCCAGTGCTAGATCTTCTGCGTGAACAGGCTGGCGTAATCCATCTCCGGTTCCGACCAAGGGAAAAAACCGGAACCGTTTGATAAACCGAGCGATAGTCGTAATGTTTTTGTCTCTTCCCAGGCTGTAGACCATCGTAGGGCGAAAGATCGTCCAATCGATATTCCGTTTTGCGCAGTAAGCATGAAGGTCCTCCTCGGCTTTTTTTAGCTTGCTTACCATTTCACGCTCTTGTTCGTACCCCGAGTTCTCTTTCGTAAAGAGGCTGGTCGAACTGAAGGCGATGATGCGTTTTATCTCTGCGCCGGCGAGACCTTCCAATAGAGGCGGTAACGTCCATAAAGGGGCTAAGTGGATCAATATTTCGGCCCCGTAGGTTTCAGCTAATCCGCCATTACTGATGTCCTGCCGATGCCAGATAATGTGCCGATGAGTTGCCGGAATCGGCGGTTTGCGGCTTATGGCGTGAACCTCGAAGCCGGCGCGAAGCAAAGCGGGTAGCAAAAAATCGCCGATTAAGCTGGTGGCTCCGGTGACAATTGCCCGCCGGTTAGGGAGAGGATATTCGACCGATTCGACCGGTTCAGGATGTATATTTGAGGATTCGGCAATGTCGTCCGTCTTTTTCGGACTGATCATGACTGCCAACGATCTTGCGCAATACCGAATACCGATACCCGCCATAACGAGCCACATGAGACCGGTCGGATATTGATGGCGGAAGAACTTTCTGTAAAAGCGAACCATGCCTCTGTGCTTGTAGTATTCCACCAAGGCCGGCCGCGAGGCGCTGCAAACGCCGCCGACGTGCAGGATTTCGATGTCGGGTACGAAAAGAATCTGGAATCCCGCCTGCCGGAATCGCATGCACCAGTCCAAATCCTCGCAATGCATGAAATAGCCTTCGTCTAGAGGCCCGACCTTTTCCAGGGCGCCGCGTCGCACCAGCATGAACGCGCCGGAAATGGCTTCGATGCCGACCGGTTCGGTCGGCAGGGGAACATCTGTCTGGATAAAGCTATTTAGTTTTGGATGATACTTCGAGAACTTGTACAGCCGAGTAAGCCGAACAAACGTCCGCCACGGCGTCGGAACGGCGCGCCGGCAGCCGGATTGTTCACTGCCATCCGGGTTGAGGATCAGGCAGCCCGCCATTCCGGTCTGCGGGTGCTGCTCCATCACGGTTAGCATTCTGGAGAGCGTGTCGGGCCGAATCAGACAGTCCGGATTCAGGAATAGGAGATAGTCGCCTTGTGCGACAGGCAGGGCGATATTGTTCGCTTTGGCGAAGCCGAGGTTTTCCTGATTTTCGATGATTTTCAACCGATCTTCGTCCGGAAAATCACGGCGCAGAATATCCATGCTGTCGTCGGTGGACCGGTTGTCGACGACGATTACTTCGACCGGTACGGTGGATGCAAGCACCGAGCGCACGCAGTCGGAAAGAAAATGACCAGCGTTAAAGTTGACGATGATGACGGAAATCGGCTTCATTGCGTCCAGTTTTGGGATAGCCCTGTCATATAAAAATCACAAATGATTGCACTTCGCCCCTGACAATTGTGTGTCCTTCAAACACATTTGTCGGCAAAGGATTGCCGACCTACGAGCCATACGGGGTATGCGTACCTTATACCTTATGCTTTGAGCACCGTCACGATGCTGGACTTCAGCAATTTACGAAAGCCTTTGTCGAAAGTCACCAGGTGCAAATGATGGCTTTGCGCTGCATCGGCAATCCAGGCATCCGGGACCGCATTGCCGGTCAGATTGTGTCGCACGCACAATTGCTCGACCTCCGGCCATTCGTCGCCCAACGACGGAAGTGCTTAGGTTGGGGTGACAAAGGAATCCCAGTACCAAATTGACCAGGCAGGGCAGTCTTTCGGTGGCTCAAAGCAAATTTGGCTATTCTTCGACGGCTTGGAGCCTATCCCGGTAGGTCCCAAAAACCCTTCGACTCGGCTCAGGACAGGCCCTTCGACAGGCTCAGGGCGAACGGCCTGGTAGGCTCCTTAGTGGTGTTGCAACTTATCCGCTAGCCAGAGCTTGATTAGGGATTGACGAGTCACACCTAGCCGATGCGCTTCTCGATCGAGCGAACGCACCATCCAGACGGGAAAATCCACATTGACGCGCTTCTGCTCCAGGCCGGGGCGGCGCGCCTTTTCAAGGTCGAGCATGGCCGTCACGTCCTCGCCTGCATCAAATTTCTCGTCAAAATCCGAAGCTTTCATAGATTTCTATCTCTTCTTTCCGGGAGCGCCTGACGGAAATCAGACGGATGTTCTCGTTTCGATAGGTGACGACCGCTGACCAATGCTTGCCGCCGATCATGCCTATGACCAAATAGCGCGGTTCGTCCACTGTCTTCGCTGGAATCTCGATAAGGTCGGGATCGTCCCACAAAGTTTGCGCCTCGTCGAAATCAATTCCATGTTTGTGCTTGTTAGCAGAGCTTTTGTCCTGGTCATATTCGAAAGCCATATTGGGGATATAGCAGAAAAAGAATAATTATAGAACCTTTTTTATACTTTTTATGACGGTAACCAGGACCTCCAGTTCGGGGCAGCGAGGCGGGTGCCATACTCTACACGGCTGCTCTTGATCCTTAAGGAAGCTCTGATTAAGTCCTTCGAGTCGGCTCAGGACAGACTTGTCGAACGCTCTCCTGAGCCTGTCGAAGGGGCATGAACGGAATCCACTTGTCAGAGCTTCCTTAAGGTCACTTGCCCTCAGATACGGTCGTCGGCAAAGAATTACCGATCTACGAGCCATGTACCGCGAACCATGCGGGTGCGGTTCATGCCGCACAATCCCCGTCCGGTGTTTTTCGCGCTGCTTGCCGCGTACCAATTCGCCGGGAGCCGAATGTGGTAAACGACGTTTGCCCTGCGCCGAAAGCCTGAGATGGCTTTGGTCGATTGGAACGTGCGAGGCACGGCCCGAAGGATGAGCGTCAGGAATGAGGCTAGTAATCGGTCGTCCTGCTGATTTGTCGTATCTGAGCCCATCCTACAAACCCACCGGGCGGCCAAGAATCGCGGACCCACAAGCCATGCAGGGAACGTATTGAACGCATTTGTGTACTGATACCTCACGCCTTGAGCACCGTCACCATGCTGGACTTCAGCAATTTACGAAAGCCTTTAAAGCCTTTGTCGAAAGTCACCAGGTGCAAATGATGGCTTTGCGCTGCATCGGCAATCCAGGCATCCAGGACCGCATTGCCGGTCAGATTGTGTCGCACGCACAATTGCTCGACCTCTGGCCATTCGTCGCCCAACGAAGGTAGGACCACCCCTGGCGAATCCAGCACGACACGCAGGAAAGCCAAAGCCGCATCAAGGGGCGTAGGCTCCACAAAAACCTAAAAACCTTGGGATGCGTGGCTAGGCGCAGGAATCCCGAAGCCACCACCGACAAAATGGCCAACGATTGCCCTTCGACGCTTTTGGCTAGGGCATCTCCAGCCAAGCCAGGGCCGACTGATGGTGCGGATGATCCTGCCTAGAGGCGGCCAAAAGGACATTGACATCGGGCGTCACTGGGCCGAATCCGCTTCATCTGCCGCCTCGAGTAGGGCGCGCTGGATCAATGTGTCGCGTATCGTCGGCCGCAATCCACCCCGTCCGGCGTAGACCGGCAATACCGGGCGCATCTTGCCAGAACGTTGCGAAGTGCGCAGTCGCATCGAAAGACCTTCCTCGATCAAACGAGTCAAACTGACATGTTCATTGGCCTCACTCAGCAAGCGGTCGTCGATATCTATTAATCAGGCCCGTAAATACCCTCCTGGTATTTCGGGCCGCCGCCCAGGCCCGGTACACGCCCGGCCTGGGCTCACGCGGCTTGTCGCCGCGCCGGGGCATCCCTGCCCCGGATTGACCCGGCCTACATTTATAGGCCGGGTCAATAACGTGGTTCTCATGGAGTAAATTCCAATACTGATTTCTGCATATTTAATCCTGGACCAGCATTCTACGCCATGACCTTAAGCCGGGGAACGTGCGCAACGCATAGGTTCATGTTCGAAAATAGTTCTTGAAATTTGGTCTCAATAGCCTAGTCTCGCAATAAATTAAGATGAGGAGGTGAACATGGAATCACTAAACCGCATTACTCAGCAACCCGGCGTCATGGGCGGCAAGGCGTGCATCCGTGGCATGCGGGTAACGGTCGGTATGATCGTCGGCCAAATCGGAGCAGGGCACAGCATCGAAGAGGTCCTCTCGGATTATCCCTACCTCGAACGCGAGGATATCCTACAGGCGCTACGCTACGCCGCGTGGCGTGCGGAAGAACGGGAAATTACGCTGGCTAACGCATGAAGTTATTGGTCGACATGAATCTGTCACCGCGTTGGGTTAGCCTATTGGCTGACGCGGGCTTCGAGGCGGCGCATTGGTCTACACTCGGCGCAGCCAATGCCCCGGACGCGGAAATCATGGCCTTCGCCAAGGCCAACGGCTACGTGGTGCTCACGCACGACCTGGACTTCAGCGCGATTCTTGCGGCAACCCACGGCGAGAAACCCAGCGTCGTGCAAATTCGTGCCGAGGATGTCAGCCCGGACGCAATCGGCAAGCCGGTTAGCGATGCCCTGTTGCAAATGACGGCCGAGCTGGAAGAAGGTGCGTTGCTCACCATTGATCCGAATCGCACCCGGTTGCGACTCCTACCCTTACACTTCCGATAGGCCAAGCCGTTTTGGCACTGAGCGGCAAATGCGCGCGGTGCGTACATTACATAGCCGCGCGCAAAGCGTCCTCGACCTTTTTGTGAATCCCGCCGAAGCTGCCGTTGCTCATGAAAACCAGATGGTCGCCGGGGCGGGCGTCTTTCGCCAGTCGCTCCACGATTGAATCCAGCGAGCGGCATACGCTAATGTGTTCGGCTCCCTGAATTGCCTGCTCGGCGTCCCAACCGAGGTCTTCGGGTTGGAAAATGATGGATTGATCGGCAGCCTTCAAGGAATCGGCAAGCGTATCGGCGTGAACGCCCATGCGCATGGTGTTGGACCTGGGTTCCAACACGGCGATGATGCGGGCGCTGTCGACACGCGCGCGCAAGCCTTCGAGCGTCGTGGCGATGGCGGTGGGATGGTGGGCGAAATCGTCGTAAAGAGTGATTCCGTCGATGCGGGCGCGTACTTCCAGTCGGCGTCTGACATTCTTGAACATGCTCAACGCGGCCGCGGCCTCTTCGGGGCTTACGCCGGCATGGTGGGCTGCGGCGATGGCGGAAAGCGCGTTCATCACGTTGTGGCGGCCGGTCAGGCTCCATTCAACGACGCCGGAGAGCTGTCCTCGGTGGTAAAGCTGGAATCGGCTGCCGTCGGGCGCCAGCAGATCGGCGCGCCAAACGGCGTTCTCGGGATTTTCTTCCAAAGTCGTTTTCTCGACCGGTGTCCAGCAACCCATTTGCAGGACTTCGGCCAGGGTTTTGTCCGTCTCCGGAGCGATGATGAGCCCGTTTCCCGGAATGCTGCGTATCAAGTGGTGAAACTGCCGCTGGATTGCGGCGAGGTCGGGAAAAATGTCGGCGTGGTCGAATTCCAGGTTATTGAGAATCGTCGTGCGCGGCCGGTAATGGACGAACTTGGAACGTTTATCGAAAAAAGCGGTATCGTACTCGTCGGCTTCGACGATGAAAAACCGGCCGTCGCCCAGACGCGCGGACAAGCCGAAATTGAGTGGGACGCCTCCGATCAGAAAGCCGGGCTTGAGTCCCGCGCTTTCGAGTATCCAGGCGAGCATGCTCGATGTGGTCGTTTTGCCGTGCGTTCCGGCCACGGCCAGCACCCAGGAGTTCTTCAGCACATAGCAATAAAGCCACTGCGGACCCGACGTGTAGGCGAGTCCCCGATTGAGCACCGCTTCTATTTCCGGATTGCCGCGGGAGATGGCATTGCCTACCACGACCAGGTCGGGCGCCGGGTCCAGATTCTCCGGGCTGTATCCTTTCATGAGCGCGATTCCTTGCTCCTCGAGCTGGGTGCTCATGGGGGGATAAACGTTTTGGTCGGAGCCGGTGACGTGATGGCCCATTTGTTTGGCCATGATCGCCAAACCGCCCATAAATGTCCCGCAGATGCCCAAAATATGAATGTGCACGATCCTGTCCTCTTAGGTTCGGTCCGTTATTTCTTGACGTTGTCCGGGTTTTTGTTCGCGGACGTTCCGTCATCCGTTTTGCCTTCCGAGACGGGTTTAACCATCGCGGCTTGTTCCAATATCGCTGCGATCCGCATATGCCCGCTTTTCTTGGCTCGATCGATAAGCGTGAGTCCTGAATTTTCTTTTGCGGAAACGTCCGCTCCGCCGGCGATCAGCGCCCTGACGGCATCCTCGTAGCCTTGCGCGGCAGCCTCCATGAGCGCGGTCACCCCGCGCTGGTCCGCTGCATCGGGATCGGCGCCGAAACTCAAAAGCTTTCTGATCACGCGGACATTGCCCGAAAATGCCGCCGCCATCAGCGGCGTGCGGCCGGCGCCGTTTTTGCCGTTGACGTCCGCGCCCTGGGCGAGCAGCGAATCCAGCCGTTCCAGCTGCCCGGATGCGGCCGCGGCGAACAGTGCCTGATTCGGATCTTCCGCTTGCAGAACGGTTGTCGACGCGAGCAGGGCAAGAACGAGCATGGCTTTTTTTAACATAGCGAAAACCGGTTTGGTCCGAAAGACATTCTTTAAAATTGCCGAGTACTCCGGAACGCGCCGCGCGACTCCATGGTGATCCAGCTCGTCGGCGGTTGCGAAAGGTGCTTGAAGAACTCTCTTCCGTTTAAACTATCGGCAAAAAAACAATCGTCTGTAACCATAGTCCAAGCCATGAACAACAAGTATCGTATCGATATCGACGCCGTAACCGATTATCTGGAAGCCGAATCCTCCCCGGAGACGAACCGCTATGTGTTCGCCTATACCATCACCATCCGGAACGCCGGCGACGTGCCCGCGAAATTGGTATCCCGGCACTGGATCATCACCGATGCGCACGGAAAGATACAGGAAGTCCGCGGGGAAGGGGTAGTGGGTGAACAGCCTCATCTTTCTCCGGGCGAATCCTTTCGCTATACCAGCGCCGCCATGATCGAAACGCCGGTGGGCACGATGCGAGGCGAATATCAAATGATTGCCGATGACGGTGAGCATTTCGATGCCGAAATACCGTCGTTCACCCTGGCCATTCCGCGAACCTTGCACTGATCGATGGCGATATACGCAATTGGCGACGTACAGGGTTGCTTCGCCGAGCTTCAACGTCTTCTGGACCAGATCCGTTTCGATCCGGCTGAGGACCGGCTCTGGTTCACGGGCGATTTGGTCAACCGCGGCCCGCAATCGCTGGAGACTCTACGGTTTATCCGATCCTTGGGGGACAGGGCCGTTACCGTGCTCGGCAATCACGACCTGCATCTTCTCGCCGTGGCACACGGCGTGTCGAGGACAAAGCGCAAGGACACGTTTTCCGATGTCCTCACCGCTCCCGATCGCGACATCCTCATCGATTGGTTGCGCCGCCGTCCGTTATTGTTTCGAGACGGAGCATTTTACTTGATTCACGCCGGTTTGCCGCCCCAGTGGAGTGCGGAGGATGCAGAACGTTATGCCAAGGAGGTGGAAAGCTGTTTGCAGGGCGATGATTTCGTTGAGCTGTTTCGGCATATGTACGGCGATCAACCCGATCTTTGGACAGAGACCTTGCAGGGATGGGACAGGCTGCGTTTCATCACCAACTGTTTTACGCGCGTTCGGTACTGCGACCGCTACGGGCGTACCGATTTCAAGGAGAAAGGCGGTCCCGGGACGCAACCGTCTCATCTGATGCCTTGGTTCAAGGTGCCGGGACGGAAAAGCGCCGGGGCCGAAATCGTTTTCGGCCATTGGTCGACCTTAGGGTTTTATGCCGACGATGATGTTTACGGGATCGATACCGGCTGCCTGTGGGGAGGGGAGTTGACGGCGCTTCGACTCGACGGGGAAAAGAAACGCTTCTGCGTATCGTGCCGCGAAGGCGGCTATCAGAAGCCTTCGTAGGGCGCATTAGCGCTAGCGTAATGCGCCGATTGGAACGGCGGAATACGCGAGTACGCTATTCCGCCCTACATGAGCTTCTGAGTATCGCAATGTTTTTGGGCATATAGCTTCAGCCAAACAGGCAGGTTTGACGGAAAAGGAACCGCCTCTATCACGTCGGGGAGACTAACCATCGACAGAGTTCTGCGCTTTATCACGCTAGGCGTCTTTTTGACCGTACTGGTGTTCTTGATCTTCCAGGTCATGAGCGCTTTCCTGCAGCCGATCGGCTGGGCCGTGATCTTGGTTTATGCGACATGGCCTCTCCACGTTCGCCTAACGCGCTTGTTGGAAGGACGGAGCAGCCTCAGTGCGCTTACCATGACTTTGCTTTTGGCCGCCTTGCTGATCATTCCGTTTATCGGCCTGACCATTATTCTTCAGGCCGAAATGGTCGAGTTTTTCCAGCGACTCCCCGCCTGGCTGGACCAGAAACCGGAGTTGCCCGAATGGTTAAGCAAGATTCCCATTCTCGGCGCCGAGCTACAGTTCATATTCGATCAATTCGAGGACTTGCAGGGCTTGATGCGCCGGTATGTATTGCCTTGGCTGACCGGACTTTCCGGTAGAGTCGTGGGCATGTTGGAAGGCGTCGGCTACCTGGGCGCGAAGCTTTTCTTCACCGTATTCTTGATGTTTTTCGTTTACCGCGACGGGCACCGGTTGATTTATGAGGTGCGTCAAGGGTTGTTGCTGGCTCTGGGCGAACGCGCCGACGAGTACCTTTCCACCACAGAAGTGACCGTCAAGGCGGTCGTTTACGGCATTGTACTGACGGCTATAGCCCAAGGCGTCATGGCCGGAATAGGGTACTGGATTGTCGGCATCAGGGCGCCGGTCCTTCTCGCCGCATTTACCACGTTTTTCGCGCTGATCCCTTTCGGCACGGTAGCGGTCTGGATTTCCGCAAGCCTGTGGCTGATGCTGAACGGAGACTATTGGGCCGGAGCCGTGTTGTTCCTCTGGGGAACCTTGGTCGTGAGTTGGATTGACAACCTGGTCCGCCCCCTGGTCATCAGCCGCACCACCCGCATTCCGTTCGTGGTCGTGATGTTCGGAGTCTTGGGCGGGTTGGCCAGCTTCGGGTTCATAGGTTTATTCGTGGGACCGGTGATTCTGGCCGTGGGCATGGCGGTATGGCATGAATGGCTGGAGTCCGCGCCGCGTTATCAGCCTTGAGTCGAATCGCCTAGCTATGGCGGACTCGCCGGCAAAAGATTGCCGGCCTACGAACTTGTGTCGCCATGTAGGTCGGGAATCCCTTCCCGACGCAAAGCCGGTCGACAAACGGGTTTGTCGGCAAAGGATTGCCGACCTACTTTGCGCTTACGCAAACAGTTGCTGTGCTTCTTCGACTTCGGCGGCGACGCCTTCGATTTCCAGGACTTCGATTTCGGGATCGAGTCCGAGCTTGGTGAAGGCCGGGACGCCCGAAAGGTCGACATCGGGCGCTGCCTTCGTGCCCATCACGCTTTCCAGATAAGCGACCTGCACCAGATCCACATAATCCGGCGCGGGGTTGCCGCCTCTCTCGAAATCCCTATATTCCCAGGCCGCACGACTCAAACTGTCCGGGAGCCCCCAAGTTTCCATGATGATTTTGCCGATCTGGGTGTGCAAATTCTCGAGGTGGCTTTCCAGCACCGCATCATCTTCCAATAGTTCGGAAAACTTTTCCGCCAACGCGAGGATCGGCAGTTTACCGATCTGATGAACAAGCCCGGCAAGCATGGCTTGGTCGGGATCCAGCGGACGGGCGCGCAACGCCAAAGCGCGGCTCACGGCGGCGACATTGAGACTGTGTTGCCAAATGTCGTGAAAACGGCTTTCCAACAACAGGGAAGTGGGTTTGAAAACTTGCTTCATCGCCAAATTCATCACCAAACTGCGTATGGTGTTATGTCCCATTCGGGTGATGGCGGCTTGAAGATTGTCGATTTTCTGTCTGGCCCTGTAGAGCGGACTGTTGGCGATTTGCAGGAGCCGCGCGGAAAGCGCCGGATCGGACGAAATCGTTTTTGCTATCTCGGCATCCGACGCGTTGTCCTTGTTGATCGCTTGGCGAACCTTGAGGGCGACTTCAGGAATCGTGGGCAATTGCAATTTATCGTTCTCGATCGCGGCTTTGATGTAATCGAGAAAGACCTGCTCGTTTCTTAGGTCCATATTTGACTGAACTCTATCCGCATTATTGTTATGGAACGTCGAAAGTATAGGGCAAAGTCAGAAACTCGGCGGCCGGACCGTCGGGTCGAAAGAGCCGGAGATCGGCATCTGGAGAGCGGTCGAGAGGCAGAACCGCCAGCAATTGAAAACTCCGCTCCGCTTCAGGCGCCGCAGCGACGACTTGCCCGACCCGCTGCCCATCGGCTTCGCCGGACTGATAGAGCGGATCGCCGGGCTTGGGCTCGTGCTCGCTGATCGTTCGAAGACGAAACATCCGTCGTTTCAGGTGCCCGAGAAAGTGCGTCCGTGCCACGACCTCCTGCCCGGTATAGCAACCCTTGCGATAGCTGACGCCGCCTAGAATATCGAGATTGAGCATCTGCGGGAGGAATTCCTCGCTGGTCACCTGCGTTTCGCTCGGAAGACCGTCTTCGATTTCCTTCAAGCGCCACGCACCGGAACTGACCAGGCTGTAATCCGATGACGACAGGAGACCTTCCCAGAGTCGCTTGGCGGTCTCGTTCGGTGCGGCAATCAGAATGCGCGCGGAGCTTTGGTCGACGCGGACCGCCAGCACGTCGCCGCCCTGGCCATCGAGAAGCCCGGAGCCGGGCCGGAAAAGCCCGATGAATCCCCAGTGCGGCGTCAGATTTTCTATGGAAACTTTCGAGCGCAGCACATACATGCGAAGGCGCTTGTGTATCGCCTCCACCAAATCGGCCGGCACAAAGAGGTAATAACCTTCGACGCGGCGAAGGACACGGAAGCTCGCTATGACGCGGCCCTTGGGATTACAAAAAGCTCCGAGCCCGGATTCGTCGAACCCAAGGCTGGCGATATCGCAAGTCGATTGGCCTTGCAGAAAAGTCTCCGCATCGACGCCGGAAACCCGCAACAAGCCTAAATCGGCCAAACCGCAAAACGCCGATCCTTCGCCCTTTGCCCGAAAATCGGCGGTAGCCTCGCTTTCGCTCAGTAGGTCCGACCATTCGATGCTCATGGATGTAGTCCCGTGGTCAATCGATAAAAAAGCCCGCCCGGATGGGGTTCTCGGGCGGGCGGCAAGGGCGCTTTACGTTAGCGCAGATTCTGCAGAGCGGCGATACGCTCCTCCAGCGGAGGATGGCTCATGAAGAGTTTCTTGAAGCCGTAGCCTAAACCGCCGTTGATTCCAAACGCAGCGAACTCGCCGGGCAAATCTCTATGGTCATGGGCTCGCTGCAAGGCCCTCAGGGCTCCGATCATCCTGTTCTGACCGGCCAGGCGCGCGCCGCCGGCATCGGCGCGAAACTCGCGCCAGCGGGAGAACCACATGACAACCATCGTCGCCAGAATGGAGAGGAATATTTGCGCCACAATTTGCGTCAAATAATAGGCCGGTCCATACCCGCCACGGTCATCTTCCGAGCGGAACACCACCCGGTCGATGAGATGGCCCGCGATGGAGGCGAAGAAGTAGACGAACGTATTCACTACGCCCTGAATAAGGCCCAGGGTGACCATATCGCCGTTGGCCACGTGACTGATCTCGTGTCCCAAAACGGCTTCCACTTCATCGGCATTCATGTGGTGCATAAGACCGGTGCTGACGGCGACGAGAGCATCGTTCTTGTTCATGCCGGTCGCGAACGCATTGGGCTCCGGGGAATCGAAAATCCCTACCTCGGGCATGCCGATGCCGGCCTGCTGCGCGTGGCGCCGGACAGTGTCGACCAGCCAGCGCTCGGTTTGATTGGTCGGTTGCTCGATCACGTAGACGCCCATGGATTGTTTGGCCATCCATTTGGACATCATCAGCGAAATGAAGGAGCCGCTCATGCCGATGATGGCGGACATCAGGAGCAAGCTGTCGAGGTTCAGATGAACGCCGCGCTGGGTGAGAAAGTTGCCGAGCCCCAAGACATGGAAAATGATGCTGATCAGAAGCAGTACCGCGGCGTTAGTGAGCAGAAAGAGAAATATGCGCATGATTGTCGGTCACCTATGGAAATCGTGGGTGTTACCATATTTGGAGGCGAAGCATTAAAAATCAAGTCGTTCGCCGTAAACACAATTTTGCCCTCCAAGCCTTTCATGAATCTTTCAGCTCATTGAGGGAGACGTATGGACGTAAGAGAACATTCTTGGCTGAAGCTCGCGGCGTGTGCGCTCGGTTTGACGGTCTGCGCCGAAGTCCGGGCCGAAGCGCTGTTGAGCGAGATCAAGCTCCCTCCCGGTTTTCGAATCGCGCTCTACACCGATCAGACGCCCAACGCCAGGTCTTTGGCTTTGGGGAACGACGGTACCGTATATGTAGGCAGCATGGAGGAGGGCAAGGTTTACGCAGTGCGCGATCGGGACGGCGATGGCAAAGCCGATCAGGTCCAGGTGCTGGCCGAGAACTTGAACATGCCGAACGGCATCGCTTATGTCGATGGCGACCTGTATGTTGCGGAGATTCCGCGCATTCTGAGGTTCAAGGACATCGGGCGGCAGGTATCGAACCCACCCAAGCCGGAGATCGTCTTCGACCGCTATCCCGAGGATGTGCACCACGGCTGGAAATATCTGCGAGTGGGACCGGACGGGAAGCTTTATGCCCCCGTGGGCGCTCCCTGCAATGTCTGCCTTTCCGAAAAAGACATTTACGCGACGCTGACGCGATTGGACAAGGACGGCTCGAACTTCGAAATTTATGCTCGCGGCATCCGCAATACCGTCGGTTTCGACTGGCATCCGGAAACGAAAGAACTGTGGTTGAACGAGAACGGACGCGACTGGATGGGCGACGACGTGCCGCCCGATGAGCTGAATCATGCGCCGAAACCGGGGCTGCATTTCGGATTTCCGCATTGCCATGGCAAGGACATCGTCGATCCGTCTTTCGGCAAAGGGAAATCCTGCGCCGAATTCGAGTCGCCCGCGTGGACGTATCCGGCCCACGTCGCACCGCTCGGCATGCGCTTTTACACCGGCAAGCAATTTCCGGCCGAATATCGGGGCCAGCTTTTCGTCGCCCAGCACGGTTCATGGAATCGAAGTGCGCCCGTCGGCTATCGGGTCGTGATGGTCGAATTCCGCGGGGGAAAACCCGTCAACGACAAGATTTTCGCGGAAGGCTGGTTGCGGCCCAACGGCGAAGTCCTCGGCCGACCGGTGGATGTCTTGGAAATGCCCGATGGAGCGCTATTGGTATCGGACGATAAGGCCGGGGCGATTTACCGCATTGTTTATCGACCGTGAACCGATGCTTAATTTGTAACTCTTAATGATCGATCATGAATGAAGTGACTGCTGAAAAACTTTTTTCCGGCCCGATCGGGGAAGAATACGAAATGCTAAAGCGGATTTGTCCCGCGGCGGCCGACATGAGCCGGCGAGTCGGCGAGTTCGTGGCCGGCTGGACGCCCAAGGTTTCGACGGAATCGTTAAATTTGCTTGAACTCGGCTGCGGCACCGGCGTGACGACTATGAATCTCATCCGCGCACGATCCGATGCGATGATTACTGCGGTCGACAACGAATTCACCATGTTGAGCCAAGCGCGGCGGAATCTGGCCGGCGTTTTGGAGCATGGACGCCTGCGACTGGTCGAAAACGATGCTCTGTCCTATCTACAGGGAGTGCCGTCGGCAAGCATAGACGTCGTCGCCTCGGCCTATACGCTGCACAACTTTCTGAATGGCTATCGTGTCCGAGTGCTCGAAGAAATCTTTCGCGTTCTAAAGCCGGGAGGGGTATTCGTCAACGGCGATCGCTATGCCCTGGACGATTCCCTGACCCATCTGCAGTCGACTCAGGAGGAGGTAAGGCAATACTTCCGTACGTTTACCGAGCTTAACCGCATCGACCTTTTGGAACAGTGGATCGTTCACCTTTTCAGCGACGAATCTCCCGATCACGTCATGCCTCTCGATAAGGGTTTGGGCGCCATGCGCGAGATCGGCTTCGATGCGGTGACGGTGCATTTTCGGCAGGATGTGAACGCTTTGGTCAGCGGGGGTAAACCGTGGCCGTAAGCCGTACCAAAGACCGGAAGATCGTGTTTCGCTGTACCGAGTGCGGGCACGCTCAAACCAAGTGGTCCGGACAGTGTCCGGCCTGCAATTCCTGGAATTCGATGGTGGAAGGCGTGGAGGATCGGGTGGCGCCGTCCGCCTCGCGCTTCTCGGGCTATGCAGGGGCCTCCGAACGCGCGTCTCCCGTCTCGCTCGCGGAGGTCGAAGCGGAAGAAATTTTCAGAACGCCGACCGGCATCGAAGAATTCGACAGAGTCTTGGGCGGCGGACTGGTCACAGGTTCCGCCATCCTGATCGGCGGCGATCCCGGTATCGGCAAATCGACCCTCTTGCTGCAAACCCTCGCTACCTTGAGCGAACGCCAGCGGGTGCTCTATGTGACCGGCGAAGAATCCATAAGGCAGGTAAGCCTTCGCGCCAAGCGGCTGCAACTGTCTTGCGCCGGCGTGCAGATCATTGCCGAAACCTCGCTGGAGCGGATCTTGGCCGTTGCATCGGAGGCCCGGCCGGACGTTCTGGTCATCGATTCGATCCAAACCACGTTCAGCGAAATTCTGCAATCGGCGCCGGGCTCCGTGGCTCAGGTGAGGGAGTGTGCTGCACAATTGGTTCGATATGCCAAGCAGACGCCGACGACCGTATTCCTCGTCGGTCATGTCACCAAGGAAGGCGCCCTGGCGGGCCCCCGCGTGCTGGAGCACATGGTGGATACCGTGCTTTATTTCGAGGGCGATTCGAGTAGCCGGTTTCGGGTTATTCGGGCGTTCAAGAACCGCTTCGGCGCGGTCAACGAGCTTGGCGTATTCGCCATGACCGAAACCGGGCTCAGAGAGGTGCGCAATCCTTCGGCGCTATTCTTGTCGCGCGGCGAGGAAGACGCTCCCGGCAGCGTCGTGATGGTGATGCGCGAAGGCAGCCGGCCTCTTCTGGTGGAAGTTCAAGCCTTGGTCGATGAGTCCCATTCGCCGACACCGCGCCGGGTCGCCGTGGGCATGGAACAAAATCGGCTGGCCATGCTGTTGGCGGTGCTCCATAGGCACGGTGGAATCCCTTTGTTCAATCAGGACGTTTTCGTCAATATGGTGGGTGGGCTGCGCCTTACCGAAACCGCGGGCGATCTGGCGGTGGCCTTGGCGGTCGTGTCCAGCTACCGGGACCGTCCCATTCCGAAGGACTGGGTGGTATTCGGGGAATTGGGACTCAACGGCGAGGTCAGGCCGGTTCAAAACGGCGAGGAAAGGCTCAAGGAGGCCGCAAAACACGGGTTCACCCATGCCTTGGCGCCCGCCAAGAATGTCGCGAAAGGGGGAATCAAGAATTTGGAGATCGTGCCGGTAAGAAGTCTGCGCGATGCCCTGGCCGCGTTGTGATCGAGAACGATGCGGCTCGTGCCGGACCATCCCTGTCCGCACACTGGGGGCTGTTCCGCCGTGCAGATCGGCACAAATTCTCCAGGAGAGAATTGGGACGCGACGCGCCCGGTAGGGTGGAAAACAGGGATACTTTTCATCAATCCTGCCGATTTGTCGTTCCTCACTTCGTCCTACCGGCTGACCTCACCAAGATACTATTAACCCGGCCTATAAATATAGGCCGGGTTAATCCGGGGCAGGGATGCCCCGGCGCGGCGACAAGCCGCGTGAGCCCAGGCCGGGCGTGTACCGGCCTGGGCGGCGGCCCGAAATACCAGGAGGGTATTTACGGGCCTGATTAATAACGAACGCTCCTAGAGCCGAGGAGTTCCTTTGCTTTCTCAGGAGAACCGGCTTAAAGCAGATCATGGGTGGAATTCATTAGTTCCCGAAATCTGCGATTCAGCACGTAGCCTGGATGGAGTGAAACGGAATCCAGGAGGAGTGGTCGATGAACGAGACGGCATAAGCCCTGGATGCTACTTCGTTTCATCCAGGCTATGCTTGCTCTCAGCGTTTCCTCGACCGGCGGTTCGCCGCTGTTCTGGTGCTCCGGCAGGATTGGCAATTTCCGAAAAGACCGGACCGTCTCCTGCCGGCTCGCCATAGCGCTAGCCGATTTGGGAAACGATGCGCCCAGGGAGGTAGGCTGTCAATGTCGGACATTGCGAGTGTAAGAGTAAACCAGCCCATATCCGAGGCCGGTATCGACTCAGTCGATCAAGCACTACCGAAGCCGGACGGTCGGACTTTTGCAATTCGCTTCAGATTTCTTTATGCGGCGCGGCTTGGCAAAACGCAAGGAGTCGAAATCAAAATCAAGCATAAAAAAACCTGACCTGACCACACTCCTGTAGCCCAGCTCGAAACGGACGATTTTAAAGCCGTCAGTCCGAGAAAAACCGATATCCGGATTATTCAGATTTCCCGATTAAACACTGAATTTGACGCGGCGAAAGACCTCATATATTGTCCGGGTTCAGATTCAATGTCGGTTTTTGGAGGCGATTTCACATCGGGCAACTACTTAGGAGTGACAAAATGGACCTGATTCAGAGTCGAGAAAAAGAGTGCGAAGTAATCGTAGACTACATCAAGGCACAATCGACTTCCGCGAAGCCGCTGGAGATACTGGAAGCGGGTTGTGGCCGGAGATGGCAATTGAATCTTAACGGGGTCGAATATGTATTAACCGGCGTTGACCTCGACGCAGCCGCGCTAAAGATGAGAAAGGACGATATCGGCGATCTCGATATAGCGGTTGAAGGAGACCTACGCTCGGTACAACTTCCCGAGCATCACTACGATGTGATCTACAGCTCGTATGTCCTCGAGCACATTAAGGGCGCAGAGCAGGTACTAAACAACCTCAGCCGATGGGTCAAGCCCGGCGGAATCATCGTTATTCGCATACCAGACCCCCATTCCGTTCATGGGTTTATAACCCGCATGACACCGCATTGGTTTCATGTGCTTTATTACCGCATTTTCCTGGGTTTCCGGAACGCTGGCAAACCGGGCTATGAACCCTATCCGGTTCATTACGATCCGGTGGTTTCACGGCGCGGCATATGGGACTTTTGTAAGAAAAATGACTTTACCGTCCTAGCGGAATACGGCGACGGCTACATGAGACCCGGCAAAGGTGTCTTTCGGCTGCTGATCCACTCCGTAAAGGTAGTAGGCAGCATTTTGTCCTTTGGCGCCCTTAGCTCCAGGTACAGCAATCTTCTGTACATTGTGCAGAAACAGCAGGCGGCGCAGCCGATCTGAGTAGGCCGGACTTTCGTTAGTGGCCGCAGATTTGTGGATGTTTACTTAGACGGCCGAAACCCGACGTCAGATAAAAAACTGACCGTACGGCGTGCCCCGGCTTGAAAAGAAGATTTTCATAGTCGCTGACTCACGAAAAATCCATATCCGGCTTATTCTGGTTTTGTCAATCAGCCGCCAAAATGACGCCAAGGAAGGCGTTGATATGGTCCGGTTCCCAATTCGATTTTAGTTTTCCGGGGCCGACTTTTCGTCCGACGTCTAGTACTACAGCCGCAGTTATGGTGGATGACCGCGACAGCGGCGTCGGTAATGGCACTGCCGGCGCTCCACTGATGCCGGTGCCACCAGCTTGACTAGGCCAAGACGTGTCTGGCTGTTCTCGATGCGACCGGCTGTGTCGCTGTATTGCCGCTTCACGCCAACCGAGTGGATGCCATTCTTCAGAGAGCCCGTCTCGTCCACCATCAGCACCGCCTCCGGGTCGGCCAACGGTTTCACCAGGTAAGCCCTCATGGTGGCCTCCTCAGTCGATTACTATGCCTCTTAGACCAACAACTGCGGCTGTAGTACAGAGGGTTAATGGTCCGAGCTCGACGCCAGCGCCTGTAAATCTCGCTCGAGCAGTTCCTCGTCGCCCAAATTGAGTTCGACCAACCTCTTCAGCGCGGAAATGCTGTCCAGATCCGTACGTTGGCACACGAGGCCGATCTTCGTTCCGCTGCGGTGGGCTAAGGAAACGCCCATCAAGATGCGAACCGTCCCGCTCAGATCGATGCGAAGTTCGTAGATATAGTCTGGATCAAGGGGCCGGTCCGCATCGAGCTCGATCAGACAGCCCTTGAGCGAAAGGTCCAGGATTTTGCAGGGAAAGCTGTCATCTTTATGAAATAGCGTGGCGGGCGCGTCATGAGCTATACGATGAAAATGGCGTTTTTCCGAACGCCTGATGCTGGACATTAAGCAGCTCCGTGCGGTTACTCTTGAAAGAATTGCATTAGGGATTCATTGACCTTGATGAGATCGCCGTCGTTCAAGAGCACGGCCTGATCCTTTACGGGCTTGTCGTTGATGGTCAGCGAGGTGCCGTCCGCCAAAGGCGAAATAAAATACCCGCTCTTGCGCTTGGCGATGATGACCACGCCGGAGCCTTCTTTTCCGAGACGAACCAAAGATTTCTTCAATGGTATCACCAGCCCGATCTGCCGTCCGTTCAACACCTGCAAGCTGCCATTGAAAAATTTGGCATCGGCGTCTGTCCAGACTTCCGGTTCCGACTCGGCGTCCGCTTGCCTCTCCGATCTGAAGATCTCTTCCTTGGTGAAGAAAATCACATGTTTGCCGACGGTAATTCGGTCGCCGTGACCGAGCGCATGTTCGGCGATCTTTTTGTCATTGACGAAAACAGGAAACTCGCTATCGACTTCGCGAATGATATTTTGTTCGGGCGTGGACTCGATAATCGCGTGTTGGGGCGCAACGGCCAGACTATCGATATGCAAGAGATTGGACGGATCGCGACCTATGCTGATCTCGCCCGGCCTAAGCGTGATGGCCTGGAGTGACTTGCCTCTGAATGTGAGCGTTAATTTGGCCATTAAAAAGCTCGCCTTGATACATAAAGTCGATTGTTGTCAAAAGTATACATGCTATTCCCTTGTCTCGTTCGCGTCACGTTAATATTTGTGTCGCTAATCGGCGACTCGGCTTTTTTCAAATAAATAAAAAATAGCTTATATCGCTATTTCCCGCTCGCTGAATTGATGCATTTCGATGTTCGCCTAAAAAACGTTCTGTTGACGACGATATTTTGACGGCTAAACTTTCAAGCCGTTTGTTGTTGCATATTTACCATACCATCCGAACCGGTCGACTCACGTTTCAGGGTCGGGCCATTGGAGAGCAAACTAGATGGGCTTGCGCCGAATTTTATTACTCCAAAGCGATAGCGCCTTGTTGACCGAACTGAGGATTATTCTTAGGTTCCTTGATTGTGAGGTCATCGCATGCGATTTGGATACCCTCAGAGACGAAACTGAACCGGAATTCGACGCAATCTTCGTCGGCGTGGACGACGACATCGAAAAGGTGATTTTGCGGATCGTGGAGCTTTACAGGCAAGCGCCGCTTGTCCTAGTAATGGATAAGTCGCCGACAAGACCTTTGCCGGCCGGGTTGGAAAACAGAGCTTCCGCCGTATTGGCCTGGCCGACCAATCACGCTGCTTTGAGCGCCTGCCTCGAAAAGATCAGCCGGGGAGCGCCGGAAGTGGTCAACGTCCGCCCTTCGGAGTTGTTCCGCAGTTTGACCGGCGCCAGCGCAGCCGTCCAACGCACGCGCAAACTCATTCAGCAAGTCGCTCCGTCCGACGCAACGGTTCTGATCTTAGGCGAGTCGGGCACCGGCAAAGAGGTTATCGCTCGCAACTTACATTATTACTCCGCCCGCCGAAGCAAGCCGTTCGTACCCGTGAATTGCGGCGCCATACCGGGTGAGCTGCTGGAAAGCGAGCTTTTCGGTCACGAGAAGGGCGCTTTCACCGGGGCGCTCAGTTCCCGCCAAGGACGTTTCGAAATGGCCGAAGGCGGCACGCTGTTTTTGGATGAAATCGGGGACATGCCCCTGTCGATGCAGGTAAAGTTGCTGCGAGTCTTGCAGGAGCGCTGCTTCGAGAGGGTAGGCAGCAATAGGACCATTCAGTGCGACGTACGCATCATCGCGGCGACTCACCGCAATCTGGAAGAGGAAATCGGCCGGAACCGATTTAGGGAAGATCTTTATTACCGTCTCAATGTCTTTCCGATCGATGTACCGTCGCTGCGCGAGCGACTGGAAGACGTACCGACTCTGGTCGAGGATCTTACCGCCCGTCTCAAAGCCGAAAAGCGGGGAGACATGCGGCTTACGCCGGCCGCTCTTCGGGTTTTGCAGCGGTACCATTGGCCAGGAAACGTACGTGAACTGGCCAATTTGATCGAGCGTCTGGCGATATTATTTCCAAACGGCGTCGTCGATGCGGCAGATTTGCCGGAAAAATTCCAACAGTATGTCAAACCGGAAGACGCCACGCTCAGGCGCGAGCCGAACGCCGAAAGTGTATCCGCTACCGATGGACTCGTCCTTGCCCGCTTGCCGGGAGAAGGTTTGGACTTGCGCGAGCATTTGAACAATCTGGAATGCGAGTTGATCAAGCAGGCCCTGGACGAGTGTAACGGCGTCGTGGCCCACGCCGCCAATCTTCTCAAAATGCGCCGCACGACTTTGGTCGAGAAGTTGCGCAAATACGGCTTGCGGGGAGAAGAGACGACGGTAATTTGACGTCCCTCCAAAAGGAGGCCGTCCAAGCCATTGTTTTTATGGGGCAACAAAGTGGCACTTTGATTGCTTCTCGCCGGTCAGGTTCAACTTTTACCGGACTCGGCGCTCCCTTGGTCAACCAAATTTTCGACAATGCCCAGCGCTTGCAGGATGCCTTCCAGGTATTCAATGCGCTTTCTGAGAATCTGACCCAGTCCTACCTCGACCTCGAAGCCCAGGTCGCGCGTCTCAGCGAAGAGCTCGCGGCTGCCCGAAGCGAGCGACTGAAAACCTTGGCCGAAAAAGAGTTATTGGCCAACCGCCTACAATTACTCCTGAAGACTCTGCCGGGCGGCGTGGTCGTGATCGACGGTCGCGGTCTGATCGTAGAGTACAACCCGGTTGCCGGGCTGTTTCTCGGCGAACCGCTTTTGGGACGGATGTGGCGCGACGTCCTGAATGCCTTGCCGATCGTCGAAAACCCCCACCAAAGACTCTTGCCCGATGGAAAAACCATAAGCCTTACCCTCAGCCCGCTCGGCGATGAACCGGGGCAAATCGTGCTCCTTACGGACGTAACGGAAATGCGCTCTCTCCAGGAGTGGGCGGATCATCAAAGGCGACTCTCGGCACTGGGGGAAATGGTGGCGAGCCTTGCCCATCAGGTGCGCACGCCTTTGGCAACCGCGCTGCTCTACGCCTCTCATCTCGCAAAATCCGATCTTGACGTTTCCCACCGCTCGAAATTTGCAGCCAAGCTGACCGAGCGGCTCCACCACTTGGAGCGTCAGGTCAACGATATGCTGACCTTCGCCCGGATGGGAACCTTGGCCAAGGAGCGGTTTTCGATCAGCGAGCTCATGACCAAGCTCATGGAAAACTGTGAGCCGTTGATGCAGGGCAAACCGATACGTTTCACGGTTGCCAACCGGTCCGACGAAGACGATCTGCACGGCAACGGCGACGCGCTCCTGGGCATACTGATCAACTTGGTCAGCAACGCCGTGGACGCCGTGGGCGGCGAGGGCAGCGTAACGGTCGTGGCGGATCGGCGCGAGCCTCGATATCTGGACATCAGCGTGTCGGACAACGGTCCTGGGATAGCCGAAAACATCAGAGCACGGATTTTCGAGCCGTTTTTCACAACCCGAGCCAACGGCACCGGACTCGGGTTGGCGATCGCCGAATACGTGGTCAAAGCGCATCTCGGGCGAATCTGGTGCGAATCCTCGGAGGGTTTTGGTACGACCTTTCGTATTCGACTGCCTTTAAGTCCTGGCGGCACGCCTTTGCCGGGCAACTTTTCCGGCCGTGCCGCCTTTATGGGAGGAGATGATGCAGCAAACTGACATTTTGATCGTCGAAGACGACCCCTCCTTGTCGGAGGCCTTGACGGATACTTTGGAAATCGCCGGTTATCGGACCATGGCCGCAGGGGATGGCGCGGAGGCGCTCGCCAAATTGGCAGAGTCGCAGGTAAGACTGGTGATCAGCGACGTGCAGATGCCTAAATTGCACGGACTGAGCTTGCTCGAACGCATCAGAGCGGACTATCCGGATGTTCCGGTCCTCCTCATGACCGCCTACGGCACTATCGAAAATGCGGTTCAAGCGATGCAGGCAGGAGCCTGCGACTATCTGGTCAAGCCCTTTGCGGCGGAAACCTTGGTCGAGCAGGTATCGCGACGTATCCTGCCGAAGCCGGAGAAAACAGACGGACGAGTGGCGGAAAGCCCGGCGATGAAAAAGCTGCTAGGCTTGGCGGCACGGATCGCGAAATCCGACGCAACGGTGCTCATTCAGGGTGAGAGCGGAACCGGCAAGGAAGTTCTGGCTCGCTATATCCATCAGAGTTCCCTTCGGCACGAGGGCCCTTTCGTGGCCATAAACTGTGCCGCGATCCCCGAAAACATGCTCGAGGCGGAGCTTTTCGGCTACGAGAAAGGCGCTTACACCGGAGCGGTCCAAACAGTGCCTGGGAAACTCGAAATGGCTCAAGGCGGCACCGTGCTGCTCGATGAAATATCCGAGATGAACCTGCCCCTGCAGGCGAAGTTGCTCAGGGTTCTCCAGGAACGCGAAGTCGAGCGTCTCGGCGGACGCAAGCCGCTCGCACTGGATATCCGCATATTGGCGACCACCAACCGGAATCCGAAAGAATGGATCAGCCGCGGGCTTTTCAGGGAAGACCTTTATTACCGCTTAAGCGTCTTTCCGCTGACCATCCCGCCGTTACGGGAACGGAAGGAAGACATTGTTCCGCTGGCGGAAGCCTTTGTCCGGCGTCACTGGCGTAGCGGCAAACCGTTACCTGAACTGAGCAAGGAAGCGGCCGATCGGCTGTCGGCCTACCGATGGCCGGGTAACGTGCGGGAGTTGGACAACTCGATTCAAAGAGCCTTGATACTCCAATCCGGCGGTCGCATCGCGCCCGAAGATCTGGTGTTCGAGGATGATCTCTACGGCAGCGACGGAATTTCGCCGGAGCCCGATTCATCCGCCGCCGACTCGCTGATGGGCGGCCTGCGGACCCACGAGGAAAAAATCATTCTGGATACGCTGAAGGAGCAGAACGGCAGCCGTAAATCGACTGCGGAGCGGCTGGGAATCAGCGAACGGACGCTCCGCTACAAGCTTGCCAAGATGCGCGAAGCCGGCCATCTGGCGGCCGTATAACGTTGGCGCGGATCATGCATTTATGGGCGTAGTGACAAAAAACGGGCATTACCATGAGCGAGCTCGATATCAATAAGGTTCTCACACAAATGCGCATCATGCGGGATCAGGCCCGCAGCACCGCATTGCCTACCGATAACGCGGTCGATTTTGGCACTTTGCTCAAGGATTCGATCGACAAGGTCAACGAAACTCAGCAGCAAGCCAACAAATTGGCGGAAGCGTTCGAGTCCGGCGCGACCGATGCCAATCTGTCGGAAGTGATGATCTCGCTGCAGAAAGCCAGTCTGTCGTTCCAGGCCATGGTACAGGTCAGGAACAAGCTTGTGGAGGCTTACAAGGACGTCATGAACATGCCCATGTAGTCCGGAAACGATAGCGCCAGATGGAACTCAGTCAAAGCGAAAGCAAAAACCTGGTGCCGGGCGGGCAAGCCGCGGTCGTCCAAAGCGAGAAATCGTCGCCGGTCCTCAGGACCTGGATGCGGATGCCGCGCGGCCGACAAATCGGCTTGATCGCCGCTCTCGCGTTCACGGTGGCGACGGCGATCGCCGTGCTGCTGTGGGCTAACAAAACCGAATATGCAACCTTGTTTTCCAACTTGGAGGAAAAGGAGGGCGGAGAAATCGTCGAAGCGTTGCAAAAACTCAACATACAACACCAGATCCAGCCGACGACCGGCGCCATATTGGTTCCGGCCGATCAGGTCCATGCGGTGCGATTGAAACTGGCCGGGATGGGGTTGCCCAAGGAAAGCGGTACCGGCTTCGAACTGTTGGAAAAACAGTCGGGTTTTGGCGCTAGCCAAATGGTTGAGGGCGCGCGGTATCAACGCGCTTTGGAGGGAGAGATTGCCCGTTCGATCACCACCATTCGGAATGTCAAATCGGCCCGCGTTCATCTGGCATTGCCGAAAGAATCGGTATTCGTGCGGCAAGCTAAAAAACCCAGTGCTTCCGTTATGGTCGAATTGCATTCGGGACGCGGCCTGGAGCCGGGACAAGTGGAGGCTATCGTCCATCTGGTGGCGTCCAGCGTGCCGCAGTTGGAACCCGGACAAGTTACGGTCGTCGATCAGCGGGGGCATCTGCTCAATGCCAAGGACAACGGCAATGACCTATATCCGAACGCCAAGCAATTCGACTACAAAAAGCAGGTCGAGGAGCATCTCATCGAGCGTATCGAAAACATCTTGAGCCCGGTGGTCGGCAGGGATGGGCTTCGCACCCAGGTCACCGCTGATATCGATTTCACCGTCACCGAGCGCACTCAGGAAGTCTACAACCCGGACCTGCCCGCCTTGCGCAGCGAACAGACCAACGAGGAACAAAACAAAGGCTCGGCAGTGCAGGGCGTGCCAGGAGCCCTGTCGAATCAGCCGCCGCCTGCCGGTATCGCGCCTGAAACAACTGGCGCAGCGCAACCCGGGCAAAACCCTTCGGAGCCTCCTCTCAGCACCGTCAAAAGCGCTACCCGAAATTACGAACTGGACAAGACCATCAGTCACTCCCGTCTAGGGGCGGGTGTCATCCGCCGCATCACCGCCGCGGTGGTAGTCGACTATCAGCACGTTCCACAAGGCGATAATGGGGTGACTCTCCAACCCTACAGCGAGGAAGATCTGACTCGTTTCGCCAATCTGGTGAAGGAGGCCGTAGGGTACGATGCCGCGCGCGGAGACCGGGTTACCGTAACCAACGCGGCCTTCCGCAGCGAGATCGAAACTTTGCCGGTTGCGCCGGTTTGGGAGCAGGATTGGTTTTGGTCGATCGTCAAGCAAGCGGGAGCAGCGCTAATCGTGCTCGTGCTGGTCTTCGGCGTCCTTCGTCCGGCGGTGAAAGGCCTAGTGGGACGAGGCGAATCGTCCGGCGCCGATGCGAATGACATAGCGGATTCGGCTACTAAAGATGGCGCGATCGTCGATGCCCGCGAGCCACGCGAAATCTCAAAGGAGAACGAGGACGAAGAGCTGTTGATGCTGGAAGCGCCCGAAAGTCATGAAAAGCGCGTGGTTTTCGCGCAGAGGGCAGTGGATCAGGATCCAAAGCGCGTCGCGCAGGTCATCAAGAACTGGATGAACGTGAATGGCTGAAGCAGAGTCGAGCAGATTGGACGGGCCGCAGAGGGCCGCGCTGTTCTTTCTGACGGTCGGGCAGGATAGGGCGGCGGAAGTGCTCAAGCACATGTCGCCGAAAGAGGTTCAGCAAATCGGTGCGGCCATGGCTGAGCTTCGCAACATCACCATGCCAATGGTGGAAGACGTCCTCGGGAAATTCGTGGACGATATCCGCAACCAGACCGCCCTGGGCGTGAATTCGGAAGAATATATCCGCAATCTCCTTACCCAGGCCTTGGGAGCCGACAAGGCCAGCAGCGTTTGTGACCGTATCCTGTTGGGCCGCAACAGCAAGGGCCTGGAACAACTCAAATGGATGGACCCACGCGCCATCGCCGATCTGATCCGGCTCGAACACCCGCAAATCATCGCGATCATCTTGTCTCTATTGGACAGCGACCAAGCCGCGGAAACCCTCGGCTATCTCCCTGAACGGGCGCGGCCGGACCTCATCATGCGCGTGGCTACGCTCACCGGCGTACAGCCGGCGGCCCTTCGCGAGCTTGACGACATCATGGAAAGACAGCTGAGCGGGAATGCGAATGTCAAATCGTCGACACTCGGCGGCATCGAAACCGCGGCCAATATTCTCAATTTTATCGAGAGCACCGTCGAAGCCTCGATCATGGAGCAGATCAGCGAAGTCAATCCGGACCTCAGCCAAAAGATCCAGGACAAGATGTTCGTATTCGACGATCTGGTCGATATCGATGATCGGGGCATCCAGACCTTGCTTCGCGAAGTGTCGACGGATTCGTTATTGCTCGCGCTGCGCGGCGCCGATGACGCGCTGAAAGAAAAGATTTTCAGCAACATGTCGCGCCGGGCGGCAGAGATGTTGCGCGACGATTTGGAGGCCGCGCCCCCGGCCCGCTTAAGCGAGGTGGAGGCCGCACAAAAGGATATTCTAGCCATTGCAAGGCGCATGGCGGAGGCCGGCGAACTCTCGTTAGGCGGTAGCGATGAGCTCATTTAAAGGCTTCTCCGCAGAGGAGCTCGCTTCACTCGAACCGTGGAAGCTGCCGGTCATGGGCGAACCCGAAGAGGAATGTCCCGTGGTCGTGGTCGAGGAGGAAACGGACTATCCGGCGATGCCCACGGCGGAAGAAATCGAAGCGATGCAGAAGCAAGCTTATGAGGAAGCCCGCGCCGCTGGATTCAAAGAGGGTTCGGAGCAAGGCTATCGGGACGGTCGCGAAGAAGGTTACCGCCAGGGATACGACGAAGGACGCGTAAACGCAGCGTCTTTGGCCCAGCGCTTACAGGAATTGATCGACTGCTTGAGCGAACCGCTGGCCGAAGTGGGCGATCGCGTCGAGCAGGAACTGGTCGCGTTGGCGATTGCTGTCGCGAAGCAGCTCATTCGGCGAGAGCTGAAAACCGAGCCCGGCGAAATCATTGCCGTGGTGCGCGAAGCCATGGCAATCCTTCCTTCCAGTGCGCGGAAAATAGCGCTTCACTTGCATCCGGACGATGCGGAGCTGATTCGGTCTACACTCGCGCTGGACGAATTGGGGCCACGCTGGAAGGTCGTCGAAGATCCGCTCTTGACCCGCGGCGGCTGCCGGGTAACGACCGACACGTCTTACATCGACGCCACAGTCGAAAAACGCCTCGCATCGACAATCGCACGTTTATTCGGCGGCGAACGGGACGAGGATCGGTCATGACCAATCTCGCTCCGGCACCTAGACTCAAGGAATTGTGGGCCGCGAAACTGGCCAGTTACCGCGCGCGTCTCAACGAGCCGCCGGAATTGCTGGTGGAAGGCAAGCTGAGCCGTATGGTCGGCCTCACCCTTGAGGCAGTCGGCTGCCGAGCGGCCGTCGGAGCTCGTTGCCTGGTCAAGACAGCGCATGGAAACGGCGTGGAAGCGGAAGTTGTCGGTTTCGCAGGAGAGCGGATTTATTTGATGCCGACCGGCGATATCCAGGGTTTGGAGCCGGACTGCCGGGTCATACCGCTGACCAAAACCTCTTCCGTGCGAGTGGGCTTCGGTTTGCTCGGACGGGTGTTGGACGGGGCCGGCAAGCCATTGGACGGCAAGGGGCCTGTGCAGAGCGATTGCTCGATGCCGCTGACCGGGAGCGCGATCAATCCGCTGGCGCGGAAGCCGATCCGCGAGCCCTTGGATGTCGGGGTCCGCGCAATCAACGCCTTGCTCACTGTCGGCCGTGGACAGCGGCTCGGATTGTTTGCGGGAACGGGCGTTGGCAAGAGCAATCTGCTCGGCATGATGACCAAATACACGAATGCCGATGTAGTGGTGGTGGGCCTGATCGGCGAGCGGGGCAGAGAGGTTAACGAGTTCGTGCAGAAAATTCTGGGCGAAGAAGGACGCGCCAAGGCCGTCGTAATCGCAACCCCGGCGGATTACCCGCCTTTAATGCGCATGCACGGCGCTTTGTTGGCCACGAGCATAGCCGAGTTTTTTCGCAATCGAGGTCTCGATGTCCTGCTCTTGATGGATTCGCTGACCCGCTTTGCGCAGGCGCAACGCGAGATCGCTCTGGCGATCGACGAGCCGCCCGCCACCAAGGGCTATCCTCCCTCGGTATTCGCAAAACTGCCGCAACTCGTGGAGCGGGCGGGAAACGGGAACGAAGGGGAAGGGTCGATCACTGCCTTCTATACCGTGCTCGCCGAAGGCGACGATGCCAACGACCCCATCGCCGACGCGGCGCGCGGAATACTGGACGGCCATATCGTGCTGTCGCGTGCCTTGGCTGACTCCGGGCATTATCCTGCCATCGATATCGAAGCCTCGATCAGCCGCGTGATGACGGACATTGCCGATGATCGGCATATGCAACTTGCCAGGCGTCTAAAACGCCTATACTCCCTCTATCAACAAAATCGCGATCTGATCACCGTGGGGGCCTATCACAAGGGATCCGATCCGCGTATCGATGAAGCCATCGCCATGAATCCAGGCATCATGAGTTTTCTGCAACAGGATCTGCACGAGGCGGTCGGCTTCGAAAGAAGCCTCGACGATTTGGAAAAATTATTGGGCGCATCCGCGTAACGACATCCGGCATGCCTCACAACTTCAGAGAACGGGACTAAGGTATGAAACGATCGAAGCGCTTGAGCCCGGTTTTGGAGCTCGCCGAATCACGGGAGAAACAAATGGCTCAAATTTTGGGGGAAAGCCAAAAAAAGGTGGAATCCGCGCGGCGAAATCTCGATAGTCTCATGACGTTCCGCGACAATTATTCAGCCCAGTTTCAACGATCCGGAAACGCGGGCCTCGGAACTCGTCAGTTGATCGAGTACCGGATGTTTCTGGCCAAGATCAATACCGCAATCGCCGACCAAGAAAAGGCCGTTCATGCGGCGCAAGCAGAGCTTCAGAATCGCCAAGCCGAATGGGAAGCGGCGCGCAAGCGAAGTCTGGGCATCAAGAAAGTTTTCGAGCATTCGCTTAGGGAAGAGACGCGCATGGAGGAAAAGAAACAGCAAGCGGAGCAGGATGAGAGAGCGGGCCGCCGCTCAAGCGGCGGCACCTTGACCGTATTCATATGATTTCGATTCAGCATTCTGGCATTCGATTTGCTGACCATGGTCATGCGAACTCGGAATTTATGACATGAACATCAATACTTCTATTACTTCAGTGTCGGCCGCGCCGACTTCCATTCTTGAATTGGTCCAGCTTGTCGGCAATACCTCGCCGGAAAGCAAAGCGGATCCGGCCGCCTTTCTCGCGGCGCTGGTCAGGCAATTTGAAGCGATGAAGGGGAACACGGGATCCAATGGGACCGGAGAAAGTCCTGAAATCGCCGCCGCGGAAACGAACGAAACAGGCGCGGATCCGCTGCAGGAGCTTCTCCAGTATGTATCCAATCTCGAAGCATTTTCCGATCGGCAGTTCCAAGACTATTCGGGTGCTGAAGTGCCCGGCGGCAACGGCTTGCCGGCGGAAGGCAGTTCGTTGCCTAAGTCCGTGCCGCTCGATGAGGATCTGGAGTCTGAAAACGAAAACCGTGCGGCCGATTCGCTGTTGGCGGCACTCGCCGCCCATGGGATTCCGTTGACGTCCTCTCAACAGGCGGAATCTTTAGGTTCTGAGAGTGCAGAAGCATTCACCTCGCAGGACGAACTCATTCAAACAAGCCAAGAGCTCCGCACCAGCGAGTTAGCCGATCATGGTGAATCCCGTTCGCACGACAACCTTGGCGTAGGGCTGCGCGGCGAGCAATTCTTCTATCAATCCCAAGGCGAAGAAAAGGGGTTGACGCCTGCAGAAAAGGGCTTATCCGGAATGGCGTCATCTGGAGTCAAAGAGCCGGATGCGCTCCTGGCGCAATTGCTTGCCGCTGAATCGGACGGTCAGGATTCGACCAAGCGTGGAGCCGGTGAAAGTCTCTTTTCGCAGTTCGACAAGTACATGTCACCGCCGACCGCCGTTCCCGCCGAGGGAGTCCAAAACTCGATCGAGACCGGTTTTCCGTTACAAGCGGTTCCTTCGGCATCTCAGCTCACCACGGTTGTTGCCAACGATTCGATACCGGCATTGGATAAGCCTTTGAATCAAGCTGGATGGCAGGAAGGACTGGGAGAGCGCATCCTATGGATGACCGATAAAGGTCTGCAGACGGCCGAAATCAGGCTCAATCCTGCACACTTAGGACCTCTGGAAATCCGTATCCAGATCGATCAAGACCAAGCGACGGTCCATTTCGCGACCCATCACGCTTCAGTTCGGGAGGCCATCGAGGCCGCTGTACCCAAGCTACGCGAAATGCTCGGCGCTCAGGAGATTGCGCTGGCCGACATCAATGTAACGGCTCCGTCGGGATTGTCCGATGAAAGAGGGCAGCCCTTCGATTTCAATCAACAGTCAAGTTTTGGCGATCGGAGCCAGCCTTTTTCGGAGCATGTTTCGACTCAAGAGGAAAATGGCCCCACAGACTCAGATCGAGCCACGGCGGTTAACGGCTTACTCAACTTATACGCATGAATCTTATTGTGCCTTTGCCGTTACGCAACAAAGAAGGCCGAGTGTCGGTTGTGGGGACGTCGGCTCGGCTCAGAAAAATGTCGAGAATCCGATCCGCGATGCCGATCGATTCAAAGTATATTCACGGCTATCGTTCTCTCTCACAGCAATTCATTGACTTGTAAGCTCACGGCGATCGCATTACAATCGCTCGTTCTGGTTGGCGGCTCAAAAGGCCGCCACTCCTTGCCTTACCGTCGTGTGCGGAAGGCTGTTTAACCCATAAGGAGCATACATGCGACATTATGAGATCGTTTTTATGGTTCATCCGGACCAAAGCGCGCAAGTCCCCGCCATGCTGGATCGTTATCGCACCATGATCGAGTCCAGTGATGGAAAAATCCATCGCCTGGAAGACTGGGGGCGTCGCCAATTGGCCTATCCCATCAATAAGGTTCATAAAGCACACTATGTGTTGATGAACATCGAATGCGACCAGCAGACCCTTGATGAACTGGAGAGCGGGTTCCGCTTTAATGATGCCGTTTTGCGCAGCTTGACGGTTCGTCGTGAAGAGCCGGTAACCGAACCCTCGCCGATGGCAAAAGCCGGCCAGTCCGAACCCGAAGCGGAACGAGGCGAAGAAGTCGCCGCGAACGCCGACGAAGAGGGTGGCGACGAAGCCGAGGCTTCATCGGATACCTGAGGCTGCAAGCCAGTTTCAGGTCGCGTACGACAACCTTAATCAAGAAATAGGTCTTCTATGGTTCGCCAATTCAAGCGTAAGAAATATTGCAGATTTACCGCCGAGGGCGTTAAAGAGATCGATTACAAAGATCTCGACGTACTGAGGGAATATATCTCGGAGACAGGCAAAATCGTCCCGAGTCGGATTACGGGAACAAAGGGAAAATACCAAAGGCAACTCGCCACTGCTATCAAGCGGGCTCGTTTTTTGGCGCTGTTGCCGTATACCGACGCCCACAAATAAGTGAGTTTAGTTCCGGCGGAAGCGCGGCCTGATTATGCGCACGTTGGCCGCTTTTATCATGAGAGGAAGGGTGCAAGCCGTATTTGCGGCCTGCACCCTGGCTCTCGTATCTTGGGTCGTTCCGTTTCTTAGCCTATTAGCTGCGGCAGCCGTAGGCCTCCCCACACTGCGAAAAGGCGTATACGAGGGTGGCCTTATAATGGCGGCATCCATCGTGGTTTTGGGTGCTCTAGGCGGGGCTCTTATCGGCAGCATGGCCGATGCGGTTGGTTACGGGCTTCTCCTTTGGGTTCCGATGTGGCTAACAGCAGCGATTCTCCGAGAATCGGGCAAGCTATCGACCGCTTTGGGATTTGTGTCGATCATGGGCATTCTCATGGTGACCGCGGTCTATTGGCTTCATCCGGATCCTTCGTCCATTTGGATGGAAGGTTTGGAACGGTTTTTCAAACCGTTGATGGATGGCGCTTCTCCGGACTTGGATGCGGATCAGCTCTGGAACGACTTCTCGGCGGTGGCCGCACGTTACATGACCGGGATCGTGTCCGCTAGCCTGGTGATTAGCCTGATGCTGGGTTTATTGATCGCCCGATGGTGGCAATCAGCGCTTTTTAATCCGGGCGGATTCCGTTCAGAATTCATAGAACTCCGTATGCACGCGGCATTTCCCTATTCCGGGATAGGGGCGCTGATAGTCGCTGTTACGGCGAATGGAGGAATGGCGGAGCTCGCTTTGAATTTGAGCCTTCCGCTTTTCGCGCTATTTCTGTTGGTTGGCTTTTCGGTGCTTCACGCATTGGTATCCCGCAGCAAATCGTGGAAAGCTTGGCTAGTCGGAACTTATGTAGCGCTGTTATTCATTCCTTATATTATCGTGCCAATCGCATTAGTCGGGTTGAGCGACCTTTGGTTTGATTGGCGAGAAAGGCTATCGCCAAGCTGAGCTGAACTATTGCTGTCATTATTAGAACGCTAAAAACTATCGAGGCATTCGACGATGGAAATTATTCTTTTAGAAAAGATTGCGGGTCTAGGGAATCTCGGCGACAAAGTTGCCGTCAGACCCGGTTATGGCCGGAATTATTTGATTCCACAGGGCAAGGCGGTCGCGGCTACTGCCGAAAAATTGGCTGAGTTCGAGAAAAGACGTGCCGAGCTCGAGAAGAAAGCCGCTGCGGACTTGGCTGCGGCTCAAGCTCGAGCCGAGGCTATTGGTAAACTAGCCGTAAAGATCGCTCAGAAAGCGGGCGAAGAAGGACGGCTATATGGCTCCGTCGGCACAAAAGATATCGCCGAAGCAGTGACGGCCGCCGGCGTGAGCATTCAGAAATACGAAGTACGCTTACCGTCGGGCCCTATCCGCCAAGCGGGCGATTACGAGATCACCGTGCAGCTGCACGGTGATGTCGTAGCCAGTGTGGCGCTCTCGATTGTCCCTGAATAAAGCCGAAGCGCGTCCACATGGCCTGTAAAGCCATGTGGACCCTCGCCCCCTGCTAGCCTAGTGAGGCTAATCTACTCAGCGCTGTTCTATTTCCTTGCGCCAGCCATCCTTGCGCGCCTCTTCTGGCGGGCCCGTAAGGAGTCAACTTACTCCCAGCGCTGGCTCGAAAGGCTGGCCGTCTATGATTCCGAGCCGGAATCCGGCGTGATTTGGTTCCACGCCGTTTCCGTCGGCGAGGCCGAAGCCGCGTTTCCTCTGATTCGTGCGGTTAAAGATCGTTTTCCGGCAAGTACCATACTCGTTACGGCGACAACACCGACGGGTTCCGCGCGAATAAAAGATGTTTTAGGCGAAACAGCAAAGCATGTTTATTTGCCTTATGACTTACCCGATTGCGTAAATCGGTTTATCCGGCATTACAGTCCGATACTCGCGGTCGTGTTGGAGACGGAAATCTGGCCGAATCTATATCGCGTCTGCGGACTGCGAGACATACCCCTCGCCATTGTTAACGGTCGCCTATCCGAAAAGTCGGCGCGCGGTTACCTCAAGCTTCGTTCCCTAACGCGCGAAAGTTTATCTCACGTCCGGTTGATCGCCGCTCAGACACCGGAGGACGCCAGACGATACGTGGCGATCGGTGCCGATCCGAATTCCGTTGCCGTAACCGGCAACATCAAATTCGACACGGAACTCCCGACCGAAGCGCAAGATCGAGCCAAAGCTCTGCGAGACACGCTTTTCGGTAAACGCCCGATTTTTATCGCGGGTAGTACACACCCCGGCGAAGAAAGCCAAATTCTAAGCGCTTTCGACAGGCTTCGTAGCCAATTCCCTGAACTGTTACTGGTGCTCGCGCCACGACATCCCCACCGCATCGCCGATGTCGTTGCGGAGTGTGAAAAGATGGGCCTGGGGATCCGGCTCAGGAGTGAGAGTGAGCCTTGTGACGAATCCATCGACGTCTTCTTGCTCGACACACTGGGGGAATTGCGCGTTTTTTACGCCGCTTCCGATGTTGCCTTCGTCGGTGGCAGCTTGGCGCCCATCGGTGGCCACAATGTGCTCGAACCGGCCATTGCAGGGGTGCCGGTCTTGTTCGGCCCACACATGTTTAATTTCGCCGATATCGCTTGCAAGCTCAAAGAGAGCGGCGGAGGAATCGAAGTGAAGAACGTTGAAGAGTTAGCCCTTTGGACAGAGCGCCTGCTAACTGACGAATGTCTTCGTAGCGAGGTCGGCGAAAATGGGAAACGCTTCGTTTCGTCGAATCAGGGAGCTGTGGATCGAATAGTCGAACAACTCGGTTTGTTGATCAGCAATCCTTAGTTCAATCGCCCGCCAGCGGTGCCGGGCGCCCGATAAAATAGCCCTGTGCCATATCGACGCCCAACTCGCCGAGCGCAACAAGAGTAGCTTCGTTCTCCACGCCTTCGGCGATCACCTCGATATCGTTCCCATGGGCAAGTGTCGTGATAGCCGAGACGAAGGCTCGATCCTGCGGGTTATCGATTAGGTTGGTCACATAACTCTTGTCGATCTTCACGAATTTCACCGGTAGATGTCTCAAATAAGAGAAAGAAGCGAACCCCGCGCCGAAGTCGTCTATCGCGAAACGGAAGCCCAGAGTGGCGAGATCTTCCATGATTTCTTTTGCTGTACCGAAGTCGGCGATGGCGGCCGTCTCGGTGATCTCGAAGATTAATTGCTCGGGCTTTAACACATTGTTTTTTAGGGCCGATTTTAAAGCCACAGTCCAATCGCGATTGGTCAACGCGGAGCCTGAAAGATTCACATGGACAGCTCCTGCGGGAGCCCGTTCAGCAAATTCGGTTAGCAATCGTATGTTTGCCTCAACGGCATAGCGGTCGATTTCGTTGATTAGACCCGTAAGCTGAGCGAATTCGAGAAACTCTGCTGGCGCGACCAATGAGCCGTCAATCCGTTTCAGACGTATTAATGATTCGAAAAAGCGGATTTCACGCCCCTTGATGACGGCAATCGGTTGATAATGAAATACGAGCCGGCGCGCCGTAAGCGCTTCCTGGATGGCCTGTTTCCACAACGTCCGTTCGCTGATACGCTGCTTGGATTGATCGTCATAAGAAAATAAATGGACCCGGCCGCGACCGCGATCTTTCGCTTGATACATCGCGAGATCGGCATTCGCCATGACCTCGTCCATCACGGTTCCATGCTCGGGAATCATGGCGATACCGATACTTGCCGAAATCCGGAAGATTTTTTGCTGGATTTTGAGCGGTTGTTCGGTGAGTCTTTGATTCAGAAGATTGGCGAATGCCAATGCACCTTCCGCGGTCTGACTAGGCATGAGAATGGCGAACTCATCGCCTCCCAGTCTCGCTGCGATATCAGTCTTGCGCACGCGATTTTTCAGTTCCTGCGCGATTTTTCGAAGTAGGGCGTCACCGGCGAGATGCCCGCTGGTGTCATTGATGTCCTTGAAGTGGTCAAGATCAAAAAGAAGGATGGCGGCGCGCGTGCTGTTTCTATCCGCTTCGATAAATTGACGCTCCAATTCCTGTTGGAAACGGTGACGATTATATAGGCCGGTCAACGGGTCATGGTTCGCGAGCCAAATCATACGGTTTTCCGCTTCGACTCTATCCGTAACGTCGAGACCGACCGACAGAATCGCAATGCCCTCCGGGTTATTTTCATGGAGCCGGGTGTGCACCCAGACCACGAAGCGGCGCGTCCCGTCTTTACACAGTAATTCCGCCTCGTGCTGCAGACGTTTCCGTTGCCCATTCCATAATCCGAGCAGTGCCTGCTCCAAATCGTCCCCGATTTTGCTTTCCAAAATTAAGGAAAGAAAATCCTTGCCGCTAAGGTCGCTTTGGCTATAACCGGTAATCTGTATGACAAAGTCGTTAGCCGTAAGAATTCGCCCTTGACTTGTTTGGGTCAGGATAATGACCTGCGCAGTGTCCAATAGCCCTTGAACGAAATCGCGCTCGGCGGCCAGTTCGGTGGTCTTGTGCGTTATTGCCTGTGCTTGCTCCTCAAGTTGGTGGGACAGAGTCAATGCTGTTGCACTCAGAATCGTGATTTCATCGTTGAGTCCGGATGCCCGATGGGCAAGCCGCTGTCGAGCTTCCTTATAGGCGCCTTGTGCCAACATCGGTAGAGTGTCGGCCAGCCGGCGAAGCTGACGGATCGGCAGGCGCATTAGTAGAAGCAACAGCAGCTCAGCCGTTAAGAGGCTCAAACCGCTCAGCAAAATACCGTCACGGGCAGCTCGCCTAATGTGACTCACCTGAGCGGTGACGTCGCTTATCATCAGAACCGATCCTTCCGCTTGAAGCAGATTCTTCAACGGCATGACATCGATCGCATAGTAGCGTCCTTTCCAAGTATGAATGTCCTCACTCGCCATAACCGGATTAGGTAAACGCTCGGACAGCTGCTTCAGAAATGGAGCGAGGAGGTCCAAGTGGGTGAGGGCGGCTATCCTCATAGACCACTTAGGGATAGAGTAGGCATTGTCTTCCGTGCCATTCGCGATCAAGATCCCCAGGTCTGAACCGGTCAATGAGCGGTGTTCGACTACGAGCTGCGCGATAGATTGGGTAAGACTGAACACGCCAACGACCTGTCCCTGGGACAAAACCGGTTGGTATGCGTTTAGAGTGCAATGTTGGGCGCACGACAACAACGACAAGGGCTTTTCTTCCTTGAATACCTGTAAAACCGTAGCTTGCTCTTCTGGACGCGGCGCCTGCGCCGGCGCAGGAGTACCCCCCCATTGCCAGAATCGCTGTGCATTCGGCTTAAACAATGCAAGACGCTCGATGTCCAGATCGTACTGAAAATCGTTGAAAACGTTAGCGGCTTGCCGTAATCCCGCATAGTCCTCTCCGGTCAAAGCAGAAGCGAAGCCGCCGACCGAGGCTAGCAAAGAGCCGATTTGCTGCAAACGGGAAGTCGAACGGTCCAGCAAGTCTTGAACTTGTCTGCTTAGCAAACGTCTATCGAGTTGGCGCTGCTCCTGAAATTGGTACTCGAGATAGAAATAATTGAGAATGGCGAAGGCGCTGCCAATTCCGACGATCATGATGCTGAGAAACAAAAAACCTTTCCAAAAGAGGCTCAGGAAGGGTGATCGTGGTTTGGAACTAGCCCGAGCCTGCCCAGCCGAAAGACGCGCCGGATATGATTTCGGTCTGGCAGTACTACCGAATTCGGGTCCGTTGAAAATTTTTCGAAGTGCCAAGATTTTGAACTGAATTGAGAGAACGGGCTTAGGCGTTTATCCGGATAACCTTTTTTTCAGTATAACCCATGTAATGATAATCAATCGTTTGCCGCCTCGCTCTTTCGTGACGAATGGAAGTACAAGTCACCTGTGAGCAACTGGGATGGCTAGGATTCAGCCGCCTCGTTTATACTCTTGTACTGATCAGACGATTTTTACGGAAAGCTCATGAAGATATCTGTTCAGGCTGTGGTTTTATCTGGAGGGGCCGGTACTCGATTATGGCCATTTTCACGGGAAGCTTACCCAAAACAATTTCTCCCGCTTGTCGGAGATAAAAGTCTCTTTCAGGAAACGATTTATCGGGTCATTAGCATGGGCGCTCAGGAGGGCCAGTTAGAGTTACTGTCGCCCTTGGTCGTCTGCAACGAAATGCACCGGTTTATCGTGGCAGAGCAGCTTAGACAGATGGGCTTGGACCGAAGCGCTATTCTTCTTGAGCCTATCGGAAAAAATACCGCGCCGGCAGTGACTCTTGCAGCTTTGTACGCTTTAGAGGATGAGTGCGATCCCGTTTTGGTGGTATTACCCTCCGATCATCACGTAGAAAATGTCGCAGAATTTCAGGCGCGAATGTCGAAAGCCGTGGAACTGGCTGCCAAAGGTGACATCGTCACGTTCGGCATAGTGGCTCAAAAGCCGGAAACAGGCTTTGGTTATATTCGGCGCGGGGCTGACATTGAGCAGGGCGTATTCGTTCTAGATGGGTTTACGGAAAAACCGGATGCCAAAACGGCTGCCGATTATCTCGCGTCCGGCCGCTATTTCTGGAACAGTGGGATATTTATCATGCGGGCCGGAATCTGGCTTGACCAAATTAGTCGTTGCCAGCCTGCAATCTTTGACGCTTGCAAGGCGGCATTGTCGGCCAGCAAACGTGACGGTGATTTCATACGTGTCGACAAGGACGCATTTGCACAATGTCCTAGTGACTCGATCGATTACGCTGTCATGGAAAAGCTGAACACCGCGGCGGAGGAGGTGCCTAGAGGCGTCGTATTGGCGCTGGACGCGGGTTGGTCGGATCTTGGATCGTGGCCGGCGCTCAGCGAAGTGAAGCCTGCGGATGATTCCGGCAACGTCGCGATCGGCGATGTCTTTCTCAAAGATACGAGAAACTCGTTGCTGTATTCGCAGAACCGTTTTTTGGCCACGGTCGGTATAGAAGACGTTGTAGTGATCGAAACCACGGATGCTGTTTTAGTGGCTCACAAAGATAGAGCTCAGGATGTTAAGTCGATCACGGAGTATCTCAAGAAAGCCAATAGATCGGAGCACGTGTTCCACGCGAAAGTTCACAGGCCCTGGGGTGATTATGAGTCGATCGATAACGGCTCTCGTTATCAGGTAAAACGCCTTACGATTAAGCCTGGCGCGACTCTCTCGCTACAGATGCATCACCATCGCGCGGAACATTGGATCGTCGTCAAAGGCACGGCGCAAGTGACGCGCGGTGAAGATACCTTTCTTCTCACCGAAAACGAGTCCACTTATATCCCGCTCGGCATTAGGCATCGCCTTGAAAATCCGGGCACAATTCCTTTGGAAATCATTGAAGTACAATCCGGAAGTTATCTCGGCGAGGACGATATCGTTCGGTTCGAAGACCGATACCATCGCCTCGAATCTTAAATAATCTACAGACTCTATAAATTATTCACGTATGACGCTTCACTGCGGAATCGTGGGTTTGCCGAACGTCGGCAAATCCACCTTGTTTAATGCACTGACAAAAGCAGCCATTGCGGCGGAAAATTATCCTTTTTGTACCATCGACCCAAACATCGGCGTGGTTCCCGTACCGGATCCCCGATTGGACGCACTGGCCGAAATTGTAAAGCCGGAGCGCGTTGTACCCACGACCATCGAATTTGTCGATATTGCAGGCCTGGTAGCCGGCGCGTCTAAAGGGGAGGGGTTGGGAAACCAATTCCTCGCGCACATTCGTGAGACCGATGCCATTGCCCATGTCGTCCGCTGCTTCGAAGACGAAGATGTTGTGCATGTGGCAGGAAAAGTCGACCCCATTTCGGATATCGAAATCATCAACACAGAGCTGACTTTGGCTGATCTAGCTACGGCCGATAAAGCTTTGCAGCGTGTATCGAAATCGGCGAAATCCGGAAGCAAGGAAGATTTGGCAAAGAAGCAGCTGATTGAGAAATTGCTGGAACATCTCGATTCCGGTCAACCGGCACGAACTCTGCCGATTGAGGAAGAGGCCAGAGCGCTTATTCGCGACCTGCATCTTCTTACGATGAAGCCGACGATGTACATCGCTAATGTGCGCGAGGATGGATTCGAAAATAATCCCTACTTAGACCAAGTACGCGCCTTCGCAGAAAAGGAGGGGGCTGTGGTCGTGCCGGTTTGCGCAGCTTTCGAAGCTGAAATTGCTCAATTGGAAGAAGATGAGAAAGGAGACTTTTTAAAGGAAATGGGATTGGAAGAACCGGGCTTGAACCGTGTCATTAGAGCCGCGTATCGACTGCTCAACCTGGCGACTTACTTTACGGCCGGCGTTAAGGAGGTACGGGCTTGGACCATCCCGATCGGAGCGACGGCTCCCCAAGCTGCGGGTGTTATTCACACGGATTTCGAACGCGGCTTCATTCGCGCCGAAGTCATTGCATACGATGACTTCATTGGCCATCGAGGCGAACAAGGCGCCAAAGATGCTGGAAAGTGGCGCCTCGAGGGAAAGGACTACGTCATGCACGATGGTGATGTAGTTCATTTCCGCTTCAACGTTTGAGTCTTAATTTAGTAAACGGCATTAGTCATCGAGGCACGCGATAGCAGTGTCGATCGATCTGTTTGTTGGAAGCGGTTCAGAAATGGGAGCCGCTTTCAACACTATGTATTTAGCCCGTGGTTCCTAATTTAACATAATATACATTATGCGCTATTGGATTATGGTGCTTGTTGTGGGCATGGCTGCATGGAAGGCGCTCAAATACCACAATCCGCCACAACACGCAGTGATCTAGTTCACTAAGCCCAAAGGCACACATTCTTATCTCGCACGCTCCTGTCTCAACTAGGAGCGTGTATTCATGACAAGAAAAAGAAAATCCGAGTTCTACCGATTACGCCGGTATTTGTTTTTGGACATTCCAACCGCCGCGCAATGGTTCGAAGTCACGGAACGGACGATCCGCAATTGGCACTAGAAAGGCGCGCCACGGCTGGCCATGAGGCTGTTACAGGATCGCGAGCGCCGGTTATCGAGCTGGCACCCGGGCTGGTCCGGCTTCCGGATCGGGCGAACGGGAAACTGTACGGCCAAACGGTTTACAGCTTTGGGCCGAACATCTGCGGCACTGGCGAGATATCGTCCGGTGCACATGCTTGAACAAGGAATAAGCCCCCATTGTCACCACCGAAGTGATCCACCCGGACCCCATCAAAAACTTAAAAGTCTCACCCAGAAGACTAAGTACGGGTTATTCCTCATGATCCGGCCTCTAAACATGCTCAAAGGTCAATACCCAGATTGCCCCCAAAGGGTATTCCATATTCCAGCGCGTAAATGAAGTTCATGCAGGTCAGGAATGCACTTTCGGCGATTTGCGGCGTTGCATGGTATTTTCTATGGATCAATAGGTTCCGGTCGTTGAGAATTTTCTCGACGTTTTCCGGAAGCTCAAGCCAAAATTTATAAGACCCATTTGCCTCTCGCTTCTCACCGACAATGCCCCGAAGGTATTCAGCTAGAGTTTTCCCCGTAGCCATTTTGAAGTAACTCTTCCTCTTGTGCTTGCCCTTAACATCGGCACTGGAGTTTTTGAGTTTTTTGTACTCTTCGCTCTCCTTGGGTAGTTTCTTCAAAAGGATGTCCTCAATGACATTGTTAATGATTGTCCCAGCCCATACCAGGCACTCACGGTGTTGACCGGTAAGATAAGCCTTTTGTAGCTCTGCAATCGCAACTGGATAGAAAGGAGGATAGCGGTCATCCTTAAGGAAGTTTATAAAACTTTTTTCTGCGCTCTCCCAAATGTCGGAATAAGACCGGTCGCGGAGGGGGAATTTCCGATGCTCATTTCTCCATTGAATCCCAGAATGATAGGAACGCTGATGTCCGCCAGTAATCGTGACTACGACAACGCCTCCGAGTAGATCGACTGGGCCAATTGGGCGTTCATCTGGATCATTAAAAGCGACACGATAGCTCTCCACGACTCTATTTGCGACTCGCAGGCCGAAATTTAGTACTACTGATTTCAACGTCATCGCAGTCCAGAGCTGAGGCTCTGCCGTCCCATGTTTTAGACAAATCCCATCCCGGATGAAATGTTCATGCCCGTTAAGGCCAAAACCGATCAGCGTGTGGTGAAGTGGAAAGGAATGACCCGTAGTATCGAACTGAATCTCGATATGTTGTGGCTTACACCGCGAAAGGTGTACATGTAGCGGAACTGACTCGCAAGTTAGTTCGAGGTGATACTCAGGCTGCGCTAGTCTTGGGAAGGATGACGGAATCGCCAAAAGCACATCGAGTTTCTCTATGTCATCGAGGTCGAGCATGTGGAATCGTCGATTGACGGTCGCCTGCTCTTGATACACTTGCTCGGCGATCCAATCCCACTCGTCTTTTCTTTTTCTCTCGACAACACCAACCGGCCAGCACGTGTTGACTGGTTGGTTACTATCAGGAACGAAGACGAAATTGACGAGCGGCCCGTCGATTTGACCTGAACGTACAATTCCAACGGCAGTGCCGGGATCAACCTCGTTCTCCACTGAGGTTTCGATCCAGCAACCGAGTTTCCTGAGTTCAAATGTTTGTACGTCGTATATTGCGAACTGCATAAAAAAGCGTCTGTGCGGGGCTTAGCATAAACTCAATCTAACAAAGGAGGTCGAATCCGGATCGCCAAAATAGTCATCGTCTTACACTGCGTCAAATTTAACGCCAAACGGAAAACGCTCCCGTTTGTCAACGCCGCAGTGGCCTACCGGGACCGTTGTAAAAAAAACAAAAGCCCCACCCATGAGACTACGTACCCGTGTTACGAGCACTGGCACCTCAAAAATGGTTCACGGGCATCCGGGGCGATCGATACTAAATAAAGGTAAGCCGTAGCAGGCGACGTCACCTATCGGCTCATCGGAAAGGCGGGGCTGGGAGGTGGCTCTTCAAACATTTTCGGTCGGACTTGTCGGCGGGTCCCAATTCCACGCTGATGTAAATCTCGTCGCCGGTTGGATCTTTAGTCCATGGAACATCGTCGGCCAGGTCTTTCTGACCAGATTCCATACGAAATCAACTGAACCGACAGAGGAAACTGACCAAGCCCGCCAATCGATCCCGTCATGGAGTAAATTCTTGGTCGCCAACGGAAGTTCGTCATAACCAACGATCGGCCGTTAATTTTGAGTTACGTAACGATTCGACTTCAGGTTGGAAATCTCAAGTCCCGCATCATTCAACAGCTTAATTACATCCGCCAACTCGCTTTGAACCTGGATCAGTTCCCGCTGCACCGATTCAAGCTCGGCTTTCATCCGCTCAACTTCATGCCCACCAGTCCCCTTCCCTTTTTCGTCACGTAACGCCTGTAATTCGGCCTGCCTCTTGGCTCGCCATTCCGCCTGTCGCTGCGCATTGGTTTTTGCTTGACCAGTTGCAGGACGCCCCCGTCGACGTTGCAAGGGGGCACTTTTAACGGGCTGCTTATCAGTCTGGTCTTTCATTTCTCGTTACTAACGGCATTTAGCGAAGGCAGTTCTATTATAGTTACGTAACGACTAATTTCAAATATTTTTCATTACGTAACACCTATCGTTTACCGCAGTTGCGACGTCGGACAGGACGAGACGAAATGCGCCGATATCCAGCCCGAGCAGTAGAACTCGGAGCGTGAAGCCTTGTTGTGACAGCAAGAAAATCGGAGAAACTCCAATGCCAGGAAAAATCCGATCGGGAGCGGAGGAGGCGCCGGTTAAAACGTTTTTTAGTGAGAGGGACAGCTTGGATGCTCGAAGCGCGGAACTCCCCCGCAAATCGAGTGGGCGTTCGTTATCGGCAAATCCCGATGACGCCACGCTCCGAAAGCGATCGCAGGATCTCAGCGCCATGGCAGGCTAAAGCTTGAGGATCTGAATGCCCGATTTCCGCTGCCAACTTGAAGAGGCAATCGATCCCCCGCATCTCTTCTTCTTGTTGAAGAATCTGCAGGAGCCGGCACGTTACGGGGCTAATTTCCAAGAATTTCACCGTATCGGCACGGTCGCGATACACGACAAGACAAGTGGGCTGGTCCGGAGGTTCGCTCGGCTGCTGCCCCGGGCCGATTTTGTGTACGGGGAATTGGTAAACCAAGGGCCAGGCAAGTTCCGACAGGTGGAACGTTTGCTCCAGCGGGTCATCAGCCGAGTCGATATTTCCTTGTGGCACCTCGCCTTCAGCGATGACTAAAGCCAACTCGGTCCACTCGTAATGCGCGAGTTCCAACAAATATGGCGGATCGCTAGGGCGGCTTATGTATTCATTCTGGAGATAATCCAGAAATTCTTCGGCTATTTCGGCAAAGTACGGCGTTTTACTTCGATGCCTTGCATAGAACGCCTGAACTAAAGCAAGCCAATCAGTCTTGCTCAAGATACTCTTAAGCACCGGAAAACCGGTTGCTAGAAAGTTCTCGATGTTGTTGAAGAACAGTTCTCGGTAAACCTTCATCCGTTCCGGCGCGGGTCCGCACGGAGGTGGATTTTGATGTGGTTCACGAATATATGCGGCAAACGCATATTGTATCTGTTGGAATGGAGCGATCTCTTTAGCCATAACGCCGAACAGGTTGCGACGATGCAGCCGTCTGAAGCGCTCGAATCCGTTGAACTTCAGAAAGAAGTTCGGATAAAGGAGGAATGTTGAAATCCCGCTCTAAAAGAGTCGGAAATACGCCGAATTTCTCATAAGCCATGCTCAGCAATCGCCAAACCGGATCTATAACCGTCGCGCCATGGGTGTCGACCAGAAAATCAACCGCCTCGACGTAGTGCCCCGCTACATGGGCATAGGCGATACGATGCGCCGGTATCGCGCTCAAAAACGCTTCCGCATCGTAGCCGTGGTTAACGCTGTTGACATAAATATTATTGATGTCGAGCAGCAGATCGCAGTCAGCTTCTTCAAGCACCGCGTTGAGGAAATCGATTTCTTCGAGTTCTTTGCCCGGTGCGGCGTAATAGGAAATGTTTTCGATCGCTATCCGCCGCTCGAGAATCTCTTGAGTTCTGATGATGCGCTCAGCTGTGTATTTGACCGCTTCTTCCGTAAATGGAATCGGCATGAGGTCGTACAGATGGCCGTCATCTCCACAGTAACTCAGATGTTCGCTGTACAGGCGAATATGATGCCGGTTGAGGAAAGTCTTGAGCTCGGTGAGAAATTCTTCGTCAAGCGGCGCAGGACCACCCAGCGACAGGGATAATCCGTGACAGACGAAGGGAAACCGCTCGGTTAAGGTTCGTAGCTGTTTTCCAAGCTTCCCCCCTATTCTCGTCCAATTTTCCGGTGCGATTTCGTAAAAATCGACCGATTCCGGCGGATGCTCGGTAAGCGGGCCAATGAAGGCCCGCCTAAGACCGAGCCCGGCGCCTTGGATGGCGAAATTCTTCATGTTCCCCGGAGGGTGGCAACACGAAGTCGCTTATTGTGGTTTCGTTTCCGTGCTGGGAGGCTGCGCTTGATCCGTTTTCATACCCGCACATTTGCCTTCCATTGCTTTTTTCTCCTGCTCCTGGCTTTGTTTTTTCATGGCGCCGCAATTCATTTCCTGGGATTTCATCATTTGCCCGCCGCATTTCCCCTCACCGCATACCATTTCTTTTTGCTCCTTGCCGGCCTCTGCCACCTGCAGATAGCCATTATCCAAGTCTTTAATTCCAAACGGGTTTTCGGACGCATTAGCGACAGCGGACAAGGATGTTACGACAGCGGCTCCCATTACGGTTTTTAATACTCTTTTGCTCATTGCCTCTTATTCCTCTCAATCGATTTCGAATTGTCGAGCGCCACGCGCGCCAAACTGTTAGACATCAGGATTCAACAAAGCGGCAGGTCATTCTCCAGGACGGCACGTGCCGGGACGATATCTCCGTGTCAGACTTTGTTAAGTCCGTTATTCTCACACAATAAGCGAAAATTGTGCACTCTATCAGCCCTGAACCGCCGCCTTTTTCCTAAGCTGACGGTGCCAATTGGCCATCACGTTTCTCAGTTGCTGATGAAAATCTCGAAGTAATAAAGGGAACTGTGGCCGGAATGATATGGTCAGCAACTGAGCATTGAGCTATTCTCTCGATTCCATAATTCTCGATAAAGCAGACGCCTTAAAGAAGTTAAAGGCGCTTTCTGACAGGTAGACATAAAGACAAGTTCTGGGGCATGTATGTATTGTCAACATTGCGGAAAAGAGATTAAAGACAAAGCAGTGGTTTGTACGGGGTGTGGCCATCCGGTCGACAGCGTCGGAGACGTCGAAGGCAAAACCGTGGCAGGCGAGCCTTGGAATCTCTTGATGATGAGCGGTTTGATTGTTGCCACCTTGTTTGTGCCTCCGGTTGGCCTCGTCTTTGGGATAATGGGCCTGATGGATGAGGCGAAGAAGGTTCAAGGGGCGATTCTCACGACTATAGGCGTTTTCATGACCCTCCTTATGGTCGCGATCATTCTCGGTTTGTAGGTGTTCGGTAAGCCGCGAAAATAATTTCGCCAGATTATCTCGGCGCTTTTAATTCAATACATCGATTTTCGATCCGTCTGCCAGAACTCATTCGACCGGCTAACTTATTCTTGAACCCTGCTTTGATTATCCTGTCATAAATCTACGCGAAGGGCCTTGGGGTGTTCCGCCAAAAGAACTTCCTGGTTGTCGATGATAATGAGATCAACCGCATTCTCCTGACAACGCAGCTTTCCGATTTGGGCGCGCATGTCATCGAAGCAGGCAGCGGCATCAAGGCAGTCGAGAAAATCCGGACACACTATTTCGACTTGATTTTTCTCGATCTGCGCATGCCGGGAGTAAGTGGCTTCGACGTAATACAAGCCATTCGGATGGACGCTGAGTTTTTTAATCGAAATACGCCGATAATCGCAGTTACCGCCCATGCGCTTCCTCAACAGCGAAAGGAGATTCTCGAAGCTGGATTTTGCGACTGTCTGATCAAACCCATCTTGGAAGACCAGCTTTTGAGAGTCATCGACACCTGGCTGGGCGTCAGTGCAGGCCCATCACCTCGCACCACCCTACCCTCTGCCGATTCGTATGATCTTTATCTCGATGCGATCATCGAAAAAACCGGTGGTAACCGGGCACTAGCCGAAAAGCTCATGCTTAGACTGGCTCAAGAACTGCCTGAACAGCTAGCCGACGTGGAAAAAGCACTCTGTGATGATAATTACCGCCAAGCCAGAGAAATTACCCACAAGATCAACGGATCAGCGAGCTTCTGTGGTTTGTTTGGCATCAGAAAGGCAGCTAGCGAATTAGAAACCGCTCTGGTGGCATCACCGTCGCGTGACACCCTTCGCGAGTATCTCCGGGCAATGGAATGCGAGATCGGAGCGTTTCTCTCAAAGAAAATGGGTCTCGTAGGTGCATTGAATAATTCGTGAAGAGATTTTTCTCGGCACAAGCATTTGTAAATCCAACGGCGGGGAATATGCCTCAAAGCTTAAAGAGGTATTTCCGGTAGTATTGGAGTTCTGCAATCGATTCCAAAATATCGTCGAGAGCCCGATGCGAATTCTTTTTTCTAAATCCTTCTTTGAGATGTGGTGCCCAGCGCCCCGCCAACTCCTTCAGAGTCGATACATCGAGATTACGATAATGGAAATAAGCTTCCAATTCCGGCATCCATCGTGCGAGGAACCGCCGGTCCTGACAGATACTGTTGCCGCACATCGGCGATGCTCCGGCGGGTACCCACTGTTGCAGAAATGAGAGCGTAAGCTTTTCGGCATCCGATTCGGCCGTGCGGCTCTCCCGGACCCGATCGATTAATCCGGATTCCCCATGGTGTTTCTTGTTCCAATCGTCCATGCGAGCAAGCGCTTCATCGCTTTGAAAAATCGCCAATACCGGCCCCTCAGCCAAAACATTCAAATCTTTGTCGGTCACCACCGTCGCAATCTCGATAATATGGTCAGTTTGAGTGTCGAGGCCGGTCATCTCCAAGTCTACCCAGATGAGGTTTTGTGAATCTTGTGCCATGAACGTTCCTTTATTATGGAGGGAATGATGGTGATGGGACTCATCGCAGTTATGCTCTAAGCTCCGCGTGAAAACGGCGAGCTAAGGGAGTCATTAACCGAGAAATCTTGTCAGGGATTTTACCAAAGGCTAAGCTGTAAAGCCGATATAGAGAAACCAAGCCCCTAATCCGATGAACATGTTCACTGTCCTATTTCTCGTGACGCTCGCCCTTGCCTTTGCTATCGAGTGGTGGCTGTCGCATCGGCAGTTGGCTTACGTCCGCACTCATAGGGATGCGGTTCCCGACGCGTTCAAAGACACCATTTCGCTAGAGGCGCATCGGAAAGCGGCAGATTACACGATAGATAAAGCGCGCTTGGCAAACGTCGATCGAATAGTCGGCTTGGTGATCTTGTTGCTGTTTACAGTCGGTGGCGGCATCGACGTCGTGAATCGATTTTGGGCAGGCTTCGAGTTGTCCCCCCTCGTTACGGGGATCGCCGTGATTCTCTCAACGATGCTTTTGATCAACCTGTTCGAGCTGCCCATAAGCCTCTATCAAACTTTCGTGATCGAGGAGCGCTACGGCTTTAACCGCAATACGCCCAAACAGTTCATCACCGATCTATTGCTCCAAACCGGGTTAAGTTTGGCTATCGGCGGACCTTTGCTCGCTTTGATACTGTGGATCATGCAGAGCGTGGGAAATTATTGGTGGCTCTTGGCGTGGTCGATCGTGATGGGGTTTTCCATTCTGATGAGTTGGGCCTTTCCTACTTTCATCGCACCTTTGTTTAACAAGTTCACGCCGCTCGAAGATGAGACGCTGAAAAAGCGCATCGAAACTTTGCTGGACCGGTGCGGCTTTCAAAGCAAGGGTATCTTTGTAATGGACGGCTCACGTCGGTCCGGGCATGGAAACGCCTATTTCACTGGAATTGGAGACAGCAAGCGTATCGTTTTCTTCGACACCCTGATCAATTCTCTAAATCATGATGAGTTGGAGGCGGTATTGGCTCACGAGTTAGGCCATTTTCGGCGTAAGCACGTATTGAAAATGCTTGTTGCGAGCGCGCTGATTACACTTACCGGCTTCGCCCTGCTGGGGTGGCTAAGTGGACAGGACTGGTTTTACAGTGGCCTTGGGGTAAGCAGCCAATCGAATGCTCTTGCGCTTCTTCTATTTATGCTGATCGCACCGGTATTCGCCACGTTTTTGCAACCGATCATCGCTTATTTTCAACGACGCCATGAGTTCGAAGCAGACGACTTCGCGGCTTATTACACCAGGCCGATCTATCTCATCAATGCCCTCGTCAAGCTCTATCGCGACAACGCCAGTACCTTGACGCCGGACCCCTTGTATTCTGCCTTCCATTACAGCCATCCCCCCGCGTCGATTCGTATCGCTAACTTGTCGGCCAAGTCTTCATAAGACTGCAGATGAATAGAGGGCGGAATAGCAGAACCGTTACGTCAAAATCTGCTGCTCCGGGCTCTCCGTTCCGTGAGGGGCTCGTGATCGCTCACCTAGGCCAAGGCTTGGCCGTCGAAGGATCACCGGGTGACATAATCCTTTGCCACACCCGGAGGCGCTTGGGCTTCGCCACAGTGGGAGATCGTGTGTTGTGGGAGCCGAGCGAAGGGAATCTAGGGCGGGTTGTGGAAATTCTACCCCGCCGAAACGTACTGACCCGCCCTGGCCATAACGAAACCATACGTCCGGTGGCCGCCAATCTCGATCGGGTTTTCGTGGTCGTTGCCGCCGAACCGGAACCCGATTGGTTATTGGTCGATCAATATCTGGCCGCTTGCGAGCGCCGAGATCTCCGCGCAGCATTTATCTTCAATAAAGTCGACCTACTCCCGAGCCAGGCGGTGGGGGAAGGCTTATTGGCTGATTATCACGGAATCGGCTATGACTCCTTTCTAGTCAGCGTCAGGACCGGCGAAAGGCTCTCCGAGTTGCGAAAAGAGCTTATCGGACAATGCAGCATGCTGGTCGGACAATCGGGCGTAGGCAAATCATCGCTCACGAATGCGCTATTACCGGATAAGCAACTCCAGACACGAACGCTTTCGGAAAAGACGAGTTTGGGTCGGCACACGACGACCACGGCAACCCTTTACCATCTTCCAGATGGGGGAGACCTCATCGATAGTCCGGGAGTCTCGGTCTTCGGTCTGGCTGAAATGAGCATTCGTGACCTGGCATCGGGCTTTCGGGAGTTTCGTCCGTGGATACCCCGTTGCCGGTTCAACGATTGCAGGCATATCAATGATAAAGGCTGCGCCGTGCGGGAAGCAGCGGAGACCGGCGCCCTGCCCTATGCTCGCTATGAGCGCTATCTAAAGCTCATTGAAAAGCTTCCGCCATCGCAAAGACCATAGCGGAAGTCGAAAACTGCCTGTAACTTGGGGCTCTTACGCGTTCGGATGTTCAGGCATTTTTTGAGGGGTATCGTCGATCGATTAGCCGCAAGGCCTTTACTGTGCCGCGTGGAAGCGTGACCGAGTCCAAAACGACAATTATCCTTGCTGGAGGAGACTGCGCAAGTCGATAGTCGCGGCGTTGGCTCTAGCAATGTAGTTAGCCAAAGTGAGTGAATAATTGGCGAATAAGCCAAAACCGCCACCGTTTAGAATGACCGGGCTCAAATATGTGGCTTGGCCATCCTCGAGTTCATGAGTAATTTGCTGCAGCGTCACCGAAGCGGTTTTATTGCCGAGAATGTCCCTGAAATCGAACTCGATGGCTTTGAGAATATGCATCGCCGCCCAAGTATAGCCGCGTGCTTCGAAGAAAACGTCGTCGATAATCAGCCAAGGCGTCCTGGTGACGACGGTACGACGCTCATCGGCACTGACTTGCCTGGTGTCGCCCGCACTGGCACTTAAACGATTGGAAAGGCTACCCAACCGTTTTTCCAACACCTCTAAATATTGGCGCAGATTGTCGGCACGGGAATAAAAGTTCGCGTCACGTTTCATCAAACGCAAGCGGTAACTTTCAAGTGCCTCGATTCCTTTTTCGTATTCCGACTCGGATGAAGGCAGCTGCCACGATTTGTGATCGAAATAGAAAAAAGGCTCGGCTCTTGCCAGATCCGGATCTTCTCGTGACTGGGTTTGAGCCCGTGCGATATGGTTACGGAGTGCCGTGGTCGCGTCGCGCAACGCCGTAAGAGCGCCGTACTCCCAGGAAGGAATGTTGTCCAACAAAACCCCGGGTGGAAAGACGTCGTTAACCAAAAGACCGCCCGGTTTCCTTAGCAACGTGTCCCCGATTTGCACAAGAGCGGAGGCATACGTGTATCCGAGAGGCAATTCTTTTGGATTCTTGACATTCCCGTGCCTTGCGGCTATTTCGAGTACGTCGAACTTACTGGGTTCTTTACTCCAGTACCATGAAACGGCGACGAAAATCAGCACGACCACAACCGCTAACGCACCGATTACCCAAATGAGCCCTTTTTCGGTCGTCGTTTTGGGGGTGAATACTCCCTTAATTCGCGAACCGAGTGATTCCGGCCGACTTTCGGTTTGTTCTGGCACTGACATGAATAAAGCCCTTTAGCGGTTCCCCGAATCAAACCATTATAGCGTAAAGGTTCTGCTTAAGTCACAGAAGAACCCGGACGCCGCCTTTTCGCACGAGGATGTGACTGATCGTATACGGCCGCCAAATGCTGAAAATCGAGATGGGTGTATATCTGCGTGGTACTGAGATTGGCATGTCCAAGTAATTCCTGCACGGCCCGCAAGTCTCCGCTGGACTCCAGTATGTGGCTCGCGAACGAATGTCTGAGCATGTGCGGATGCACGTGTTCAGGCAAGCCCAGCTTGCGTTGCCAGCGTTCAAGGCGCAACTGAACCGTTCGACCGGCGATTCGGTTCCCTCTCTTGCTGACGAACAACGCCTTCTCTCCGGCGTGCGCGTAGCGAGATCGCAAGACCAGCCAGCGCTCGATGGCTTGGCAAGCGCATTGACCGACCGGTAGGATGCGAGACTTCTGTCCCTTACCGTGCCTAACCAGCATGGATCCAGCGTTCAAATCCAGATCTTGAATTTCGAGCGAAACCAGTTCGCTCAATCGTAGGCCCGAGGAGTAGAAAAGCTCCCACATGGCCACATCGCGAATCTCCAGTTCGTCATCTTGCTCACCTTCCAAGAGCCCCGTCATTTGATCGGCATCCAATAGCGCCGGCAGTTTCCGCGGCGATTTGGGAGGACGTATTCCGCGTGCGACGTTGTCCGGAACTTGGCGTCGTTTCACCAAAAAATTGAGGAAGCTGCGGATCGCCGACAGTTCTCGTTGAAGGCTCCGGCTGCTCAGCCCCTCGATATGACGGGAAGCGATATGGTCCCGAACATGCCGAGGGATTAAAGCGTCCCAGCACGGTATGCCATGAACGTCGCAGTATCGCTTTAGCTGCCCTAGGTCGCGTGAATAATTGGCCAAAGTATGTGGGGATACCCGCTGCTGAAATCGCAGAACATCGAGAAAATCGGTAACCTGCTGTTCCGCGTCTTTTTGCATCAAGATTACGTCGCTTCGCTAAGCAAAGATGCCAGTCGGGCGGAAACGACCTCCCCCAACTGCCCGAGAAAATGTAGTCCCATACCGGTTTGGAATCGGCTTGCGTCACGGCTGCCGATAGCGAGCAATCCCTTAAGTCCTGCATGTTGCAGGGGTATCAGTGCGTATGAGAGCACGCCGGAGGCGTTGTTGCCGAACATGTATTTGGCATGAACCGGGGCCGGCTTTCCGCAGTAGGGTTTTCCAGTCTCCAAGACCGATGCGAAAAGAACTAGCCCAACGTCGTCGGAGGGCACGTAAAGGCCGGCGATTGGGCTTTCGATGGATGGCTGCACAATTTTTACCGTGACGAAGTCGGCTTGAAAATACTCGTGCAGGCACCACGTCAGACTGCCTAAAGTGTCGTCTAGAGTCGCAGCATCGAGTAACGTCAGCGTCAATTGATGAATCCGCTGATGCAAGGCATCGTTATCGCGGGCGATTTGCAAGATATCGTTCAACTGTGATTGAAGTTGCCGATTGCTGTCCCGCAATAGCGAAATTTGGCGCGCCACCAGGGAAACTGCCTCCCCGCAGGGATGCGGCACCTTCAGCATTTCCAGCAAATCCAATTGATCGTAAAAAAAATCGGGATGTTGGCGCAAATAGGCCTCCACTTCGTCAGCGGAGATAGTCGTTTCTTTATGACGCTTTGGCGCCTTTGGAGTAATCAAGCTCATAATTCGATTTCGCCCTCGAACACGCGAACGGCCGGTCCAGTCATGAACACCGGCCTCCCCCGTCCTTCCCAAGTTATATTAAGGGACCCGCCAGGGAGATCAACTTGCACCGGACTGCTCAAATCTCCCTGCTCTATGCCAACAACTGTTGCGGCGCAAGCTCCACTGCCGCAAGCCAAGGTTTCTCCGGAACCGCGCTCAAAAACTCGGAGCCTAATGTGATGTCGGTTGATGATCTGGACAAAGCCGATGTTTGCGCGTTGCGGAAAAATCGGATGGTTTTCCAATAGCGGTCCTACGGTTTCGACCGGCGCACGATCTACATCACCGACCTTGAGCACGGCGTGCGGATTGCCCATCGATACAGCGCCGAACAGCCGCGGGTTTCCACCCACCATCACCTCATAAAGAACGGCCTCATCCGGAATGTCCAGCGGGATTTCGGCAGGAGCATGCCTGGGAACTCCCATGTTAACGGTCACGAGTCCATTATCTCGAAGGAGCAAGCACAATTGACCGGCGTCCGTATCGACTACGATTTCGCTTTTGTCGCACATGCCGTGATCGTGAACGAATTGTGCAAAGCAGCGGGCACCGTTTCCGCATTGCGCTACTTCGGAGCCATCCGCATTGAAGATTCGATAGCGAAAATCGGCGTTTGAATTGATCGGGGCTTCAACGACCAACACCTGATCGCAGCCGATTCCAAAGTGTCGGTCTGCAATATGACGGACCTTTTCCGGCGTCAATGAAACGCTCTGCCGCACGCCATCGATAACAACGAAGTCGTTGCCTAGCCCATGCATTTTGGTGAATTTCAGTGCCATCAGTCTACTACGTGCTCGCCCTGAAAAAGTTGCGCGGTGGTCTCCCGCTCTCGGATCAGGTGAGTCCGGCCTCCATCCACCATGACTTCGGCGGGCCGGGGGCGGGAATTGTAATTTGAACTCATGCTGAATCCGTACGCGCCTGCGGAACGGACTGCCAGCAGATCGCCCTCGGCGATCGAAAGCTCGCGCTCTTTGCCGAGAAAATCGCCGGTTTCGCAAACGGGTCCGACGATATCGTAGCGTTTTTTGTCCACGCTGCTTGCCGTTCGGACCGGCACGACTTCCTGCCACGAATCGTAGAGCGCTGGTCTAATGAGGTCATTCATAGCGGCATCGACGATGGCGAAGTTTTTCTCCTGATTGGATTTCAGGTATTCCACGCGGGTCAGCAAAACGCCGGCATTGCCGATAATCGCGCGGCCGGGTTCGATGAGAATCTCGTAATCCGTTTGCGCGAGCCGTCCCAACAGCGCAGACGCGTATTCGCGAGGCTCGGGCGGCTGCTCATCGCGGTAGCGTATGCCTAGACCTCCCCCTAAATCCAAGTGATGGAGGTTGATCCCCTGCTCTTTCAAGGTATCGACAAGCGCCAGAACTCGATCGAGAGCATCGAGGAAGGGCCTGACAGACGTCAGCTGAGAACCAATGTGGCAGTCGATGCCGGTAATTTCGAGATGCGGCATATCGGCTGCACGCCGATATTGATGCAGTGCTTCGCTGACGTCGATGCCGAATTTGTTTTCCCGAAGCCCGGTAGAAATGTACGGATGCGTAAGAGCGTCCACGTCCGGATTCACGCGCAGCGAGATCGGAGCTTTTACACCGAGTTCTCCGGCGATTCGATTTAACCGATCCAGTTCGCCCGGAACTTCAACGTTGAAGCAACGGATACCGACTTCCAGAGCGCGGCGTAGTTCATCTTCGCGCTTGCCCACTCCGGAAAAAACGATCTTCGCCGGCTCGCCGCCCGCCGCCAGTACCCGCTCCAATTCGCCGACGGATACGATATCGAAACCCGAGCCCAGGCGCGCTAAGACGTTCAGCACCGCCAGATTGGAATTGGCTTTCACCGCATAGCAGACCAAATGTGGCTCACCGGCGAAAGCGTCGTCGAAAGCCCGCCAGTGGCGTTCGATCGTGGCACGCGAATAGACGTAGCAGGGGGTCCCGTAACGCTCTGCGATGGCAGGCAGGGACACATCCTCGGCGTACAACGTACCGTCGTGATAATTGAAATAATCCATCAGCGCTGTTCTTCTTTCGAAGCAGGATCTTCGCTGGGTAGGTAAAGTGGTCCTTTCTGGCCGCAAGCGGAGAGGACGAGACTGAAAAAAATCAGCGGGAGGAGTGTTCGAAACGAAAGAGACATGATTTTTCGGTTTGCTGCGTCTTGTCGACAATAATCTTGCTTATTCTAATGGAAAAATGGGGGCGGCCCAATGCACGGACCGCCTTATATCGTTTATGCAAAGGAAGACTGACCGAAGCTTCAAGCGTCCGTTCCGGAAAAATCTGCGGACGCCTGAAATTTGAAACCAGCCGTTCAATCACTCGTCTTACACGCGTATGCAAAATGAACTATTCCGGGCGACCGTACTTGCCTGGTTCGATCGATACGGGCGCAAGCAACTGCCCTGGCAAGTCGACCGAACACCTTATCGGGTTTGGATCTCGGAAATCATGCTCCAACAGACCCAAGTCGTAACGGTCATCCCGTACTTCGAGCGTTTTGTAGGCCATTTTCCTGTTGTCGACGCGCTCGCCCAGGCATCCTTGGACGAGGTTATCGCACTTTGGGCCGGGCTCGGCTACTATGCGCGCGCTCGTAACCTACACCGGGCGGCGCGGATAATCGTGGAACAGCACGACGCACAGTTGCCCGTCACTCTCGAGGAATTGAGCGCTCTGCCCGGCATCGGACGCTCTACGGCTGGAGCGATCCTGAGTCTCGGATCGGGTATTCGTGCACCCATCCTGGATGGCAACGTCAAACGGGTTTTATGCCGATATCAGGGTATCGAAGGCTGGCCTGGAGACACCCGGATTCTCGCGAGATTATGGCAACTCAGCGAAGAATTGACGCCTTCGCTCCGTATCGCCGACTACAACCAAGCCATGATGGATCTGGGAGCAACCGTATGCACCAAGCGGAAACCGGTTTGTTCCGCCTGTCCGATCAGCGCGAACTGCGTGGCACTTCAGTCGGGGCGAGTCGACGCCATCCCAGCGCCGAAACCAAAACAGACCCTACCTGTCCGACAATGTTTTATGTTGGTGTTAAGAAACGCCTGTGGCGAGCTTTACCTGGAAAAGCGCCCGAATACCGGCATTTGGGGAGGTCTTTGGAGCTTGCCGGAGTTCGATAGCGAAGAGGATGTATATGCTTGGTGCACGAAACAGCATATCGATTGTTTTGAGCTTGAGCGCCTCCCGCAGCGCCGGCATACTTTTTCCCATTATCACCTTGATTTTGTTCCGCTGGTGGCTCGCACACATTCCGAGTACTACGGAATCAGCGAACCATCGCTCTATCGATGGCTTACACCGGATAAAACGATCGGGCTCCCGGCGCCGGTACTGAAACTGGTAAACGAGATTGCCGGCCAGGATCGATAGCTGCGAATTCAAGCGAATTCAATGGGCGCGGATGGTGCGGAACGAGTCGAATTGGGTTTCTATAGTGCTGATCATTACGAGGTAACTGATGACGCGACGAGTTAAATGTGCACGTTTGGGAGTCGAGGCCGAAGGCTTGGAGAAACCGCCCTTCCCTGGAGTAGAAGGGCAGCGGATTTTCGACCATATCTCCGCTCAGGCATGGCAGGATTGGCTCAAACTCCAGACCATGCTGATCAATGAGCACCGGCTCACACCATTCGAGCCCGAAGCACGACGATTCCTGGCGAAGGAGCGCGAGAAATTTCTATTCGGCGGCGGAGCTCAGATGCCTGAAGGCTACGTGCCGCCCAAAGTCTGAATCGGCTCCGGAATCGGCTCAGACGGTTTGGAGATAGCGACCGGAATACCAGTTGGCTGCTGCAGCGCTTGCTTTAGCGCTGCGCCATCGAGAATGATCTCGCGGCCCTTCGTTTTCTTCTCAATCAAATCCATAGCCGAGTCGAGCAACTGTTCGTAAGTCATGCGGTCTTCGTCCAACGGCTGATGGACTTCCATATATAAAATCCCTGCCGACCAGCCCAGCTTGACCGGCTGGTTGACCAGATGGACCGGGGTACCGACATTGACGAGCGGAAAAAGCCGCTCGATATCTTCTGGATACATTCGAATGCATCCGTGAGTGACTCGCATTCCGATGCCGTAGGCCTTGTCAGTGCCGGTGCCGTGGATAAGGTAGCCCGGAACGCCAAGCCGCATGGCGAAGCGGCCGAGCGGATTCAGAGGTCCCGCTGGGACCACGTCCGGTAAAATATCCCCGTCCCGGGCGTGTTCTTGCTTGATGGTTTCCGGAGGTACCCAAACCGGGTCCTTTACTTTCTGCGCGATTTTGGTGGCGCCCAAGGGAGTGCGCCAATCCATTCGGCCGATGCTCACCGGATAGCTAACGACTTGTGTCGCTTTCGCTTTCCGCTGAGCCGGATAGTAGTAAAGGCGCATTTCCGGAATATTGATGACAACGCCGGAACGTGGCGCATCGGGAAGGATAAATTGGCGTGGGATCAATACATCCTTACCGTCACCAGGCAACCAGCGGTCGACGGTCGGATTGGCCATGACGATTTCGTCCTGACCGACGCTGAACTCCCGCGCAATATCGATGAGCGTATCTTCATGCTTCGCCTTCGTATACCGAATCTCGCCGATTAGATCGCTACCGTCCGTCGGAAGTGCGAACACCTCCGCTGTAGAATTGAGCGGGGCAGCAAGCATGAGCGCGATCGCTAGCCAGGCCGCCCCCCGTCTCTTGATGCGCGCCAATTCGATTGTTTTCAGCAACATTGCGTTTTTCCTACACCACAGGTTGTTTCGTTTGAAGGTTTTCGCCGCCAAAGAGCTCGATGAAGCGTGGCAAGAATGTCGCTAACTCGAGGCTCATGATTGCAAAATCCGCGTCGAAGCGTTCTACCGGATCGGACGTTTCGATATCCGCCGCCTCTTCCTGTACCAGGTCCAGAAAACGGAGTTTCTTGATGCCAAACGCCTCGTCGAGAACAAAGCTTAGACGGTCATTCCAAGTGATAGCCAATTTGATGACCTCTTTACCGGCCTCAATGTGATTTTGAATCTCCGGTGCGCTCAGATCGTGGCGGCGGCAGCGCACGATACCGCCGTCTTCTTCCGGAGATCGCAACTCGCATTCGCTTTCCAGAGTGATATCCGACGGCAAGTCGGCATCCATAACCCAGTGGGTCATGATAGCACTGGGCCGCTCACGGGTCGCAGGAGGAACCACTGGCAAAGAACCAAGACACTGACGCAGCAGCGAAGCAATTTCCTCGGTTTTCTTAGCGCTGGCGCTATCTGCAACAAGCCAGCCGCCCTTCGGGTCAATGTAGGCATAGGTGCGCCGGCTGTGGCTAAAGGCGCGAGGCAGTAAATCCTGCATCACCTCATCGCGTAGCGCGTCCCGCTCTTTCCGTCGCATCGGCCGGCCTTGCCGGTCTTCGACTTCGGCTACCCGCTCCGAGAGGATTTCGTTAACTACCGAGGCAGGAACGATTTTTTCCTCCTTTTGAACACACACCATCGCAAATCCGTTGGTGACGTGGACCAGGGGAAAAGTATCCTTGCCGAGCGGTGCGCACCAGCCGTAACTGACGGGCTCTAGACTCCCGCAAGGACGAAAGCGGCGTTGATCGAGCTTTTGCTCGAACTCTGCGACGTCAAGATCGAAAGGTTCTGTAAAACGTAATAAAGATAAGTTCTTAAACCACATAATTCGGAAGCGGCAACCAAAAGGGGCGAATTATGGCGATTGGCGCGTTTTTTGTCATCAATACCGTTTAATCGCCATTTAAATCAGTCTGAAAACTCGACCTAAAGTATATTCGCTACATGTAGAGCGGAAGATCAGGCCTGTCATTGGATGTCAGAATCTTCATTATCATTCGTCGCACTACATTATGATTGATGAAAATGTCCTCGGAATCGGCTTGTCAAATTCGGGAATTAATTGACGCCATCCAGTCCTAACTATTTTGTGAGTTCCATGCTGATCTTTGTTCGAGAATTCTAGCTTTCCGGAATCAGTTGGAAAAATCGGCATTTAAATCATCTCGGATTCATGCTGAGCCATGAGTGATTGCCGGCCTTATTGAAATATCCGACTATTTTTTCGACCATCCTTTTGAAGAGTTGAGTAATTCTATGGGCTACTACCGACAGTCTCTTCCAGCGAGCGTTCTCTACAAAGCGTGCGATCCACAGGAATTCGACTTCTCCACCACCGACGAGTTGGCCGATATCGGTGTCGTGATAGGCCAAGAGCGAGCGCTGGATGCAATTCAGTTCGGCATTTCCATCGTCCAGAAGGGCTACAACATTTTCGCTCTAGGTCCGAGCGGATCCGGGAAGCTGGCGGCGGTTAAGGAAATCGTCGGCCGCGAAGCTGAAAACCGGCCGGTACCCGACGACTGGTGCTACGTCAACAACTTCGGCGAAGCTTCGAAGCCCAAGGCCTTGAGATTGCCGGCCGGTCAGGGGCGCCGCTTCGCCCGGGACATGGAGCAAGTCATCGAGGAACTCAGTACCGTCATTCCGGCGACGTTCGAGGGTGAAGAATACCGCGGTCGCGCAGAAGAAATCGAGGAGGAAGCGAAGGAGCGCGAGATCAATGCTCTAAATGAGTTACGCCGAAAATCTTTGCAGCACGGCATCGCTTTAATCGAAACGCCTACCGGATTTGCGTTTGCTCCGGTGGACGAAAAAGGCGAAGTGCTCGGACCCGAGCAATTTCAAAAGCTTTCGGAGCATCAGCAGGAACAGATTCAGGAGGCGGTAACGGATTTGCGTCAGCAGTTGCAAAAGCTGTTGAAGCAATTTCCGGTGTGGCGCAAGGAAGCAAAGGAAAAGCTGAAAACGTTGAATCGAGAAATTGCCGAGTTTGCCGTCAACCATTTGATGGACGATTTGAAAGCCCGTTACGAAGCCATTCCCGGAGTCGTTCAGTATCTGAATGAAGCTCAACGGGAAATCATCGATCACGCGGAAGATTTTTTCCCGAAGCAGGAAGGTGGCATAGCGACGTTGATCGGGCATGCGCCGCGGCCAAGTCCTTTTCTGCGCTATAAGGTGAACCTATTGGTCGACAATAGCGAGTGCAAATATGCCCCAGTCGTCTTCGAGAGCTTGCCGAGTCACAACAATCTGGTGGGACGGGTTGAATACCAAGCCTACATGGGCGCTCTGGTCACCGATTTCACAATGATCAAACCAGGCGCCTTGCATATCGCCAACGGCGGCTATTTGATCCTGGACGCTCGCAAAGTGCTGATGCAGCCGTTCGCTTGGGACAGCCTGAAACGCATTCTTCAGTCGCGCGAAATCCGTATCGAATCTTTGGAGCGTGCGCTAAGCGTAATCAGTACCTCGAGCCTGGAGCCGGAACCGATTCCGCTGGATATCAAGATCATTTTGATCGGGGATCGCGTTCTTTATTATTTGCTCAATGTTTACGATCCTGAATTTCGCGAGCTTTTCAAAGTTTCGGCGGATTTCGAAGAAACGATCGATCGAGATGCCGACGGCAATGCACTATACGCTCGGCTTATCGCCAGCCTGGCGCGGAGAAACCAGTTGCGCCCGCTGGACAAGGAAGCGGTAATCCGGGTAGTGGAACATGCGGCTCGCTTGGTGGAAGATTCGGAGAAATTATCCACCCATTTGCGCAGCCTGGACGATCTTCTCAAGGAAGCCGACCACTGGGCGGCACAGGTACAGCGCGCGATCATCACTCGGGACGACGTGCAGGCCGCCATCGATCACCAGATCCGTAGGGCTGACCGGCTCCGCGAGCGAGTTTATGAAAACATTCGACGCGGAACGATTTTCATCGACACTGAAGGCGCGGTGGTTGGCCAGGTCAACGGCTTGTCCGTAATCAGCTTGGGTGATTTTTCATTCGGCCAGCCGTCCCGCATTACCGCCACCACTCGGTTGGGCAGCGGCAAAATTCTTGACATCGAGCGGGAAAGCGAACTGGGCGGCGCCATTCACAGCAAAGGTGTGATGATTTTGTCCGGTTTCCTAGCACATCGTTATGCTAAGACCCGGCCGTTTTCAGTGACCGCCAGCCTCGTCTTCGAACAATCCTACGGCCAGGTCGAGGGCGACAGTGCGTCCTTGGCGGAACTCAGTGCGATTTTATCGTCACTGGCCGATTTACCGATTCGCCAGTCGCTGGCGGTAACCGGTTCGGTCAATCAAAATGGACAAGTTCAACCTATTGGCGGGGTCAACGAAAAGATCGAAGGCTTTTTTGACATTTGCGCCTCGATTGGCCTAAGCGGAAAACAGGGAGTGATCATTCCCCGTGCCAACGTCAAACACCTCATGCTGCGGCAGGATGTAGTCAAAGCCGCGGAATCGGGCAAATTTCACGTCTACGCGGTGGACACGGTAGATCAGGCTTTAGAACTGCTCATGGATAAGCCGGCCGGCGAACGTGACGTGACAGGCGCGTTCCCGCCAGATAGCATTAACGGGCGTATCGAACAACGCCTCAGGGAGTGGATCGATATCCAGAAGGAGTTCAGGAGTCAGGAAAGAGCCGGAGAGAATCAAAGCTATGGCTGAAGACGCTCCCATCTCCGAACGAGTCGTGGTTGCTTTGAACGTGCTGCGCCATGATATCGGTATTCTCGAATTGGCGGCGCATCTCGCCGCACGAAAGCAGGCGCAGTTGATTGCAGTTTATGTGGAAGAGACGAACTTAATCAATTTGGCCGAGCTTCCGTTCGCGATAGAGATTGATCGCATCTGCGCGGCCGAGCGTAAAGTCGATTTGCCACGCCTGATGCGCACCCTGCGCTCCAGCACCGAACAAATTCAGCAAACGTTGTACCGGCTGAATCAACGCCTGCGAATTGACGTAAGTTTCCGGACAGTGCGCGGACATCTCGTTTCCGCCGTCATGTCACAGATCGAGCAGGTTGACGTCGTTTTCCTTCCCAAGAGAACCGAGCCGTATAAAAGCGGCGTTAAGAAGAAGATCTCTACATTCCCTATCTGGGTTGTATTCGACGGATCTATGGAAGCTAAGCGCGCCTTACGGATGGCTGTCGAGTTGGCCGAGCTCGAATCAAGCCGACTTAATGTTGCCCTTCCGGCAGAGACTGAGGCCGAATCCGAGGCATTAAAAAGGTTGGCGTTGGAAAGCTGTGTTCAAAGCGCAGCCGCGCAGTTTGTTTCCGTCCGCCCGCTTGATGCTCCAAATTTACTGCGTTCGATGCAGCGCACTGGCTGCCGCTTATTGGTAGTCAAACGTCAAAACGGCGATTTCAGCAAAGCCATTTCGGAGATCGTCGCTTGCCCCGTCGTCCTGGTTTGAATCGCGGCTATGCCGGTAGTATAAAGATGCAAATTACGAGCGGTCGCGATTCCATTTCGCGACCGCTCGTTCAGTGATTGCCCGTTACGATTCACTATCCAAGCTTCACGTATGCCAAGCATGTACCCGTGCTGCACCGGCAAATCCAAAATACGCGGCTACCGCTGCGCTCAATAGGTGCAACCAGGCGTCGATACCGTATATTGGAGCCAACCCGAACAGTGTGTTCGTTGCCGGAATAATCCCCAACAGGAATAACACACCGAAGAGGATCGCATTGGCTCGCGCGAAGGTCACGGCCCTAGGAATACTCCGGGCGGCAAGAATACCCCAGACTCCAACGCCGATATGTACCAAGTTGTGAATCAGATTAACCGGAAAGAGGCCAAACAATCTGCCGTAGCCAGCTTCTATAGCCAATGGAGGACCTCCTACTATCGGCTGTACAAGGCCCGGGATAAAGCCAAGAATACCGATTATCAGGTACACAATGCCAAACACTTTCGCGAAAGTCTGAACCATGACACATCTCCTTCAATATCAGGATAAAACACTCGCTACCTTACTTATCCTCGGACATAAAATATTGCCTCTCTGAAAGGCGGCAGCGCGGTATTTTTCATTTCGCACTGCTAGTCCGAGAAAAGCTTATGTTGTCAATTAGAGCCTTCGAAAAATCGCTAGTTCAGGCTTTAAGGCGTGTCTTTTGACCATTTGAAGACCGAGACGGCAGCTTGCGTACTCTTACCTATTCAAAAGTGAATCTCATGGCAGCATCCTATTTTGAACTACACCGTTAACTCGAAGTTTGAGAGGTGCCGATATGCTGACTCAAGAAGCATCTTCAACTGGCTCCATGCAAGCATGTATCGAGCAGTGTCTGGATTGCCATTCTATATGCCTGGAAACGGTAACCCACTGTCTGGAAAAAGGAGGGCCGCATGCGGAAGCCGATCATATTCGACTCCTCCTGGATTGTGCCGAAATTTGCCAAACCAGTGCGAACTTCATGCTCCGCGGTTCAGAGCTTCACACGTTAACCTGCGAAGTCTGCGCAGAAACATGCGAACAGTGCGGGGACAGTTGTGAGCAATTCGAGAATGACCCCCAAATGCAGGCATGCGCGCAAACTTGCCGAAGCTGTGCTGACGCCTGTCAGGCTATGGCCGAAGAAGCAGGTGTTGAATGATGGGTTTTGGGTTTTAGATAGTCCGACTGAAATTACACCATCGGAGCCCGCATTTCCGGAGCATGCCGCTCGTCAAGCGCAATTTGTCATCATCACCGTACGAGAGCGGTAGCTAAGCGTGTGCGTAAATTGGAGAGCTTAGGCTCCTCAGCTTATGGCTCGGAGCGATTACTCTAATGCCGCCGCTCTCGACCGACCACTGAGAAAATCCACGACCACTCACCGGTTCCTGGACGCCTATTCATGGAGGCTGACGCGTAGCGATCGTGTGTCAAGGGAGCGTCGAAAAGGAATGGACTACAACACCCGACCGATTATGAAAAAAACCGCACCAGGAAACAGCAACGCGGCTCCCCACCAGGTACCGGCCATCATCGCAAGAATGCTGACTGCGACCAGAATGGTGCCGATCGCCTGCAATTTTCCGCTCAAGCTGCGTATTGGAGCTGCTCTTAAAGACCGCCCGCAATGTGGACAAGCATTGGCTTGATCGGGAATCTCCGAGTCGCACGCGGGACATTTCATGGGGGCCATAGCTTATAAACTCCGTTACCTTAACAGCGTGAGATTATCGGAGATTCAGCATGCCTACAACAATTTGTACTATCGAAATTCGAATGTGACTCTCGGCAATTTCGAACAATGCCTGGATTGGGATAGATCAGGAAAACCTTGCTCCTAAAGCTGGAGATGCTCCAAATTACCGGTAGAACACGGCGGAGAGGTTTCAAAAATGAGGCCCGGTTAAATTCCGACAAGAGATGAGTTTTGGGAATTTTTTGAAAACCCAAAAACAAAAAGGCCTGCATTACTGCAAGCCTTTGTTTTAATTGGTGGGCCATGTAGGGATCGAACCTACGACAAACGGATTAAGAGTCCTATTCAGGATTGTTCTACCTATTCCTACCAAGTTTGAACAAGCCTTATAAGTTGCTTGTAATCAGTGTCTTAGCTGTCATAATAAGACCTACCTACTTTGAAGACGTTTGAATTCTGCTGTCTACCATACGTCTACCACGATTCTAGGGGGAGTTATGAAGCTGACAAAGAGTGTGATTGACCGTCTACCTATCCCGTCGAATAAACCCGCGTTCTATCGTGACGACGAGCTGCGCGGTTTTGGCGTGAAGGTGTTCACGTCCGGCACCAGGAGCTTTTTTCTCGAAAAGCGGATCGGCGGCAAGGTGAAGCGAATCACGATAGGCCAGTTCGGGGAACTCACGCCGGAGCAAGCCCGCAGGCAGGCGCTCAAGCTGGCGGGCGACATTGCAACGGGCGGCGACCCTGTGGCCGAAAAGAAGCGGGCCAAGCTGGAGGCAAAGACGCTCGATGAAGCTTTTACCGATTACCTGGAGGCACGCAAGAGCTTAAAGGAGCGCACCCGGCGCGACATGCGGGCATCGTTGGGAGAAATGTTCTCCGATTGGCTGGATAAACCGATAACCCGGATCACCCCGGCGATGGTGGCCAAGCGACATAAGGAGTTCGGAGAGCAGCGCTCCGAGGCGCGGTCCAATCTCGGTTGCCGATATCTGCGGGCAATCCTCAACTTTGCGCGGGCCAAATACAAGGACGACGAAGGCCGGGCGCTGGTTGCCGAGAATCCGGTAAAAGCCTTATCCGAGACTCGCGCATGGTATCGGGTAGACCGGCGCTCGACGCTTATCAAGCCGCACGAGATCAAACCTTGGTTCGGGGCCGTGCTGAACCTGCCGAGCCGAGATATCGGCGACTATCTTGTGACCCTGTTTTTGACCGGGCTGCGGCGCGATGAGGCGCTTAACCTGAAATGGTCCGAGATCGATTTGAAAGCCCGCACGCTGACCGTGCTTGACCCCAAGAACAGGCGGGACCACACGCTACCGATGGGCGACCACCTGTTCGCGATCATGACCCGGCGCAAGGCCGCGGCTGATGCGCGGGAAGAGTCCGCCAAGTCGCCGTTTGTCTTTGCCGATTGCGCTGGGCGGCGTATCTCAAATTTCCGCTACGCACAGGCCGCAATCGAGAAGAATTCAGGCGTTCGATTCACCCCGCACGATTTACGGCGAACCTTCGCGACCATTGCCGATTCGCTGGACATTCCCGCCTATGCCTTGAAAGCACTGATGAATCACAAGAATGGTGCGGACGTGACCGCCGGCTATGTGGTCGTCACCGCCGAGCGACTGCGGGAGCCGATGCGTAAGATCGAGGATTTTGTTTTGAGGTCTGCCGGACTTAAGCCATCCGCCGATGTGGTCGTATTGAATCGGTCGGCGAAGTAGGGGCGAAATGCGTTTCCGATTTAGCCGATGGGCTAAAGGGGCTAATTGGGCTAAAAACCGCGTGGTTGCTGGATTTCTTAGGGGCTAAAAAAGGGCTAATTTGGGCTAAAAGGGGCGAAAGACGGGCGAAAAACACTGGGAATGACTGATCTATTCCAAGCGTTTGCATAGGTTTTAGGTAGCGATACGTAGTTTGAAAAAGTTGTTGACGTTAATAAACGGAATTGTTATATATTGGCTATCCTGGTCTTACAGACCACCAAAAGAAACCCGCCTTACCAGCGGGTTTTTTGCGTCTAATTTTCAGTTGCCGCGTATGAAAGTGAGAGATTGATTTTGAAAAAGTTTGCAAAAGTGTCGGTTTTGATATACGCTTTCGCTATTGTGTGAGAAGACCGCCAAGAGAATTCGAGGCGTTTTTTTTGTGTCCATTCCTTACCACACTATGAAAAGGACGCATTTATTTTGAAATAATTTGCAGAAGCGCGGATTTTGATGTACGATTCAGCTACTTTGTAGAAAAACCGCCTAGCGAAAGCGAAGCGGTTTTTTTATGCCCCAAACACAACCGGCCTAGCGCCGGTTTTTTTGTCCAGTTTCACAACCATAACCCGCCATCGAGCGGGTTTTTTTATGCCCGAGGTAAAGCAATGACCGAAAAGACAGTCCAAAAATCACGCGCTGCGTATCTCCAAGAGTTCGATTCCCTGCCCGAATGGGCGCGAGTTGATGAACGCATGGTTGCGGCGGTTCTTAATTGCAGCATCGCGAAACTACAGAGGGATCGCGTTTACGGCGGCGATATCCCGTTTGTTCGCGAAGGTGGCCGACTGGTCGAAAACAAGCGCGGCGAGAAACGGATTTACGGCGGGCGAATTTACTACCTAAAGCAAGATGTGGTTGCCCACCTGAGGCGCGGGCGAACAATCGCCAGCACGTCGGATGCGGCATGATGGTGGATCGCCATGATGGAGACCGCCGAGCAAAAAGAATGCCCCGGCGCAGACGTGCATCTGCGGGCCGAGGCGGAAAGTGAGTCATCGTCAAGTTTACCGTTACAGGTGGCCGTTCACAACATACCGGAAGCGCTCCGAGCCCGCGATCAGTGGGTCGTCTGGCGACTCGAAAACCGAGACGACAAACCGACCAAGGTTCCATATAACGCAGCAACCGGCTATCCGGCGAAATCCAACGATTCGGCAACATGGACCGATCTAAGGACGGCTGTCGGGGCTTACCGACGCGATCACTATTCCGGGATCGGTTTTGTTTTTTCGGAAGGCGATGGGCTCGCGGGCGTTGACCTCGATCATGTGATCGATACCGACACCGGAGAGCTTGAACTTTGGGCCGTCGAGGTCGTGGAGCGATTCCAAGCCACCTACATCGAGATAAGTCCGAGCGGGACAGGCATCCGAATTTTTTGCCGAGGCAAGCCACACCGCTGCGGTAAAGGCACCGATAACAAGCGGATTGAACTTTATGACGCCACAAGCCCGCGTTATCTCACTGTGACCGGGCACCATTGGCCGGGCAGTTCCGTCGATGTCAACGATTCCCAAGCGGCGCTTGATTGGCTGCACGATGCGTACTTCGCCCCGAGGGAAAAGCCGATGAAAAGCACTAAAGGCAACTCCGGCACGTTCACGGGCGACGATGCCGAAATTATCCGGCTTGCAACAGCGGCTAAGAATGGCGGCAAGTTCCGGGCGCTTCTCTCGGGCGATTTGGGCGGTTATCCGTCGCAGTCCGAGGCAGACGCGGCACTGTGTTCGATGTTGGCTTTCTATACCAAAGACCCGACGCAGATTGACCGCATTTTTCGCTCATCCGGTCTCATGCGGGACAAATGGGACAAAAAGCACCATGCGGACGGGCGGACCTACGGCGACGCAACTATTGATTCGGCAATCGGGAGTTGTCCTTCGACTTATGGCGAATCCAAGCGCCCACCAACCGAAAAGCCGCGCAAGGCCAACGGTTCGACCGTTCCCACTTTCAGCGATTCCTCCCCGTTCGAACCACCTCCCTATCCTATCGAAGCGCTTGGACCCCTGGCTATCGCTGCGGCAGCGATAGCCGAGGGCGGACAGATTGACCCGGCTATGGCTGGCCAGTGTGTTCTTGCGTCTGCGTTCCTGATCGCGCAGGCCAAAGCGAACGTGCAAACCCTAGCGGACGTAAAACCGCTGTCCGGGTATTTGCTGACCATAGGCGAAAGCGGCGACGGCAAGAGCACGGCAGAGGGCGCGGCGCTACGTGCGGTTCGCGACTATCAGCGAATTCAGACGCGGCTTTATCAATGCCAGCTGTCGGACTGGGAAGAACGCTGTGCCGACCGGAAGAAGAAAGAACCGAAGCCGGATAAACCGAGGGAGCCGTACATTCTCACCAAGGACGGCACCGTGGAAGGCATCCGGCGCGGGTTTTCCGATGGGCTACCGAGCCAAGGCGTTTTCTCCGCTGAGGCTGCGGTAATGCTGGCCGGTTACGGCATGAACGCGGATAACCGAGCGAAATCGGCGGGCGCGTTCAACCTGCTTTGGGACGACGGCGAAATATCCGTAAGCCGATCCACGACGGGGCGGATTCAGCTTTATGACCGGCGCTTATCGATTCACTGGCTGATTCAGCCGGACGCGGCGACCGAAGCCGTACAAGATACGCTCCTGTCGAATATCGGCTTTTGGCCAAGGTTCCTATGCGCTTGGCCAGCACCAGGCAAGCCTAGGGCGGCAAAACCATTTAGACCCGAGCAGGATTCCCGGATCGGCGCGTTTTGGGATCGCTGCTACCGGCTGCTATCCGATCCGTTGAGCGAGGACTGCGGGAACTTGCCAGTGCTGGAGCTGGACGCGGACGCGCATAACTTTGTGTGCCGATTTTTTGAGCAGATGGAGCAGGCCGCGAAAACCAAGGGCGGACTACTGGAGCCGGTCAAGCCTTTCGCACTGCGGGCAACCGAGCAGCTTTGTCGGGTGGCTGGCGTCCTAAGTGTATTTTCGGATCACGGGACGATCAGCCTACAGACCGCAATGGGCGCGGCGCAGCTTGTGAGCTATTCGCTTGAGACCTGGCGCGGCATTTTCGGCGCGCGGGAAGAATCGGCGGCGCGATCCGACGCAAAGCTATTGCTCGATTGGTTGGCGAAGCAACCCGGCAAGCGGGCATCCGAGACGGCAATGCTACAGGTGGGACCGAAGCGGTTACGGTCGAGGTCTCGCCGGGATTCGGCGCTGTCTTGTCTTGAGCTGGCTGGAGTCGTGGAACAGTCCGGCGCTTACTGGAGTGTGTCGCCATGACCGTCCAAAGCTTGCTCAATGATCTGTTCTCGGAATTCAGCGATTCAACCAAGCAGCCACAAAGAGATAGCCATGAAGTTCGACCCGATGACGTTCATCAATCTGGCGACCCGGAACGGATTCAGGATCACCACAGACGGAAGTTACCTGACCATAAGCCCGTCAAGCAGATTGACGGAGGAATGGAGGGACGCAATCAGGATGCACAAGCCGCTACTGATTCCGCACGTTCCGAGGGAGGAAAGGCGGAACCAATAGGCCGCGACCTATCCCGCATTCGCGAATGGTGCGTTCGCATAGGCGAGACCGACGAGGACGCCATAGCCGAGGTTCTGGAGAAATGCCGGAGCGATCCCGAAGCGCGGCGGTATTACCTGTGCCGTGCGACCGAGACCGAACCGCGCATTCACGCCGTACCGGAATCAGGCATTCAACGGTGGATGCTCGATGGCGAGCTCTATGAACGCATTCGTTCCGGCTGGCGATTGTCGCGGACGCCGGACGGCGGCTATGTGTGGCTGGAGCCTGGAAGCTGGACTGCGGACGGCGGCAAGGCGGCGGCATGAACAACATCATCGACATCCGCGACATCAAAGGCGAACCCCGCATAGATTCTAGGATTATTGCCCGGGAACTTGGGATTCAGCACGGAAACTTGATGGGGACTATCCACAAGTATCGCGAGCAAATAGAGGGATTCGGCCAACTCCCGTTTAAAACAGAAGTTGGTAAGCGCAAGCAAGGGGGCGGCAATCCTCTAAAGTACTCGCTACTAAACGAGGATCAATGCCATTTCGTTCTAACCCTATCTCGAAATACTCAAAGAGTTGTCGAGCTTAAAGCCAAGCTGGTATTGGCTTTAAGACGGTATCGAGAGACGCGGCAAATTGAATCTAGTTACCTGCCGTTTTACCGGAGCCTGCACGACTCCGTAAAGGAGTTAGCCAACCGAGCGCACGAATCAGGCAGCACGACGCCAGATTCGATCTTTCATTCGAATTTCAATCGACTGATAAACAAGCTTTTTGGAATCGAGCCTGGAGATCGGAAAAGTTTATCTCCGACCAGGAAAGCGATGGTAACGGCGGCGCAGGCCATTGCAACGGAGACATTGAATTCGGCTCTAGCGGAGGGAGGGAGCCACAAGGATGCATATTCGAGGGTTAAGGACGCCTTAGAAGTGTACGCGGCAAGCAGTGTAAAGCTAATCGCCGCATAAACCCGTCGTGACGACGGCAATCCCATCGCAGGAGTTTTCTGTATGTCAGACAAAAATCTGCCCGGCGAGCTGTACGACCAGCTCGAACCGGGCTCACAAAGCATTTCGCCCAACCATTTTACCGCAAACCCGGCGGCAAGCGAAAACTCCGCAGCATCGCAACGCCAGCGCATTTTGTCGTGGCTCCGGAACGTCGGACCGCTGACGACGCTGCAAGCCCGGAAGCAATTGGACGTGTTGCACCCAGCGGCCAGAGTGATGGAGTTACGCAAGGCCGGTCACGATATCGTCACTCATCGACGATTTGATGAATCGATCCGGGGCCGACGCCATAACGTCGCCGAGTACGTCCTCGTGATCGAGCCGGGGGCGTGACATGGATGCCATTACCGACTTCAAAGCCGCGATGCTGACGGCGGGGATAATCCCACCTGATCGAATCATCGGCGACGGACGCTTGCATCGTTTTTACGTTGAAGGACACCGGCGCGGAACGCTCAACGGCGCTTATATCCTGCACTTGGACCGCAACCCGGCAGGCTGGTTTCAAGACTTCAAATCGGGCGTTTCCGGTACATGGAAGGCGAGCGGCGGCAAGTGGTACATGGACGAGGCCACGAAGCGCCAAATCGAGGAAGATAGACGGAAGCGGCAGGCCGAGATCGAGGAAAAGCACCAACGAAAGGCGCGGCTTGCTCGATCCTTATGGGGTGGCGCAAAGCCTTGTACCGATCACCCATACCTTTCTCGCAAACAGGTTCAAGCCCATGGCGTGCGGGTCGGCAACTGGCCCAAGTGGATCGAGGAAGCGAACGTCTGGCGGCGGATCGTCATTCCTGGCGTGGTGCTGGTGCCGATGCAAGACGAGCACGGCGAGCTGTGGAACCTGCAAGGGATATTCCCCCAGATTCGGCCGGAGCTTGGCCGGGACAAGGATTTTCTCGGCGGGCGCAAGGCCGGTCTGTTCCACGTCATCGGGGCCCCATCCGAAACCCTGCTGATCGCCGAGGGCTACGCGACCGGGGCGACCGTTCACGAGGCGACCGGACATCAAACCTTTGTCGCCTTCGACGCCGGCAATCTCAAGGCCGTGGCCATGACGGTGCGCCGACGCCATCCAGGACAACGGATCGTGATTTGTGCGGATAACGACCGTTTCACGCATAAGCCGATCCGGAATCCAGGTGTGACCAAAGCCCGCGAAGCGGCGCTTGCCGTGGGCGGCTATGTGTCGATTCCTGAATTCCCGGCGGGCGTGGACGGGACCGACTTCAATGATTTGAAACTCGCGGGAGGTAGCCATGCACGCGGCAAGTTATGACCCGCTGAGAGACAGTATTGAGGACGTGATCGACCCGGCGACCGGCGAAAAGGAGTCAGAGAAATGGGGGCCGGACACCGACCGCATACCGGACGAATGGCTTATGGTTCCGCCTCAGGAACCAAAGTTCGTTTATCCAAACTTTCTGCCAATGGACGTTGGCGTGTTCGTCGGAACAGGCGGAACGGGTAAATCAACGCTGCTGCTACAGCGCAATATCTGCATCATTCTGTCGAGACCGTTTCTCGGTATTGAGCCGGTATTAGATGGACCTGTCGTTTTTGTGACCAAAGAGGACGGAGCGGACCGGCTACGGTATCGGCTTTTTCGAATCTGCGACCAAATGGGACTGAACGAAAGCGCGCGCAAGTATGTAGCAGCCAATTTCTACATTCGTGATTTCGTAGGGTTGGATGCGCGGCTAGCCCGATTCGAACAGGGCGGGAACATCGAAACGACAACACTAGCCGACCAGATAGCCGAGCGATACGCGGACGTGAATCCTACGATTATCACGTTCGATCCGCTGGTGAAATTCTCACCAGGCGAACGTGCGCCGAACGATTCCGAGGACGCGGTTATCAATGCGGCGATGCGGCTACAGCGTGGGCTTGGGTGCGCCGTGGAACTCGTCCACCACACGAGCAAGGCCGTTGTCCGCGATGGCATTATCGACCACCACACCGGGCGCGGCGGCGCGGCGCTTGGCGACGGCGCGCGGGCAGTTTTCCAGCTTGTGACGCCAGACCCCAAGGCAGCGGCGGGAATCGCGACGCCGGAGGACATCGAGAAAGGCAACGTACTAACGCTGCATATCACCAAATTGACCGACGCCAAAAAGCCGAAAGACCCGATTTGGATTAGGCGTAACGGCTGGCTGTTCGAGCATATCGAGGTTCCGAGCGAGGAAGAAGCGCTTGCAAATGCGCGGCAGGAAAAGGAGCGCCAGATAGACGCCAGAATCTCGGCGCTCGTCACGTTCGTCGAAGACAAGCTCAGACAAACGCCAGTCGAGCGGTTTACCCAAAACGACCTGATCGACGCGCGCGATCAAATTATCGGCGGCATAGGCCGAAACGAGTTCAGGGTCGTGATTCAAGCCGCGATACGGCGGGGTGCGCTAGTCGAAAAAGACCTACCTGAGAGCGAACGGCACGGAGCGAAAAAACGCTTTCTCGCACCACCGAGGTGGATGCTATGAGGTGGCGCAATAGTGGCGCAATAGACCGCCAAATGCGCCGTTTCATTGCGCCGCGATCTATTGCGCCACCCTATAGGGAAAAGGATGGTGGCGCAATAGCGCACCACCACCTTTCCTGTTTTTTCTGCCACAACTGGCGCAATAGTGGCGCAATAGTGGCGCAATGGCGCAATAGGCAGTTTTTAGGCCGGTTTCGGCTTGGCGAGGGTTCGGCTTTGGAGGGTGAAACGTGCGCCGTGTGGTGGGGCTTGGCTAGTCATTTGTGCGACCGATACAAGGGGGCGGCATGGGCAAGGTAATCGACTTAAGCCATGAGCGCTTGCGGCGCGGGATCGTCGATGACCCCGATTACTGGAGATTTCCGGCTGTGGTTATTGAACATGGCGACGAGGACCACATAAACGACACCAAAAACGGATTGGACATCATGCCAATCAATGACGGCTTTGCGTTCTTGGTGGGCGACTTATCCGCGCACATGGAAAAGGACGACGCTGTGCGGCTTGCGCGGCGCATTCTTGAGTGGGTTTATTCATGAACGCGAAGGTCAGACCGATCAACTCAAGAGCCAAGGGAGCCGGGGCAGAGCGCGAGTTCTGCCGGCTGATTCATGCTCACCTTGGCGTGGTGCTGGTGCGGAACCTGGAACAGTCGCGGAACGGCGGGCATGACCTGATCGCACCCGGCGAAGATCCGATATCGGCGGCGCTCAATCGGTACGCTATCGAATGCAAGCGGTATCGGACGATCACGCCGGGATTACTGGCGCAATTCTGGAAGCAGGCCGAGGAACAGGCCGGGAAAGTCGGGAAAATCCCGGTTTTGGCGTACAGAGCCGACCGGCAAGACTGGAATGTGGTTATCCCGCTACATGCGGTCAATGGGGGCGTCTTCGAACGCTGGAGCGGCTTACAGTGGACCGCAACGATTACGGCTGAGGCGTTCTGCGCATTGGTGCGGGAAACGATTTGAAACCCACCGGCAGCGACGGGAACGAGTCCACTACTGCCGGTTTTCCTTGGGACTCGGACAAAGCAAAGAGGATTTTCTAATGTCACTCGATATTTTGGCAAGCGGTTCGCTCATTCGCGATCCGAAGGTAAAGCTGAGTCAGAAAGGCACCGCGTACACCGTGGCGCTGCTTAGCGCTGCGGTCGAAGGCGAGGATCGCCAAATCATCAACGTGATCGCGTTCGGCAGCGTGGGCGAGAAACTGGCGATGTACAAGCAAGGCGACGCGGTAAGCGTGACGGGGCCGGCGAAGGTCGGGATTTACGAGAAGGATGGTGAGACGAAGCCAAGCCTGAGCGTAACGGCTAACGCTGTTCTGACCGCCTACGACGCACGCAAGCGGCGCGGCGATACGGACGGCAAGGAAAAGCCGAAGGCGCAGCAGAACGGCTCAGGAACGCGCGACTGGAACGCGGCGTATGGTGAACCGGGATTCGACGACGACATAGCGTTCTAGGTTTGACGCACCGCCGGGTGGATTGGTCCCCGGTACCGGCGGCGCGGATCACGAGTGATCGGGGACCATTTTACCAATGAGGTCCCCATGAACGAACTTCTGCATTTCTTTCTCAACGTGTTTTCACCCGTCTTCGCGGTGCTGATGCTGTATTTCGCGCTCCGCGATTTCGTTGTCTACTCCGCGTGGCCGTGGCTGCGTGATAAATGGCAATCGCGGCGCAAGGTGGCAGCGTAGAAACAGAGCCCAAGGACGGGCGATTTCCGCGCCAAGAGTCATTAAGCGACTGTTTTCTTTGGTGTTTTGGTATAATTACCGAGCGCCTAGAGCGACGGCTCGAAAACCATGTTCCCTTGCGTGGTCGGCGCATTCTTTCCTCAAGGGCAAACTTAAGGGGGTTGTTATGTACTGCTGGACTTACGCCTTGACGATGCCGGAACCTGAAAATGACAAGGATTCCGAGCACCGCATTCTTTATTCCGGAACCGACGAAGAGGAAGCCGTCGCCATTGCCAAGCGGTCAGTTCCTTATTACGCCAAGGTCGTTACAAAAACGCTTGGCGGAAACTGCATTTTTCACGCTATTCACCCCGATATTCAGGCGGCAATGAAGAGAACGCGCCAGGAATCGCCATAGCGTCGGCGAAGCTGGCGAATATGCCGCAGCATTCAAACCAATATACAAAAAATGGTCCGGCAAATTTTCCGGACCATTTGATCTCCCAATCCGCCGCCGCCGACCTTCTCAACGTCTCCGACCGCTCGATTAGAGCGGAGCGGTCGTCTATCTTTTTGGCGTAAACTAAACGCCGTTCAATATTCCACAAAGGTGCTGATGATGGCAGCCGTCGAACCGATCCAAATTCAGTGGGAAGCCTTCGCGGATGAACGGGCCGCAATCAAGACGATACTGAGCGGGCCGTGCCCATGCGACGGGTGCGACAGCGTGACCCGCTGGCAGTGCAGCACCAATGCCGCATGTGCTGACTTCTCCACGTTCGTCAACACCGGGAAAGTCGTCACCAAGGATCGGACACCGACGCGGGAACGGTGGCACCGGCTTTTTCGGCGGGGCCCGGACGAGTGAGACCGGCGGCGGCGGCGGCGGCGGCGACGGCGACGGTACGGCTGCTATGCGCTGGGCGCGGCTGGAGAGATGGCGCTCGATTCCGAGTTCGTTAAGTGTGGATGCCCCTTCACACTTATAAGAAGCTGCACCAGTCTTTATCGACCCCGCCTCCTTCATCTTCGCCAGCATCTCCCCAAGGCGGCGCTCGCAGCCCTGGCCGTTGAAATCGCCAAGCAGGAGGCGCAGACGGTGAAGCCGGGCGGTGCGAATAATCCGGAAGGCAGGAATCAATATTCCAAGGATGATGAGGACAATGTGAGTAATACTCACAATGACCAAACAAAGAGAGACCCAGAATACAACTCCAACACCGGCCTACTCCGCCGACTTGCCAAGCAAGGCCGGGACGATCTTCTCGACCGCGTAGCTTCGGGAGAAAGCCGCGCCATTGCCCACGGAGCGGGTGGCGATTGCGAAGGCGATTGAGGAGGAGATCGGGAATCGGCAGGGGAAGAGAACGGATTTAGAACTTCGGGTCGAACGACCCGAAGTTAAAGACAAACGTCCTCGTGAGGTCGCCGCCGAGAAATCCGGTTTCGGAAGCGAAGTGACGTATCGGAGAGCGAAGAAAGCGCTTGATATTTTTCCGGCAGCGGTGGCAAACTGACCGCACTACTAAAGCAAGCGGACCCCGCACCCGTCAGACATGCGGATTTTTTGCGCCTATGGAAAGGCCAGCACCGGAATTTCAAGTTTTGGTGCATCGTTGAGAGGCCGGAATAAGGTGGAGCGATCCACTCGAAGAAGGTCCGCCGACTTGCTTCGGTAGTTGAGGCGATGCACCACCCTCATTCAAGCGTGGTGCTCTTCCAACTGGAGCAAAACACCATGTCAAACGACACACACACTACCCACGACCCCGTAGACGCGGCTGACATCCTTGGCGAAGCTAAAGGCTTGATCGATATCCTGAGATCAGCGGTTCACGATGCGCCAAACTGGACAGACGTAACAGTCTACGGAGCCCAAACGATAATCGAGGAAATTCATAAGCGGATCGAACGGACTGAAGGTCTGATCGGAGGGGATGCGTCATGAGCGAAGCACAAGAGCTGCAAGCGGCAATCGACGCGAGCATTGCCGAAATCCAATACGTCCATGCTTTGTTCGCGGCAATCAAACGCCTTGCCGAGAACGATCTGATTATCCGAGGGCTGGCCAGCAACGGCGTTTATTGGGCGGATTCCGTGACTTCCGACCTGGAGGGCGTTCTGTTCAAGATTCAGCAGGAGGGCGCGCAATGAATAATCATCCCACCAATACCCCGGAACTGATCGAAGCGTCAGACCTACTTAGCCAATCGCGGGGGATTCTCGAATTGCTTCAAACTATCACCTTGATACCGGACGAAGATCAGATTATCGAGCTTTCACCGGGCAGTATCAAAGGCTTGTTTTTCTTGATTCAAGACGTAGACGCGCGGATATTGAAAGCCGTTGAATTGATCGACCAGAGCAGAAAACCCGAGGGAGTGCGTCATGAATCTCGATAAAATGATCGAGCAGATTATCTCCGAGTTACCACCAGATGGCGGGAACGAATCCGGAGTGAGTTTCCGCTTGGAAATCGATAGATTGCGGATTTCCTTCACAAAGAAGGACAAGGCGCTCGATAAACGGACCGCACCGGGCGGAGATTCTGAACCGGTCATAGGAGGTTAACCCATGAATATCTTTGAGGGCGCACGTAGGGTTATGTATGCGACTATGGCGCTGTATTCCGTTATCGTCATCGGCATTGCTGTGGCCAATGGAATGGAAGCCGCGAATATAGCGTTCTGGGCGCTGATAGGCGGAATCTTCGCCATCTGGCTTATTTCGCTGATGACCGGCTGGATTGTTCGAGGATTCCTAAATATCCCGCTCGGCATGGACCGACGACCGCAGGCTTATCGATAACCCACCAAGCCCGGCTTAGTCCGGGCTTTTTTGTGCCCGCAATACTCGTTATGTGAACTTTCTAATAATGGTATACTCTAACCATATGAATATTCGTCATATTTGGTATTTGTGAGACCATGAAACGCGCGACATTTTGTCTACCGGAACAGCAGATTCAACGTCTAAAAGCTGTGGCGAATGGCCGGACGGTTTCCGAGATTGTGCGGGAATCTATCGAGCAGTATCTAAGGCAGTGCGAGCAAGACAAGCGGGTATCGTGATGGACGTATTTACCGAGGCGCTTTGCCAAAAATACGAGAAGGAACTTGATATTCCCGATGGAATCCTGTGCTCTATAGTTGAGGCATCGAACCATGACGGCAGTATTGCCGGATTATCGCCGGAGATTGCCGCGAGTATGGGGCTCGGTATTTTCGACCGTGCAAAGGCCATTCATGCGGCTGCACATTGGATGCGGTACTGCATCGATATTTGCGGGTTTAACGAATTTTCCCTAATCGCGTTCTATCAGGGGCCGACCGAGGCGCTGAGAAAGGCGCGGGTGACTTTTCATTGAGGTGAAATCATGAGTTTTGCAGGAACCGCAGTAGCCGTAGGCGCTTCCGTCGCCGGTTCCGTCGCATCTGGCGCCATGGCGTCCAGCGCGGCTGGGCAATCCGCCAACGATATTCGGGGTCAGGCGGATTACAACTCCAAGGTGACTTGGCAGCAGCTCCAGCAGAACGACCAGGCGTTCGCGCCGTGGGTGTCGGGCGGGCGCACGGCGCAGGGGCTCATTTCCTACGGGCTCGGTATGGGCGGCGTGACCGACGCGGATTTGACCAAGGCGCAGCAGGAATATCAGGCGGCGCTTGCCTCGTTCGAGGCCGGGCAACGGCAGCAGGTCAAGAAGAAGTACCGCTCCCGCTGGCTGGCGCAGCAGGAACAGCTTAAGAAAAACCTGGACGACGCCGGACGGCGATTGGCCGACATACAGCGAGCGGCGGAAGTACAGAAAAGCGGCGTGGTGCGTCCGGGCGAGTTTTCGGAAAACCTGTGGCGCGATTTCACCGTTGCCGATCTCAAGGACGACCCCGGCTATCGATTCCTGCTCGAGAAAGGACTCATATCCGAAGGCGGGTGGCAGACCGACCCCGGCTATCTGTTCCGCCTCGGCGAAGGCCAGAAGGTTTTGGAAAACAGCGCGGCGGCCAGGGGCGGCTTGCTCTCGGGCCAGACCGGGAAAGCGCTGCAACAGTATGGCCAGAACTTCGCTTCCAACGAATTCGGCAACATTTACGACCGATACCGGGGACTGATCGACGCCGGGTATGGGCGGCATTTGGACGACTACAAGGGGCGTGTGGCCGAGCGAGAGGCCAAATTCGACAAGCTGACCGGGCAATCGGGAACTGGATTGAAGACACTCGCGCAGTTGGCTGAGTTGGCTTTTGGTAGCCAGCAGGCCGACAACAGATTGAGCACGCTTGCGGCGGGCACGGCGGCGGATGCCCGCATGAAGGGCGGCGAATACCTGGCGGGCGGTCTTGCCAGCGCATTTCAGAATCTCGGCACCGGTCTGTTGACGGCAAATAACTTTTCGCAGGCGAACCAGCAGCCGGGCACGCTGGGCGGCTTTGTAAATGCTTGGTCTGGCGACACCAGCAACACAGGCACATTTGGGTCAAATCTCGCTCGCAATACCGCATTTCAGAACTTTTTACCAAAGAGCCCTTGGGGGTAATCATGGCACTCGAATATCCCTCTCTTGCAAAAATGTGGACAGACGCTCAAACGATCACCAAAGGACAGATGGACCTTGCCGAGGCGCAGCGCAAGCAGCAAGCGGCAAGCCGTCTTCGGGATTTGTTTGCAAGCGCCGGCGGCGCGGACCTTGGCAGCCCGACGACCTTGCGCGAGATCATGAAGATCGACCCAGAAACCGGCTTAGGGTATCAAAAGACCCTGGCGGACCTGGCCAAGACACAAGCCGAAACCGGCTACAAGCAGGCGCAGACGGCCAAGGCAGGCATGGACGCGGCGAGCACGAAACAGAATTTCGTCATCGAGGGGGCAAAACGATTACGCGGTTATCTCGATACGCTCCCCCCAGACCAACACCAGGCGGCGCTAGAACAGCTTTATCCGCAATTCGTGCAATCGCTCGGACAGACCGGGGCTTTCGATCCTGCCGAGCTTCAAGACATGGCGGCCAAGGGGCCGGACCTGAAAGCGTTCTACTCGATCACGGGCGGCGGCATGGCGTATGACGTTCAGAAGCAGCGGCAAATGAACGAGGCCGAGGCCAACAAGCCGATGACGCCGTATCAAGAGCAATCGCTCGGGGTTCAGCGCGACAGGCTGAACCTGGAGAGAGACCGATTCAACCGGCAGGGCGGCGGCATGGGCGCACCACCAAGCGGTTATCGGTTCACGCCGGACGGAAACCTTGCGCCGATTCCCGGCGGACCGGCGGACAAGCCGACGGCGAAGCAGCCGACGTACCAGCAGACCAAGGAGATTACCGGCTACCTTGACCGGCAAGACACCCTAAACCGGCTGGCCGATACATTTAATGAGGGGTACGCTGGCAGCCCGGTATTAGGCCAAGCTGAAAACTGGATTGGCCGGACGCTCGGCGATCCGTTTGATAAGGGGCAAGCGCAATGGTGGCAGGATTACCAGAGCTACATTAACGAGGTGCGGCATAGTCTATTTGGCGGTGCGCTGACCGCAACCGAGAAAGCCGAGTTCGACCGGGCCATGGTGCAGCCCGGCATGAATCCCGATCAGGTGCGGCAGAACCTTACACGCCAGAAGCAGATTGTCGATAACGCCATCAAGCGGCGCATGAACATCTACGGCGGACAGGGGTATGACATGAGTTCATTTGGGGGCGAGGCTCCGCCGGATATGAGCGTTGACGTAGGGCGTGCAGGCGGCAGACAGCAGCAAACGGGCGGGCCGATCCGTAAACGGATTCGAGACAAGCGGACCGGACAGCCGATGGTTCTGGAACTTCGCAACGGGGCATGGGTGCAGGTGCAATGAACGAAGAACAAGCCTTTACCTATCTGACGAGTCGCGGCTTTGCGCCACACCAGGCGGCGGGCATTCTCGGCAATCTCGCGCAGGAGAGCGGTTTTAATCCAAGGGCCGTGGGCGATGGTGGCGCGGCTGTAGGTCTCGCACAATGGCGAGGTCCACGACGGGCGGCGCTGATGGATTTCGCCACGAAATCAAACCGCGATCCGAACGCGATGGAGACGCAACTCGATTTCCTTGTGGATGAGCTTCAAGGGTCGGAACGCCGGGCGCTCGATTCGCTGGTGTCGGCCAAGACGCCGGAAGAGGCCGCAATTGCGTTTTCACGCGACTACGAGCGACCGGGCAAGCCGAACAATGAACGGCGCGTCGGTCTCGCGCAACGGTTCATGAACTCGGTTATCCCGGCAGCGCAGGCGGACGAAATTCCACCGTTGCCGGAATGGGCCGAGGAAATCACGGACGATCAGCCGATAACGAACAGTCAACACCAGGCTAGCGGCGGCGGCGGCGAATTGCCCCCTTTGCCTGAGTGGGCGGAAGAAATTACCGACGACCCAATACCAGCGCAACCGACGCAGGAAAAGGGGTGGCTATCCGACGCGCTCGAACGCATGGGCACCCGAGCGGCGCGGCTTGGGGTCAATATCCTAAGCGCTGTTCCTGGAGCCGAGAACGAACCGGAATTGCAGAGAGTAAAGGCCGAGATCGAAGCGCGGGCCAATGCTGCGGGTGTTGAAGGCGTCGACGCACAAATGCCGATGATGCCGAGGGCGGGCGAGAATCCACAAGACTATGCGGCCAGACTGCAAACGCCGGAGGGCCGGGAAGCGTCTTTGAATGTGGCGCTCGGATTCAACCCGGTTACGAAGGTGGTGCCGGATGCCACGAGAGCCGCCAAAGAAGCGGCCAAACAAGCCGAAATCAAGAGCCTTCGTGATTTGGCAGCACGGCATGACGTACCGTTGAGCTATGGCGATCTGACCGGCAGCGCGGCGATTAAGCGGGCCGAGGTCGGATTAGAGCAAGTGCCGATTGTCGGCACAACCCGATTCCGGGCAGGACAGGCCCAAGCCGCAGAGCAAGCGGCCAACAGACTGTTGGATAAGAGCGCGGCCAAACTGGACACCGTTGACGATTGGGGTCAAATCCTTCAAAGCAGTCTCAAGGGCAAGGCCAAATTCGTTAAGGATGCGGCGGCGAAGAAGTACGACCGGGTAGCGCAATTGGCCGACCCCTTGGGGCCAGTGCCGACCACTCGAATGAACCAGACGGCGCGGGAGTTGTTAGGCGAGGAAATGCTCAAGCCGGAAGCGTACCAGGACGCGGGCTTTATCTCGCTGCTACGGAAATACGCCACGGAACCGGGGGTAAACTTCTCCACGACTCGCGCCATTCGCTCGGACCTGGGCGACCTGATCAGCGATGCCTACAGGGGGCGCAATGCCATCGTCGGAGAGAAGGGCGCGGGCGCATTGCAGAAGCTCAAGGGCGCACTTGAAGACGACATGAAGCAGTTCGCCACGTCGCGGAATCCCAAGGTAGCGGCAGCGTGGAAAGACGCGGATCGCTACTATCGTGAAACCGTGGTGCCGTTCAAGGATAGCGCACTTGCTCGGGCGGCGAAGTCGTCAACGCCGGATGAAATCTATCGGACGTTTATCCAGCGCGGCAAGGGCGATAGGGCCATGAACTTTTACAAGGCGCTCGATCAGCAAGGCCGGGATGCCGTGCGGTATGGCATGATCAGGAACGCCGTGGACAAAGCCACACGCGAGAATGCACCATTCTCCCCGGCGCAGTTCGCAAAGTCGCTGGAGGACATCCAGGCGGCGACGGGCGTTTTCTTCAAGGGCAGGCAAAAGCAAGAAATCGATGGATTGATAAAGCTGATGCGGCACGCGGAACGGGCCGGGCAGTACATGGAAAACCCACCGACCGGACAGCGTGTGATTCAATATCTTTTGGGGTACGGAGTCGGAACCGGCATGTTAGAGATGGGCCATGCGGCTGGAGCCGGGGCATTGTCGGCGCTGTTGACCACAAAGATGGGGCAGAACTTGCTATTGACGGCATCGAAGCTGAAGCCCGGAACCGTGGCGATGGATCGGCTTTCGGCCAGAATCAGTGACACGCTTGCTCGGGGCGCAGGCGCTCAAACGGTCGACGGCGGCAGTGCAAGAGAGCGCTTTTCTAACTCAAGAACGCTATGGGGTGAACAATGAACGATTTCGACATTGAAAGCGAATGCTGTCGGATGAATGATGAACGGCTGGATCGGATCGAGGCGCTTCTCGAAGAGCAGAAGGAAGCGCGGCGGCGGACGCATGAAACCATCGGCAACATTTTATTCTTTGGTGCCGCGATCCTGATTAGCAGTGCGTGGGGCTGGGCCGGGCTGATCTTGTTTGCGCTGGGCATGTGGGTTTTGTCATGGCCGTGGAGCCGGTGGGCAAGCGAATGGCGCGAAACACTGAAGGAAGCCGCAAGGCTCAAGCACTGGCCGGGCATGATCGCGTTCATTGCTTATGTCTCGATTCCGGCAATTGGATTGATTGCGGCACTGACCGCCAAATAGCAATGCCACAAGCTGACCGCCAACGACGCTACCGCGACCGGCTCAGGCAGGAAGGCCATAGACGGCTTGACCTGCACATTCCCGCCGATCTGTGGGAAAAGTTCGCCTTCGTGCTGGAGGACGGCACCGGACAACCGGCGCAAGCACTGGTACGGTGGATGTCGGCATACGCGAGGCGTTATTTATGATAGGGCGTCACCGGAATACGGTTTGAGACATGAGCGAGCAGCCTGAACTTACAGAAAAGAAACGGAAGGTGCCTAGAACTGCGTTCAAGCCTGGGCAGTCAGGGAATCCCAAAGGGAAACCGCCAGGGTTAACGCTTCATGGTGCACTGCGGTCCATGGTCAAGCCGCATTGGGAGCCTATCGTGAAGGCGCTGATTGAAAAGGCCGAGCAGGGCGACACCCAAGCCGCGAGCTTGCTGTTAACTCGCGTCAGTCCGACGCTAAGGCCGATTCAGGAGCCGGTCAGGGTCAACGTGACGGGCGAGACGTTGACGGAAAAGGCCGCGTCGATCCTGGACGCTGTGACCAAGGGCGAACTATCGCCAAGCGACGGCAAGATGCTACTCGATGGCTTGGGCGCGGTCTGCAAGATTCAAGAAGTCGATGAGCTTGTGAAACGTATCGAGGCGTTGGAGGCGAAGCAGTCATGAACCTACGAAGCAGAGTTGAGAAATTGGAGAACCGCGTCTGCGTCGAGCCGTTGCGGATCAGTCGTCATTTCTTCGCGCCAAGTCCGACCGGGCCGGAGTTGGTCGGCATTCAGCGCGATGGTCAGAGCTTCGACCGGCTACCGGGTGAGACCGTGGAAGCGTTCCTATCTCGCGTGGGGGAAGCATGAGCACTCTAAAGACCCGACTGACCAAGCTGGAGACCACCATAGGCGCGGACGGCATGACCTATGCCGATATGCTCGAATGGCTGGACCTGCCGCACGAAGAGCGATTGAGCCGAGCGCGGGCCAGAGGCTACCTAGAGCCGGACGGCAGCATACGGAAGAGTCCGGCGCTGCGGCGGATTGAGCAAGCCTTTGTTTGCCTTTGAGTCGAGACATATGTGCACGACTTGAACGGCTGGAAGCTTACCGGCGCATGTGTGGCGACTTGCCTTTCACCGAACCTGAACTAGACTGAAACTACCGCTATCACCCTGTAGGTGGATATGTTGCAAGCGGCGGTAAACCCGGCTGAGGATTGGCCGGGTTTTTTGTTTCTGTGACGGAATCAAATGGCCGTCGCCGCCGGCGGTTCGAGACCAATTTGTTGCCGTCGCCAGAATGGTCTTTCCTGGAATCCGCGCCCTTTCGCCAAAATTAGCCCCTGAATTAGCCCCTTTTCGCCAAAATTAGCCCCTGAATTAGCCCGCTCAAACCCGCGTGGTTGCTGGATTTTAGCCCCTTTAGCCCCTTTAGCCCGCCGACCGTTTTGGATTGCGTTTCGCCTGTGTCTAAATGGATATGTATATTAGAATTTAATAATATTCTTATCTTCTTCTATACACACACATTAGACCACAGGTAGACAGCCGGTTTTCGTCTACCGTCTACCATGTGTCTACCATGAAAAAAGGCTTACCGGGTAAATCCGCGTAAGCCTTTGTTTTACTTGGTGGGCCATGTAGGGATCGAACCTACGACAAACGGATTAAGAGTCCGCTGCTCTACCAGCTGAGCTAATGGCCCGATATGGAGTGCTTGACGAGCTAGAAGTGGGGTGACCGATGGGGCTCGAACCCACGACAACCGGAATCACAATCCGGGGCTCTACCAACTGAGCTACGGCCACCGTCGGAAAATTACAAATAGATGGCGCGCTTGGCAGGACTCGAACCTGCGACCCTCGGCTTAGAAGGCCGATGCTCTATCCGGCTGAGCTACAAGCGCTTGGTCGGGGTAGAGGGATTCGAACCCCCGACATTCTGCTCCCAAAGCAGACGCGCTACCAGACTGCGCTATACCCCGGACGACCTTCTTTAACGAGAAGCCGTTCGGCTAACCATCAAGACTCACAATAATACCCATGTCGTTACAGATCGTCAATCGGTATGCTGCATACCTCTGTCGTCAATGATAACAAGCGCTTGCTTTACAGCTTGCTCTTGACGGTCTGGAAAATTTCCTCATTCAGGAGATCCATTCCGCTCAAAATCCCGTTCAATTCCGCTAAGCGGGAAGATACGAATTTTTCATCCTTTATAGCACCGGCGTTCACATAAACATTTAGCGCGGCGCTTTTCAGCGCAGCGTAACCTGCCACGACGGCAACGCCGGCATCACTGACTACGTTTCGATTCCCTTTTTCCGCTACGATTTTGCTCAACCTGATCACTTCGGCACAGGCTTTCGCGCACGCGATCGGCACATCGGTCGCCTCCTGCAAAGCCGATTGTATCTGCTGACTTCTGGCGGTCTTCTGTTCTTGCGTTTCTTTTGGTAAACCGTAGGCGCCCATGACCTTATCAAATACTTCGACATCGGCTCTAACCATGTCCATCAGCTGCGCACGCAAGCTTTCCGCTTTCGTCAGCAGCTCTTTCATCTCTGGTTCGACGGCCTCATAATTTTTTTTTCCTATGGTGAGATTACAAACCATGCTCACCAAAGCGGCGCCCATAGCTCCCATAATGGCCGCTGCGCTGCCGCCACCGGGAGTTGCCGACTTGCTGGCCAAGTCGTCCAAAAATTGATGGATTGTTTTGTCTTTGATCATGCCATTCGCTCCATCAGGTTCATAGTATGAAAAATGGCCGGAAAGTATAAAACACAAGGCGTTACGGGTTAAAATTTTCCGTTTTTTCGGATTGGCGATATCTCGCCGGTTCGGTGACGAATCGGAAAAATCCGCCAAACCCGCTCAAGGTTAAGTGCCATTCCAAGGAAAAAGAATGAAGAAGCTTTTGTTCCAATTCGATACCGATTTTTACCCATCTGTGTTCGACACCGTTGTCGCCTATGATGGCGGCGCGGATCATGTAATCGGCCACGGTGGCCTGACGCCGGAGAACGTTGGGGCATTGGTGGACGGCACAATTTTTACAAGAGCGCCCAAGGATAAAAAAAATACGGCAATCTTCATCGGGGGCAGCGATTTGATGGCCGGACAAGAGCTATTGAAGGCGGTCAAGAAAAAGTTTTTCGGAGGTTTTCGAGTCTCCGTAATGCTGGATAGCAACGGCAGCAACACCACGGCCGCAGCGGGCGTCGCCAAACTCGCAGCGAGCGGAGCAATTGCCGGAAAACGGGCTGTCGTTCTTGCAGGTACCGGGCCTGTGGGCCAGCGGGCGGCGGTAATGCTGGCCAAAGAAGGCGCTCGGGTCTCGATCACATCACGCCAGATGGCTCGCGCCGAGAAAGCTTGCCAAGACATGAAACAGCGGTTCGGCGTCGAACTGACCCCTATTGAGGCTCATGATAACGACGCGCGCGGGAAATCCATAGAGCAAGCGCATATCGTGTTTGCGGCCGGCGCAGCCGGTGTAGAACTGTTGGAAGAACGTCATTGGCAGGATAATCCGTCGATCGAGCTGGTGGCGGATGCCAACGCCACTCCTCCAATCGGTATCGGCGGGACCGATATGATGGACCGTGGAACAGACCGAAACGGAAAAATCGTTTGGGGAGCCATTGGCTTCGGTACGCTGAAACTGGCACTGCACCGTGCCTGTATCGCTAAGCTTTTCGAGAGTAACGATCAAATTCTGGATGCCGAAGAAATTTTCGAAATCGCGAAGACAATGGCCTGAAGGACGCAGGCGCGATTCGAACAGGGCGGCCGCTGACATTTTCGCTTGACCTCGGAGAGCGCCTAAATTTCCAAGATTTTTTTTAGGTCGAATTCGCTTACGAGCTGATTTGGGAAATAGCCTCGGGGATTGCAGAGAATTCGCGTGCCAGAGCACCGATAGTCGGAGACGGCATGGGTATGGCCATGGAACCAGGCTGCGATTTCGAAACTGTGCAGGACTTCTCTCAGGTCATTGCAGTAGGCATGGCGTTTGATCTGACTGGGGCTGTCCCGCCAGCTCCAAGGCGTCGGAGCGTGATGGGTGACCACCACGGTTTTCCCGGGAAACGGTTTTGCGAGCTCGGCAAAGAGCCATTCGCGGGATTCCCAATGCAATTGGCGATAGCTTTTCGCATTCAAAGCATCTGTGCGGTATCGAATCTTTCGGAAATCATTGACGATAGAAACCAGTTCCTCCAGCTGATCGTTATCGTCGCCCCCGAGATCGCTCCACAGGGAACAACCCAAAAATCTCACTCCGTCATACACCCACGCGCGTTGTTCCAGGAACTGCACATTGGTTCCGCTAGCGGCACTAGTTAGGTTTGCCAGGGTCGAGAGATATTCTTGGCCGTAAAACTCGTGGTTACCCGCTACATATATGACAGGCTTTCCAAATGATTTAAGCCAGTCCAAAGCTTGCAGGCCAACACCGATATCTCCGGCTGCGACGACGACGTCCGCATCGGCCGCCGTCGTCTCCAAAGATCCGAATTCGAGATGTATGTCCGAAAAATACTGAATACGCACGGTGTAATGTGATCCTTGGCCGGAGCGTCCTTCGAGGGCTTATTATTCCGGCACACGCTGTAACTTCCATAATTATAACTTGACACCCAAGTAAAGAACTCGGAAATTACCGCAAGCCTACGATAGGCTTGAGCTGTGTCATTGATAAAATAGCGGACTCGCGAAGTATCCCAGTAGGTTTTTAAGCATGATGAATAGAAGAGATTCGGTCGGTGTAAAAGTCGGTGAGATCCAGATCGGCAGCAATGCGCCGGTGGTCGTCCAATCCATGACCAACACCGATACCGCGGATGTAAAAAGCACCGTCAGACAGGTGATGGATCTGGCCAAGGCCGGTTCCGAATTGGTCCGCATTACCGTAAACAATGAAGAATCAGCACAGGCCGTATCTCAGATACGCGAAGAATTGGACAGGAATGGCTGCTTCGTTCCTCTAATCGGCGATTTCCATTTCAACGGTCATAAGCTGCTGGACAAGTTTCCCGGTTGCGCCGAAGCACTGGCGAAATACCGTATCAACCCCGGCAACGTGGGCCGCGGATCCAAGCGCGATCCTCAATTCGCGCAGATGATCGAATTTGCCTGCCGCTACGAAAAACCCGTGCGGATCGGCGTCAATTGGGGAAGCCTCGATCAATCCGTGCTGGCACGCCTGCTCGATGAGAACGCGCAGCTTAGTGACCCAAGACCACTCGCCGAAGTGATGCGCGAGGCGGTCATCACCTCGGCTTTGGAAAGCGCCGAGCGTGCCGTGTCATTAGGATTGCCCAAAAACCGTATCGTACTGTCGTGCAAGATGAGCGGCGTTCAGGAGCTGATCGCCGTTTATCAAGCGCTCGCCGAACGCTGCGATTACGCTCTGCACTTGGGGCTTACCGAAGCCGGCATGGGATCCAAGGGCATCGTGGCGTCTACGGCCGCATTGGCGGTACTGCTGCAGCAAGGCATCGGCGATACCATCCGTATTTCCTTGACCCCCGAGCCGGGCGCCGATCGCACTCACGAAGTCATCGTCGCCCAGGAGATTCTCCAAACCATGGGCATCCGCTCGTTCACGCCGATGGTGATCTCCTGCCCCGGTTGCGGCCGTACGACCAGCGACTATTTTCAGAAGCTGGCTCAGCAGATTCAGAGCCATCTCCGTCACAAGATGCCGGAATGGCGCAAGAAATATTCGGGTGTCGAGGACATGCACGTGGCCGTGATGGGCTGTGTGGTCAACGGCCCGGGCGAGAGCAAGAACGCCAATATCGGAATCAGCTTGCCCGGCACGGGTGAGCAACCGGTCGCCCCGGTCTTCGAGGATGGCGTAAAGACGGTAACACTGAAGGGCGATCGTATCGCCGAAGACTTTCAGGAATTGGTCGAGCGTTATGTCGTGTCCCACTACGGCCCGAATCAGGAACATCAAGCCATCGCCGAGTAAGGAATCGAAAGCTCCCCGGCCCGCGGCTCCTCAGTCCGGGCGGGCCGGACTTTCGCTAGCCATCCCCTTCAAGCGCTGCAACTCCAGATCGCTAAATCCCGCCGCTCGGCGCAATTCGATATTGAACGGACCGCGGACAGCCCCCCGAAGATAGCGTTCGACAAGATCGAAATATTCCGTTACGGGATCGATTCCCTGTTCGTTGCACACGTATTGAAACCAACGAGTACCTCGCGCCACATGGCCAACCTCGTCCCTCAGGATAATCCTGAGGATATTCGCGGTTGCGTCATCGCCTAAGGCATCGAGCTTGTCAATCATTGCCGGGGTGACGTCCAATCCCCTCGCTTCCATCACGCGCGGAACCAACGCCAGGCGGGCTTTCACGTCGTGCGCCGTGTCCTCGGCTAATTCCCATAATCCTCTATGTGCCGGAAGTTGGCCGTAGTCGGCATTAAAGTCTTTTAGCCTTCCTCGAACCAGAGAAAAGTGATAAGCCTCCTCGATGGCTACTTCCAGCCAATCGTCATAAAACGCCGATGGCATTTCGCGAAACCGATAAACCATATCCCATGCGAGCTGAATCGCGGTGAATTCGATGTGGGCAACCGCATGCAGAAACGCGATCTTCCCGGCAGGGGTCGTGAGTTTCCGCCGCGGCAAATGCCTCGGGTCCACCAGCTCCGGACGCTCCGGGAAGCGGACTTCCGATGCCGGCTTGGGCAGCAAGCGATCATCCAGGGAAAAGCCTTCTCCCCGGAAGGCCAGCGCAGCCCGCTCGGTCGCTTCCAGTTTGGCTTCCACGGATGGCGTGTATAGGCACGATTCCGCAATCTCGAATAAATTGGACGACATGAGTTTCGTAATCGTTTCGGAATAAGAACAACAGGCCGCCACTTGCCGATGCCTCGTCGGGTGCGGCAAGCGGCGCTGTCGCACTTGGCATGTCAAGCCGTGGCGTCTAAAGCGACTTGTTCCGCCTTTCTGACGTAGTCGGGAATCTGATCGAAATTCAGATATCGATAGGTATCCGTTGCGTCCTTTTCCAGAGACTGAACGAAAGCCATGTATTCTTCGTACGACGGGATGCGCCCTAAACTCGAACATACGGCCGCGAGTTCTGCCGAGGCCAGAAACACATTGGCACCCGCTCCCATCCGATTGGGAAAGTTTCGCGTCGAGGTCGATACCACGGTGGCATGGTCCGCCACCCGTGCCTGATTGCCCATGCACAATGAACATCCGGGCATTTCGGTCCGAGCGCCCACTTTGCCGTAGATGCCGTAATACCCTTCCTCGGTCAATTCCAGCTGATCCATCCGGGTCGGCGGAGCGATCCATAAACGCCCTGGAACTTGCGTCCCGAAGTGCTCCAGGATTTTTCCGGCCGCACGGAAATGGCCGATGTTCGTCATGCAGGAACCGAGAAAGACCTCGTCGATCTGGGTGCCGGCAAGGGCAGACAAGGGTTTTACGTCGTCAGGATCGTTCGGGCAACACAAGAGCGGCTCTTTAATCTCGCTCAGGTCGATCTCGATCACTTCGTGATATTCGGCATCGGCATCGGGCTCCAGGAGCATGGGATCAGCCAGCCAATCCTCCATGGCCGCGATTCGCCGGATTAAGGTTCGTACGTCGCCATAACCTTGCTCGATCATCCATTTGAGCAAAACGATATTGGACCGCAAATATTCCTCGATCGGCTCTTTGTTCAGGCGTACGGTACAGGCGGCGGCGGACCGCTCGGCGGAAGCATCCGCCAGCTCGAATGCCTGCTCTACCTTTAGAGTCGGCAGTCCTTCGATTTCCAAGATGCGTCCTGAAAAAACGTTCTTCTTGCCCTTTTTCTCGAGAGTCAAAAGCCCGCGCTGCATCGCCGCATAAGGAATGGCATGCACCAGGTCCCTGAGCGTGATGCCCGGCTGCATTTCGCCCTTGAACCTGACCAGTACCGATTCCGGCATGTCCAAAGGCATCACACCGGTGGCGGCAGCGAAAGCGACCAGGCCGGAACCCGCGGGAAACGATATCCCGATAGGGAAGCGGGTATGCGAATCGCCGCCGGTTCCGACGGTATCCGGAATCAGCATGCGGTTGAGCCATGAATGGATGATGCCGTCGCCGGGACGAAGCGAAACGCCGCCGCGATTCATGATGAAATCGGGCAAAGTGTGGTGGACATCGATGTCTACGGGCTTGGGATAGGCCGCCGTGTGACAGAAGGACTGCATCACCAAATCTGCCGAAAACCCCAAGCAAGCCAAATCCTTGAGCTCGTCGCGCGTCATCGGGCCCGTAGTGTCTTGAGATCCTACCGTCGTCATATGAGGCTCGCAGTAGGTGCCGGGACGTACACCCTTTACCCCGCAGGCTTTTCCGACCATCTTTTGGGCGAGAGTATATCCCTTGCCGCTGTCCAGTTTAGATTCCGGACGTCGGAATACCGGCGAGATGTCGAGACCCAGTGCCTTGCGGGCACGATCGGTAAGGCCGCGTCCGATGATGAGCGAGATCCTCCCCCCGGCCTGCACCTCGTCCAGCAGAATATCGTTCTTCAAGGCGAAAGTGCAAAGCAGCTCGCCGGTATCGTGGCGCTTGATCTCGCCTTTGTAAGGGTAGACGTCGATAACGTCGCCGGTATGCAAGTTCGAGACATCGCACTCGATAGGCAGGGCACCGGAATCTTCCATGGTGTTGAAGAAGATGGGAGCGATCTTTCCTCCGATGCACATGCCTCCCGCCCGTTTGTTCGGAACACATGGAATATTCTCGCCGATATACCACAGCACCGAGTTGGTCGCGGATTTCCGAGAAGAACCCGTACCTACGACGTCGCCCACGAATGCGACCGGCCAGCCTTTTGTCTTGAGTTCCGCTATCTGCGCCTCGGCATCGGTGACGCCTTCGCGCGGCACTTTCAGCATGGCTTTGGCGTGCAGCGGAATATCGGGCCGCGACCAAGCATCCTGGGCGGGCGACAAATCGTCGGTGTTGATCTCACCCGGCACCTTGAATACGGTCACCGTAATGACGTCAGGCACCTTCGGCCGGCTCGTGAACCATTCGGCTTCGGCCCAAGCCCGCATGACCGCCTGTGCGTTCGCATTGCCGGCTTCGGCCTTCTCGCAAACATCGTGGAACGCATCGAACATCAGCAAGGTATGCGACAAGCCCTTTGCGGCCAGCGTTCCCAACGCCGGATGGTCGAGCAGTTCGATCAGCGGGGCTACGTTGTAGCCGCCCAGCATAGTGCCGAGAAGTTCGATCGCAAGGCGCGGATCCAATATCGGCGAGACGGTCTCGCCTTTCGCGACAGCTGCCAGAAAACCTGCCTTGACGTAGGCCGCTTCGTCCACGCCTGCCGGCACGCGGTTGGTCAACAGGTCGAGCAAGAATTCTTCCTCGCCTCGAGGCGGATTTTTGATGAGCGATATCAGAGCCGTGGTCATTTCCGCGCTCAGAGGTTTCGGCACAAGCCCTTGTGCCGCTCGCTCGGCAACGTGTCTGCGATATTCTTCCAGCATGGTTTCCCCTAAAGTTTGCAATTCTGTTCGACTCGAGCCCCACGCACGATTCGAAACGGTTTCATTTGTCGTATAAAACGACCGCCGTTTTCCATTCCCGAGAACGAGTCATCGATCATTGGTCCAAATAACGGGGAACGATCAATCATCAAACGGTATCGGTTCTATTCCAACGGCAATACTCGGGTATTATATGGATCACTCATACGTTTATCACGCCGGATGCTCGTCATGACTACGATTTGCTTCAGTCATCGGAGTTTCTTGGAACACGACACCGGCCTTGGGCATCCGGAAAACGCGGAGCGCTTGCGTTCGATCGAGCGCGCACTTAGTCGACCCGATTTTTCCGGTCTCGATCGACGGGAAGCGCCGCGCGGTACCCGCGAACAGATTCGTTTAATCCACACCGATCGGCACATCGATTACGTCTTGGGAGCCGTGCCCAAACTGGGTTTTGCTTACCTCGACGGCGATACGGTCGTGTCGCCCGGTTCGGGCGAAGCGGCTTTGCATGCCGTAGGTGCCGCATGTGCCGCGGTGGATGCCGTTTTTGCCAAGGAGTCCACGAACGCTTTCTGCGCTGTCCGGCCGCCGGGACATCATGCCGAACCCGACGCGGCCATGGGGTTCTGCTTGTTCAACAATATCGCCATTGCCGCCGAATATGCCCGCAAACACCATGGAATCGAACGGGTCGCCATCATGGATTTCGACGTGCACCATGGAAACGGTACCCAACGAGCATTCGAAACGAATAAGGACGTCTTATATGCATCGACTCACCAGTTCCCTTGGTATCCCGGGACCGGGAGGTCCGGCGAAACCGGTGCGGGCAATATGATCAATGTGCCTCTGGCAGCCGGCAGCGGGTCCCATGAATTTCGCTTGGCCGTGGCGGACAAGATTCTGCCCGCTATCAATCGTTTTACGCCGGAGCTTGTCTTGATTTCCGCCGGCTTCGATGCTCATCGGGACGATCCCCTGGCCGATCTGAATTTGGTCGAGGACGATTATGCTTGGGTAACTTCGGAACTGGTGAAATTGGCGAAAGAACACGGACGAGGCCGACTGGTATCCGTTTTGGAAGGTGGATACAACCTGGAGGCTTTAGGAAAGAGTGTGGCCGCGCATGTACGTGCGCTGATGAAGAGCTGATGGCTGGAAAAGAGGGGGCGCCGAGCGCCCCCGCTATTCGAATCAGGCTAAGGACGCGCCCCGCCCAATGCCGAAATAATCAAATCCCATCATTTTCATCCGGGCCGGATCATAAAGATTCCGACCGTCGAAGATGACGGGATGCGACAGTTCGGCCTTGATCGTATCAAAGTCGGGGCTGCGGAATACATTCCATTCAGTGACGATAATCAAGCCGTCAGCACCTTTCAAGGTAGCTTCGGGGCTGTCGCAAAGCGCGAGATCGGACCTATGCCCATATAATCGCCCGGCTTCGTGCGTCGCGACCGGATCGAACGCTTGTACCTTGGCGCCCGCCTCCCAAAGGGCTTCGATGATCACCCGGCTGGAAGCTTCGCGCATGTCGTCCGTATTCGGCTTGAATGCCAACCCCCAGAGAGCGAGTGTCTTTCCTTTTAGATCGTCCTTAAAATAATCCTTAACTTTTTCGTAAAGTCTCAGTTTCTGCCGGTCATTGACATCCTCGACCGCCCGCAGCAACTGGGCCTGATATCCGACGTCCCGCGCGGTGCGCTCGAGTGCTTTAACGTCTTTCGGGAAGCACGAACCGCCGTATCCGCAGCCGGGATAAATGAAGTGGTAACCGATCCGCGGATCGGACCCGATGCCCACCCTCACCTTCTCGATATCCGCGCCCAGACATTCGGCGAGATTCGCCAATTCGTTCATGAAGCTGATTTTCGTCGCCAGCATGGCATTGGCCGCGTACTTGGTCAGCTCGGCCGAGCGAATATCCATGCAGACCAGGCGGTCGTGATTGCGATTGAATGGCGCGTACAAGGCCCGTAGAAGTTCGGTAGTGCGGGGATTGTCGGTGCCCACCACGATACGATCCGGCTTCATGAAATCCTCGATGGCTGCCCCCTCTTTCAGGAATTCCGGATTTGAAACCACATCGAATTCACATGGCTTCTGCCGGTCGTTGAGCACCGTATTTATCGCCTGGCGGACTTTATCCGCCGTGCCGACGGGCACGGTCGACTTGTTGACTACAACGCGATAATCCTCCATGCGTTCGCCAATGCTACGCGCGACGGCCAACACATATTGCAGGTCGGCCGACCCATCCTCGTCGGGAGGCGTGCCGACTGCGATGAACTGGAATAAACCATGCTGAACCGCCAGGTCCACATCGGTGGTGAAATGCAGACGTTTCGCGGCCATGTTGCGTTCGATGATGCTATCCAGACCAGGCTCGTAAATCGGAACCTCGCCTTGATTGAGCCGGGCAATCTTGCCCTCGTCGATATCTACGCATACCACCTCATTGCCTACCTCGGCCAGACAGGCTCCGGTAACGAGGCCGACATAACCCGAACCAAAGACGGTGACTTTCATGACTGTTCCTTTTTGTTACGAATGAGATTCTGCACGCGGAGGTCGATACGACCAATCCGATCTTATGCAAAGGCGCGAAGCAAATCGCGCCTGATGTCATCGATATTTTCAAGCCCCACGGCGATACGGACCAAACCCTCGCTGATACCGGCAGCGGCACGTTCGTTCTCGCTCAGCCTGCCATGAGTCGTGGTTGCGGGATGGGTGATGGTCGTTTTGACATCCCCTAGATTCGCAGTGATGGATAGCAGGCGGGTCGAGTCGATCAGGTTCCAGGCCCCTTCCCGGCCCCCTTCGACCTCGAAACTCACGATGCCGCCGCCCGCAAATTGTTGCCGCACGGCTAACTCATGTTGGGGGTGGGACGGCAGTCCCGGATAATACACGCGCTTGACCCAAGACTGGGCTTCCAGCCACTCCGCAAGATTCAGGGCATTCTCGCTATGCGCGCGCATGCGTATCGCCAAGGTTTCCAGCCCCTTGAGAAATACCCAGGCATTGAACGGACTCATGGAAGGGCCACCCGTCCTTAGAAAGGGATAGATTTCCTTATCCAATAACTCCTGCCGGCCAACGATCGCGCCTCCGACGCATCTCCCCTGCCCGTCCAGGTACTTGGTTGCCGAATGAACGACGATATCCGCTCCCAAATCCAGAGGCTTCTGCAAAGCGGGCGTACAGAAACAGTTATCGACCACCAGAAGGCTCCCATTTTGCCTGGCTATCGTTGCAATGCGATGAATATCCGCAATTTCGGTCAGCGGATTTGAGGGAGTCTCGAGAAAAAGAAAGCGCGTTTCGGGCCTGACGGCTGTTTCCCAGGCCGCATAATCGGTCATATCCACGAAAGTGGTCGTGACGCCGAATTTGCTCAGGTAATTCTGGAACAGCAGAACTGTGTTGCCGAACACGCTCCGGGAGCACACGACATGGTCTCCGGCCTTTAACAATCCGAAGGCCGTCGTAGCGATAGCGGCCATTCCCGAAGCCACCGCAATGCAGCGTTCTCCGCTTTCCAGGGCGGCGAGCCGTTCCTCGAAAGCTCGAACGGTGGGATTGGTGAAGCGCGAATAGATATTGCCGGGAATCTTACCGGAAAACCTCGCGGCGGCATCCTCGGCGCTGTCGAACACGTAACTGGACGTCGCAAAGATCGGATCGGAATGTTCCTGTTCGGACGTCCGTCGCTGCCCGGCGCGTATCGCCTGAGTTTCGATGGCATACTGCTGCCATTCCCAATCGGTCATGTGGTCTACCTCGCAAAAAGCGTCCGTGATACTAGCCCGCGTTGTGCAACTCGATGATCGAACCATCGGCCGAGCGTCTGGCCTTGGACTGATCGTTACGGTGCTTGCTGAGCCGATCGAGGTATTCCTGATTGATATCCCCAGTGACATAGTCATCGTTGAAACACGATGTGTCAAACCGCCCGATGGAAGGATTTCCTCTCTGCACGGCCTCGATCAAATCGCTCAAGTCCTGATAAATCAACCAATCCGCGCCAAGCTCATCCTGCACCTCCTGTTCGCTGCGCCCATGGGCGATCAATTCATGCGCCGCAGGCATGTCGATGCCGTATACATTAGGATAGCGTACCGGCGGAGACGCGGACGCGAAGTAAACTTTGCGCGCTCCGGCATCCCGCGCCATTTGAATGATTTGCATGGACGTAGTCCCTCGGACGATTGAATCGTCGACCAGCAAAACGTTCTTGTCCTTGAATTCGAGGTCGATCGCGTTCAGTTTCTGTCTGACCGACTTCTTGCGAAGCTGTTGTCCGGGCATGATGAACGTACGTCCGATGTAGCGATTCTTGATAAAGCCCTCCCGGTATTTCACGCCTAACCGGTTGGCGAGCTGCAACGCCGCAGTCCGGCTCGTATCCGGAATGGGGATCACGACATCGATGTCGTGATCCGGGCGCAGCCGCATAATTTTCTCGGCTAATTTATCGCCCATGCGAAGCCGGGCCTTGTAGACCGAGATATTGTCGATGATGGAGTCGGGGCGTGCGAAGTAAACGAATTCGAATATGCACGGCGAATAAAGCACTTTTTCGGCGCATCGGCGCGTATGTAGCGTACCGTTTTTTTCGATGATCACGGCCTCGCCAGGCTGCACATCCCTAATCAACTTGAATCCCAACACGTCCAGGGCGACGCTCTCCGATGCGATCATGTAGTCGGTGCCCTTGGCGGTCTTGCGTTCGCCGAACACCAAGGGGCGAATGCCGTAAGGGTCCCGGAAACCGATGATACCGAAACCGGTGATCATCGCCACCACCGAGTAAGCGCCCCGGCAGCGCTGGTGTACGGCCGCCACGGCACGGAACACATCTTCGGGGCCGACCCGAAGTTTCCCCAGTTCCTGGAGTTCATGAGCAAAGACGTTAAGGAGAACCTCGGAGTCGGAATCGGTGTTGATGTGTCGTTGATCTTGGGCGAACAGATCTTCCTTCAGCACCTCGGCATTGGTCAGATTACCGTTATGCGCCAGACTGATGCCGTAAGGAGAATTGACGTAAAACGGCTGGGCTTCGGCCGAGCTCGTGCAACCGGCGGTGGGATAACGGACGTGGGCGATGCCCATCTTTCCCCTGAGGTTCACCATGTGGCGAGTATGAAATACGTCCCGTACCAAACCGCTGTCCTTGCGCAAGTTAAAGCGATCGTGTTCGCAGGTGACGATACCCGCGGCATCCTGTCCCCGATGCTGCAATACGGTCAGGGCTTCATACAGCTCCTGATTGACTTCGTCACTGGAAACGATGCCGGCAATACCACACATAGGTCAACTCACTTAACAATGAAAAATCATCGAAATTTGACATAACTGCCGAAGTCCGACGGAAGTTGGTCGCGAAGCCATAAAGCTAACGACTGAAATGGCGGAATCAAGGCAGATTCTTTCCACCAAGGGTCTGCCGGAAGAGGTGTCGCTCCGGCCAAAAGAACCAGCACTGAAACGATGACGACTCCGCGGCCGATACCGAATACCATTCCGGCAAGACGATCGGTCCCCGTCAACCCGGTACTTTTCACCAGCATGTGCAGCAAAAAAGTAACCAGGCTGGCCAATATCAAACTGGCTAAAAAGAGTATCCCAAACGATGCAGCCATCCGGGCGGAGGGAAGGGAAATGACGGAATCGAGATAAACCGAAAAATCACGGCTGAATTGCAAACCGATCCACGCTGCCGCAACCCATGCACAGAGTGAAAACACTTCGCGAATAAGACCGCGCAACAGCCCGATGAGGGCTGATAAACCAATGATTCCGGCAATACAATAATCGACCCAAACCAGATTAGACATGTCGTACTCTCGCCGACGATAGCACTGTCGTATTGATAATCGTCTGGTCAGAAATCCGGTATCCGGGAATGCCAGCGATCACGGATGCGGAACCACGATACCCTTGATACCGATAGTATTCTCAATCTGCTTCTGTATCTGCTCTGCCCGTGTCCGGTTCAACTCGGGACCTACCTGAACGCGGTAGACCGAGGTTCCGGCGTTGTTAACGACCTCCACAAATGCGGGAAAGTTCGATTTTCGCAGCTTATCGGCCAGTGACCGCGCATTGCCCTCGGTGGTAAAACTACCGGTTTGGACTACCCATGCCGCCAAGTCATCGGATGCCTCCGGTGCGGGAATTGGCGGCTCAGGAAGCTTCGCTCCCCCACCTCCAACGGCTGGTTTCGATGGGATTTCAGGAGCTTTTGAAACCGCTTCGGACGGTGCCGCCTTCGAATTATCCAATGAAGGCTTGATCTGCGCCGGTTTTTGGGGACTCACCGGAGACGACGCAGATTTAGCCGATTCGGCAGCTCTTGTCGTCTCGGACTTCTTCGATCCTTTTTCGACCGGTTTCGCAGGCGGGGCTTTTGGTTTCGCCTTAGGCAGTGCTGCGGGCTGCTCCGGCGGCATCGTATCAACGGCGCCCTCTTCCGAATTGACCGTCAGGGTTGTCGGCTCGAGTTTGCTTTTTCTGGCGAGAGCCTGTTTTGATTTGCTAACTCCGGCGGCTTTTGCCGGTTCATCGGTTTTAGCCACTTGCGCTTTGTCCGATTCAGCGGGATCGGCTGCGCGACTAGTTTGCGCATTGCCCGTGGCTTTCAAAACATCCTCATCGGCAACCGTCGGTTCACTATCCGCTATAGAAGCCGCCCGATTTTCGGGCTTTTCGCCGGACTCGGCAGAAGCGGACTGCTCGCTTTCCGCGGCGGTCGAATCGCCATCGGTCAAGGGGATTATCCGATAACCCGTACTAGTGCTTTCGCTCTCCTCCGACGGAGCAACATCGGCTGCCGAGTTCGGCAGCTCGATGGCCTTGGCTTCGACCTCTTTGGGAAGTGCCGGAATCTCGCCGGAGCCGGCAGCGCTTAGATCGTCCTGCCGTTCCTCGAACAGCATGGGCACGAAAATAACTACCAGAGAAACAATGATGATAGCGCCGATGAGACGTTGTTTCAGTTGCTGATCCATGAATACCTCGGACTCAGCTCATTTGAGCCAAATACTCGGAAACTAGAAAGAATGAGCCAAACACGAGCACGAGGTGATCGTTTTCCGCGTCCTGTTTGGCGGCACCGAATGCCGCTGCAGCATCGGCGAACCCAGACCGGACTGCTGAAACGCCAAGACTGTCGAAAATAGCTAAAAGTTGATCGGCAGTCGCTGCCCGGGGCATTTTGAGGGGAGCCAAATACCAATGCTCGACCAGGTCTTTTATGTTAGTGATAATCCCGAGAACGTCCTTGTCGCGCATAACGGCGAAGACTGCATGTATGGTTTTCCCGCCAAACCGGGAGCCCAGATATTCCGCCAATACCCTCACCGCCTGAGGATTGTGCGCCACGTCCAATAATACAGGAACACTTCCAGGGATGTACTGAAACCGTCCGGCCAAAGTGACATTTCTCAACCCATTCCGAACGGCCGCCGCTGATACGGGCATGTGGGTTTCGATCCTCTGCAAGACTTCCAACACAGCCGAAGCATTGATCAATTGGTGACTACCTTGGAGCGCCGGAAACGGCAAATCGGCCAGCTGGGTGTTTCGCCCCAGCCAGTTCCATCCGTCGCCGGACACCTCATAGATAAAATGCCGCCCCGCATACGAAAGCGGCACGCCACCCTCCTCGGCATATCGGACCACGGCCTCCGGCACATCGCTGTCTCCGATGACCGCGGGTCTGCCGGGTCGAAAAATACCGGCTTTCTCCAGCCCTATGGCCGTGCGGGTATCACCCAACCAATCCTGGTGATCGAGGTCGATGCTGGCAATCAGGGCCGCATCCGCGTCGATGATATTGACGGCGTCCAGACGACCGCCCAAACCGACTTCGAGCACTTGCACGTCCAGATCGGCGGTAGCGAAGATATCGAGCGCCGCCAAGGTGCCGAACTCGAAGAAACTGAGAGTCGTCTCGTCGCGCACCCGTTCAATACGCTCGAACGCGTCGCAAATCCGGTCGTCGCTGACGGGTTCCCCGTCAATACGGATTCGCTCGTTATAGCGTAGAAGATGCGGCGACGTATATGTGCCGACCCGGTAGCCCTCCTGGCGTAAAATCGCGTCCAGCATCGCTACACATGAGCCTTTTCCGTTTGTGCCGCCGACGGTGATGGTGAAAGGCGGCTTTTCGCGACGACCAAGCCGTCCATGGACCATTTTGACGCGGGACAAGCCGAGGTCGATAGACTTCGGGTGCAGGGTCTCCTGCCAGGCCAGCCAATCAGCCAGCGTTTTGAAACGCATGAACTATTCGTTGCCCGTAAGTTCTTCGGCAGAAAGAGAGGTATAAGCCGCGGCAAGCATTTCGGGTCTTTCGGCGCGCTTTTCGACGACGACCGGCTCGATACTGGCCGCAGCCGGCTTTTCAAAGGCCAGTATCGACAACAGGGACGCGATTTTTTCACGCATCTCCCGACGATCGACGATCATGTCCAGAGCGCCGTGATTGAGCAAAAACTCGCTTCTCTGAAATCCTTCCGGCAGCTTTTCGCGGACAGTCTGTTCGATCACACGAGGTCCCGCAAACCCGATCAGAGCGCCCGGCTCACCGATGTTGATGTCGCCCAGCATGGCCAAACTGGCTGATACGCCTCCCATCGTCGGATCGGTCATCACGGAAATGAAAGGAATGCCCGCATCGGCCAACCGCGCCAAGGCAGCGCTGGTTTTCGCCATTTGAAACAGGGACAACAAGGATTCCTGCATACGGGCGCCGCCGCTGGCGCTGAAGACGACCAATGGAATTCCCTGCTCCAGGCAGTGATTGACGCCCCGCACGAAGCGCTCTCCCACGACCGACCCCATGGAACCGCCCATGAATTCGAAATTGAATGCGGCAGCGACTAATGGCCGGCCTTGGAGCTGACCGGCGACGACGATCAGCGCGTCCTTTTCGCCGGTGGCTTTTTGCGCCTGAACCAAGCGATCCTTGTACTTCTTGCTGTCTTTGAACTTAAGCGGATCGACGGGCGTAAGTCCTTCGCCGATTTCCAGGCGATTGCCGGGGTCGAGAAACAGATGCAGGCGCTTGCGCCCGCTGATGCGCATGTGATGGCCGCACTTCGGGCAAACCTCCAGATTCCGTTCGACTTCCGACCGGTACAGAATTGCGTTGCAGGCCGGACATTTGCTCCACAAGCCTTCGGGGATCGCGCTTTTCGTAGACGCTTCCGTGCGGATTTTCGAAGGTACTAATTTGTGAAACCAGCTCAAGGTGATGACTCTCGCTAAAAAGATGCGTCCATCGCGGTACGCATGGATTTCAACAGATCGACGATATCGTTGAGCGCTCGCCCGGAATCGCCCCGTGCAACCTCGATTTTCTCGACTAGCGCACTGCCCACTACCACCGCGTCGGCAAACTTGGAGATCGTGGCAGCGATCTCGGCGTTCTTGACGCCGAACCCGACGCCCAGCGGCAGATCCGTCAGCGCGCGAATTTCGGAAAGCTTACGCTGGACATCGCTCAAATCCAAATGCGAGGCGCCGGTGACACCTTTCAGAGAGACGTAATACAAATAGCCCCGCCCCAACTGGCCCATCTTGCGTATCCGCTCATCGGTACTGTTGGGGGCGAGCAAAAAGATCGGATCGATACCGGCTTGCTCCAAAAGCGACAACAGGTCGGACGATTCTTCGGGAGGCATGTCCACGGTAAGAACGCCGTCGACGCCAGCGCTCCTGGCCCTGTCGGCGAACGCGCGGTACCCCATGCACTCGACCGGGTTGAGATACCCCATGAGAACGACAGGAGTCTCGCTATCGTTCGAACGGAACTTTTCTACCATGTCCAGCACGCGGCGAAGGCTCATCTTGTGCAGAAGAGCTCGCTCGCTGGCCTTTTGGATGACCGGACCATCCGCCATCGGATCGGAGAAAGGCACGCCCAGTTCGATGATGTCGGCCCCGGCCTCCACCATCGCGTGCATCGCCGGAATCGTGAAATCCGGATGGGGATCGCCCGCCGTGATGAAAGGAATGAGAGCTTTCCGGTTGGCTTGTTTTAAAGTCTGGAACTTGGCGGTCAAACGGCTCACAGGGTAATTCCTTCGCGCCTTGCAATGGTGTTGATGTCTTTGTCCCCGCGTCCCGATAGGTTGACCAGGATTTTTTGATCCTTGCTCATGGTGGGCGCGAGCTTCATGGCGTAAGCCACGGCGTGGCTGGATTCCAGCGCCGGAATGATGCCTTCGATCCGGGTCAGCGTGTGAAAGGCCTCCATCGCCTCGTCATCGGTGATGCTGACGTATGTGGCCCGACCGCTGTCCTTTAACCAGGAATGCTCCGGACCCACGCCGGGGTAATCGAGGCCGGCTGAAATCGAATGGGTTTCGATGATCTCGCCATCCTCGTCCTCCATGAGATAGGTGCGATTGCCGTGCAGAACGCCCGGCTTGCCGGCGCTCAGAGGAGCCGAGTGGCGTCCAGTCGCAATGCCCTCGCCCGCCGCCTCCACGCCGTACATCGCAACGCCGTGCTCGTCAATAAAGGGATAGAACAAACCTATGGCGTTCGAACCGCCCCCAACGCAAGCCACCAGAGCATCCGGCAAGCTTCCGGTCAGCTCCTTCATCTGCTGTTTGGCTTCGCGGCCTATGATCGCCTGAAAATCGCGGACCATCGCCGGATAAGGATGAGGACCGGCCACTGTACCGATGATATAGAAAGTATTGTCCACATTCGTAACCCAATCGCGCATGGCCTCGTTGAGCGCGTCCTTGAGGGTTTTCGAACCGGATTCCACCGGCTCTACGGTTGCGCCGAGCAGCTTCATCCGGAATACGTTGAGGGCCTGGCGTTCGACGTCGACAGCCCCCATATAGACCACGCACTCCATTCCCAAGCGGGCGGCGACTGTAGCGGTAGCCACGCCGTGCTGTCCGGCGCCGGTCTCGGCTATGACGCGCTGTTTGCCCATACGTTTGGCGAGCAACGCTTGTCCTACGGTATTGTTGACCTTATGGGCGCCGGTGTGATTGAGATCCTCGCGCTTGAAGAAAACTTGCGCGCCGCCCAGCATCGAACTGAGGCGCTCCGCGTAATAGATCGGCGAAGGGCGCCCCACGTAATGCTTGAGATCGTAGTCCAATTCCGCAAGGAACTCGGGATCTTTCATGTAGCGGTAATACGCATCCCTCAACTCCTGAATCGGATACATCAAGGTTTCGGCAACGAATACGCCGCCATAGGGCCCGAAGTGGCCCCGCTCGTCGGGCAGGTTGTACGATTCAGTCGATGTGTACTCTATGGTCATATTCGTGTACCTGTTCTAGAAACGCCGCCATTTTATCGGCATCCTTGATGCCCTTGCCTGCTTCTACACCGCTGGATACGTCGACGGCATAAGGCTGCACCGTCCGCAAGGCTTCCACGACGTTATCAGGAGCAAGCCCTCCGGCCAAGATCACCGATCGGCGGAGTTCCTTCGGAATCAAGTCCCAGTCGAAGCGATGACCGGTCCCCCCCTTGGCATCCGAATGCCATGCGTCCAACAGAAAACCTGCAGCATCCGGATAAGTATCCACAATTGTCGTCAGATCTGTTTCCGACCGCATCCTTACGGCCTTGATATAGGGTTTTCCGAAACGGCGGCAGTAATCCGGGCTTTCATCACCGTGAAACTGAATCAGATCGATACGTACCTGTTGCAAAATCTCGCGGACGACAACCTCGTCTTCATCGACGAACAACCCGACCACCGTGACGAATGGCGGCAAAGCAGACACGATGCTTTGCGCCGTCTCGACGTCGAGATTTCGTGGACTTGGCGGATAAAAAACCAAACCGACGGCGTCGGCGCCCAGTTGAACAGCTATCAAGGCGTCGTCCGGGCGGGTGAAGCCGCAGATTTTAACGCGAGTTCTACGGAAGGGATACGGAAATTTCACTCGCTTTCCGAAGGAGTATAACGACTGGCGTCTTCCGGCAGATAATCGAATATCGGATGACGGGGTAAACCGAAATGGGGAGGGTAATAAACACCGACTAAGTATAACCCGTCGGCCGGCGCCGTAACACCGGCGCACTTTCGGTCTCGGGCCCCGAGAACCTCGGCCGCCCAATCCGGGCGCTGCTTGCCCGATCCAACCTCCATCAAGACGCCTACGATATTCCGAACCATATGATGCAGGAAAGCATTGGCGCACAGCTCGATGATAACCCTGTCATTCTCCCGCCGCACGTGGATGAAATGCATCCGGCGCATGGGACTCTTGGATTGGCAGTCCTGGGCTCGGAACGAGGAAAAATCATGTTCCCCGATCAGATTGTTTGCCGCCTCCTGCATGGCTTTCTCATTGAGCGGATGAAAATGCCAGGTGAGTTGTCGTCTGAAGAGCGCGGACTTCATCGGGCGATTCAGGATGACATACCGATAGAATCGAGCGATGGCGCTGTAGCGCGCATGGAAGTCCTCCGGAGTCTCTTGAACCCAGAGGATACGCACGTCTTCGGGAAGCGCCGTATTAGTCCCCATCAGCCAGGAATACGGCTTACGGTACACCTTGGTATCGAAATGGACGACTTGCTCCAAGGCATGCACGCCCGCATCCGTCCGGCCAGCACAGATGACGCGAATCGACTCGGCCGCAACGCGGCTTAGAGCGTCTTCGACCGCGCCCTGGACGGTAAGCTTCCCCTTTTGCCATTGCCAACCGGAGAAGGCTTGACCGTCATACTCGATACCCAAGGCGATACGCATCGTTTTAGAAATTATTTGTTTAACAAGATAACAGGAAAGAACGTTCCGCTATCAGTCCAATGTTACCATCTTGAAACAATCGCGGCCGAAATGGGCCTACTGAAAAGCATCGAAAAACGACTGAGCACTCTTTAGGCAGGCTAGCGTTAAATGACCGGTTGTCGTTACACTGAAACAGAAACGAGAACAAAGTCCGTATTTAGGGTTTCTTAGCATTATGGCAGACACAGCAAAGCTCGAACTGGACGGCAAACGGTTCGATATTCCCGTCGTCGTCGGTACCGAGAACGAAAAAGGGCTGGATATCACCCGGCTCCAGGCATCGACCGGTTACATCACCGTCGATCCCGGTTACGCCAATACAGGCTCCTGCACATCCGCCATCACCTACATAGACGGCGACAAAGGAATTCTCCGCTACCGCGGGATCGACATTGCCGAGCTCTGCGAGAAGTCGACGTTCATGGAAGTCTGCTATTTGCTCATTTACGGCGAGTTGCCGAACGCCGAGCAATTTACGAAATTCAAGGACAAGGTCCTTTTCCACTCGCTGATTCACGAGGACATGAAGAGCTTCTTCACCTCGTACCCCGGCCATGCCCATCCCATGGCCATTCTTTCGGCAATGGTGTGTTCCCTCTCGGTTTATCATCCGGAACTGTTGAAACCGGATCAGTCGCCGCACGAGCGGGACCAAACCATTACCCGGCTCCTGTCCAAAGTGCGTGTGCTGGCCGCCTTCGCCTACAAGCGATCGGTGGGTGAAGCTTTTGTCTACAGCCGTCCGGAACTGGACTACCTCTCCAACTTCCTGCACATGATGTTCACGACGCCGGTCAAACTGTACGAGCCGGACGAGGTGACGCGCAAGGCGCTGGACGTATTGTTCATCCTGCATGCCGACCACGAGCAGAATTGCTCCACCTCGACCGTTCGCATGGTGGGATCTTCCAAGGCCAACCTTTTTGCATCCATTTCGGCCGGCATCTGCGCCTTGTGGGGTCCGCTGCACGGCGGCGCCAACCAGGCTGTGATCGAAATGCTGGAGGCGATCGCGGCCGACGGCGGAAACTACAAGAAATTCATCGACAAGGCCAAGGATAAAAACGATCCATTTCGACTGATGGGGTTCGGACACCGAATCTACAAGAATTACGACCCCAGGGCGCAGATCATCAAAAAGCACTGCGACGAAGTACTCGGAAAGCTGGGTATTCACGACCCGATTCTCGAAATCGCCAAGGGTCTAGAGGAAGTGGCGCTCACCGATCCCTACTTCATCGAGCGCAAGCTTTACCCCAATGTCGATTTCTATTCGGGAATCCTCTACCGTGCCATGCGGATTCCGACGAACATGTTTACCGTAATGTTCGCTTTGGGAAGACTGCCTGGCTGGATTGCTCACTGGAAGGAAATGATCGAGGAACCCGGCATGAGAATCGCACGGCCCCGCCAGATATACATCGGCGAACGGCAACGGGCCTATAAACCCATGAACGACAGGTAGAATCCGTCTTCGAATTATGCTTTGCTCCCGGTCCGACGGGGACATCCGAACCGGGCGCGTAGCATCGGCGCTTGCCCGCCATTGACCGCTTCCGAACGCATCGCCCACCGGCAAAGCGGCCGCTGACGTTTACCGCTTCGGACTTCCGGCTTCTTTCGATCGCCTTGGGGCAACCCGATGCTGTTTATTGAGTCAAATTTGATACAAGGGTTATCGTATCGCCGTCTTGAATCGAAAATCGCACGTCATTGCCTGGCTTGCTTCCCACTTTCTCGTCCTGTCCTTTCTTTCCGCGTCAGCCGCCGAAGAAAGCCTGTGCAAACCTGAATCGGCCCCAGCGGCCGCATCGACTCCCGTTCGTTCGCCGACTCGGGTATTGCTTATTCCCCTCTTAAGAAAAGATCCGGATTCCGCGGAAAACGAACGCTGGCCGGAACGCCCGGCGGCGGAAATCGAAGCCTTTTATCGAACCCGCTTCTCCGCACAAGTCACTTGGTTGCGGGATGTCCGCAAATGGGAGGACTACTACCGCAAGGCCGATATGTTGGCGCAGCGCTCGGCGCCTTTCGACCGAGTGATTCTTATCGGACACGGCGGATATGACGGACCGATTCTGAACGGTCATATCATTCAGAACGCGCTCACCATCGAGGGAGATCACGCTAAAGCGACCCGGATCGTCGAGGCGCAGCCCGGAGTTGCGGAGATTTTCACCGTTACCTATGACATCCGCCAGAATCGGGAATTCAGCAGCTTCATGGACGGCCGTTGGAAAGAACTTTCCCGAAAAGATTCTACGGAAATCAGAAATATTCTGATAAGCAAAGAGCGCAGACTCCAACCCTTGGATACCGCTTGCCTGCAGCGCCAATGTTCGGCCGCGATGCTGGCCTCCATTCCGAACGATACCGATCGGGATCTCAAGCGCGCAGCCTGCGAATCCATATGCAGAGTTCCGCTCTTCGTTTTGCGCTCATTCGAAGAGCTTAGCCCGGAGCGGTTTCGAAACTTCGTCCAAAGTTTGCGTTCTCTCGTCAAGCCGAACGGCTTGATCGTGCTCGGCATGTGCAATCCGGGCAGCAGCGTACCGGAGAAAGAATCTCCCTGGGATGTCGGCGGTGCCTTGGTACACTCGAAGCTTGCCTCCGGCCCTCATCAAACCTATGTACACTTGCTCGCTGCCGCGACCGGGCGGAGCGTAGCCGGCCCCATCGGCAAGACCAGTGCCGAGGACGTCGTGAACCGGGTAACGCTTTTCGAAGAACGGCGACCCCAACGATATTTGCGCATTGTCGCTCCGACCGAACGCTGCGCCCCCTGAGTGCCCCGCAACGATCCTCCAGCGGCCTCGATTGCTCCGGATTCGGTGCGACAAACCACTTCTGCGCGTAAAATTCCTGTTTTTTCCTGTCCCATACTCCGATGGCTTTAATCACCTTCCGCAATATACACGTCAGCTTCGGTCAGCCTCTGCTGGACGGCATCGGCTTTTCCCTGGAAAAAGGCGAGCGGGTATGCCTCGTCGGACGCAACGGAGCGGGGAAATCCACGCTGCTCAAACTTTTGACAGGCGATTTGATTCCGGATGAAGGGGAGATCATCGATCAAGAGGGCTTGCGCATCGCCCGGCTCGATCAGGAAGTCCCGCTGGACGCCACCGGCAGCGTGTTCGACGTCGTGGCAGGCGGGTTGGGCGATACGGGCGAGTTGATCCGCCGGTTTCATGCCGTATCCCATCGCGTTGCGAGCCATTCCGACTCGACGGCCTTGGCGGAATTGGAGCAATGCCAGCACGCGATCGATGCCATCGGCGGCTGGGATCTCCACCGGAAAGTCGAATCCCTGCTGTCTAAGCTCGATCTGCCGGTAGATACCGATGTCGAGTCTCTGTCGGGCGGCCTGAAACGCCGGGTGCTGCTGGCCCGAGCCCTAGTCTCAGAGCCCGACGTATTATTGCTCGACGAGCCCACCAACCACCTCGATCTCGCCGCGATTCTCTGGCTGGAGGAATTTCTGCTCGGTTGGCCGGGAACTTTGATCTTCATTACCCACGACCGGATGTTCCTGCAAAGGCTGGCAACCCGGATTCTCGAGCTCGACCGGGGCAAGCTGTTCGACTGGCCCGGCGATTACGCCACCTATCTGAAGCGCAAGGAAGAACAACTGAACGCCGAAGCCAAGGCTCAATCGGAATTCGATAAAAGGCTGGCGCAGGAAGAAGCCTGGATTCGCGAAGGCATCAAGGCGCGCCGCACCCGCAACATGGGCCGGGTACGGCGTCTGCTTGACATGCGGCGGGAGCGCGCGGAATGGCGGGGCCGTACCGGCCAGGTGAGCATGCTGCTGCAGCAGGCGGAAAAGTCGGGACGACTGGTGGTGGAAGCCGAGAACGTTCGGTTCGATTACGGCGGTCAACCGATCGTGCGCGATTTTTCAACCACGATACTGCGGGGCGACAAGGTCGGCATCATAGGACCCAACGGCTGCGGCAAGACCACCCTGCTCCGCCTGATGCTGGGCGAACTGCAACCGACGTCGGGCCGCATCCGCCTTGGAACCAACCTGCAAATCGCCTATTTCGACCAGTACCGGGCACAGCTCGAGGAAGAAAAATCGGTGATCGACAACGTCGCCCAAGGCAGCGACCGGGTGAGCGTCAACGGGCGCAACGTTCACGCCATCGGCTACCTCAAGGATTTCCTCTTCACTCCCGAACGGGCACGTCAGCCGGTGAAGTCGCTTTCGGGGGGCGAGCGCAACCGCCTCCTGCTCGCGCGGCTGTTCACTCAGCCCGCGAATCTCCTGGTGCTCGACGAACCCACCAACGATCTGGACGCGGACACGCTGGAACTGCTGGAAGAACTGTTGACCGATTACGACGGCACCGTATTGGTGGTGAGCCACGACCGGGCGTTCCTGAACAACCTCGTCACCAGCGTGCTGGCGTTCGAAGGCGACGGCATTGTCAACGATTACGTGGGCGGCTACGACGACTGGGTGCGGCAACGCCCGGCACCTCAGCCCGCCCCGGCAAAGCCGGCCGTTGAAAAACCGATTCCGCCCAAGCCGGTCAAGGAAAAGCTGAGAAAGTTGAGCTTCAAGGAACAGCGCGAACTCGAGGCTTTGCCCCAGCAGATCGAGGCGCTCGAAACCGAAATAGCCTCATTGAATGAAGCGATCTCCCGCCCCGAGTTCTATCAGCAGACGAAAGACACCATTACCGGAACCCAGGCCCGGCTGGCGGAATTGCAGCAGACGGTGGAGGCGGCGTATATGCGCTGGGAAGAACTGGAGGCCTTGCGGGAACAGCTGAGCACTTGAGCCGGCGCCCACAGGCTCATTTTCCGTAGTGGTCCCAATGCTCCCGAAACAGAGCGTGCTCGCTGATCGGACTTCGCGACGACCGCGACGGCGGCGGCCGCCGCCTATTGCGGTCTGGGCTATACCGCCGTCTTCTGGGGCGACGCGCCCGAGCGTATCGACGGCAACTACCGCATCACCCGCATGCTGCAAGCCGAGACCATGTTCACCGGCGATCCCGACAGAGCTTCGATGGATCATGGTATACAGGCGGTCTGCGAGGACCTGCGGCTCAGGGTCGCCATCCCTACCCCATCCGCCTGTGCTCTAGGCGCATTGGGGCATGCGCTGCCGGCGCGGGAACTTCAGCGGTTGGCATCGGCATTCGCCATGATCTTCCGGGTGTCGGCAAGAATCTCCAGGACCATCTCCACACGAGGGTGCGCTGCGAGATCACACAAGCGTTGACCTTCGCCCCGCTTCCGGAAGCGCAAAAGGCCGCTGCGCTGCGGGAATACGAAGCGAGCCGAAGCGGCGCGCTGGCTTCGAATTTCCTCGAGGCGGGGGCCTTCGTCAAAAGCCGTCCGGAAGAGACGATTCCCGGACTACAGCTGTTCTTCCTGATGACCCTGCCGCCCGATTATCCCGAAGCGGGAGCCACCAACCGGCACGGCATCACGTTCACCGCCTACATCAATCGGCCCCTGAGCCGCGGAGAGGTCATGCTGGCCTCGGCGATCCGCTCGACCGGCCGGTCATCGACCCCAACTACCTGAGCCATTCCGACGATGTGCGCTGCGCCGTCGCCGGCATACGCTGGAACCTCGAGATTCTCTACTCGAAAGCCTTCGACGACATCCGGGGCGAGGAGGTGGCACCGGGAGCGCACCTCCGAAGCGACGCGGATCTCGAATCCTTCGTGAGGCGTACGGCCTCCACTACCTGGCACCCGGCCGGCACCTGCAAGATGGGCCACGACGCCATGGCGGTCGTCGATTCCCGCTTGAAGGTGCACGCAATCGAGGGACTGCGGGTGGTCGATGCTTCGATCATGCCGACCATCGTGAGCGGCAACACCAATGCGCCGACGATCATGATCGCCGAGAAGGCCGCGGATCTGATTCGGAACGGCTAGAGCGTTTTCCGGTTTGGCGTAGCGTCCAAGGTAGGTCGGCAATCCCTTGCCGACAAAGACGCTCGGCCGGGGCATGGCGTCGGGAAGGGGGGCTTCGGCGCTCCAATCGCAAACGGCCATCCCAGGAGCGCTGGGATGACCCTTCCAATCGCAAACGGCTTGGCCGGGAGCGCCGGCCACGCCCTTCCCGAAGACGCCGTTTGCGATTGGAAGGGGCCGATTAAAGGCCCGTTTGCGATTGGGAAGGGATTCCCGACCTACGCGCGAGTGCCCGTACAGTAGGTATGAAAATGCTCTAAAGCCTGCTCCCACGAGCCGTAAACCAATCCGACAGCCGCTCCAGTGCGTCGGCAAGGGATTGCCGACCTACGAATTTCCGGTCCTTGCCTATGCGCACAGCCCTTCCGGATGCATTGCGTGTTTCATATTCGTGCGGCATCCCTGCATTGGTGCACGAAAGGTCGACGAGTTCTGCCAATAAGCGGATCGCAAAGGCTCGAATATCCATAGCTCCGTGACTTTCCGGCGCCTGGCATACCTTCTGCTTCCATGATTCATTGAACAAGCTGCGCGCCAAAGGCGGCGCGCGAAAAATCGACAACGGCGTCTCGCTGCCCTCGATGAGGGCAGCCAGGCGCTTTTTTTTGCCCGACGATAAACACTGGAGCACAAAAATGGGAGACAAAAAGGCTGTACGAGGAGAGGGGGGCCAAAGGGCCGGCGTCGGTAGACGCGGGTTTATGCAGCAGGCGGCCGGCATGGCCATGGCGGTTGCGCTTTGCGCGATGATGGCGGCGGGTCCCCACGAGGCGCAAGCGGAGGTGGGGCCACCGGAAAAAGTTTCGCTCAAGTTCGGCTTCATCAAGCTGACCGATATGGTGCCGCTGGCGATCGCCTACGAGAACGGCTATTTCGAGGACGAGGGGCTGTCCGTCACGCTCGAAGCCCAGGCCAACTGGAAAGTGCTGCTCGATCGGGTGATCTCGGGCGAATTGGACGGCGCCCACATGCTGGCCGGGCAACCCATAGGAGCAACGATTGGCTTCGGCACCCAGGCCGACGTCATCACCGCCTTCAGCATGGACCTCAACGGCAACGGCATCACCGTTTCCAACGCCGTTTGGGAGGAATTGAAGAAGAAGCTGCCGATGAAGGACGGCAAGCCGGTGCATCCCATCGACCCCAAATACCTCAAGACGGTCGTCGACGGTTACAAGAAAAAGGGCAAGCCCTTCAACATGGGCGTGGTGTTCCCGGTATCCACCCACAATTATGAATTGCGTTACTGGCTGGCGGCAGGCGGCATGAATCCGGGCTATTACGCGCCCACCAAGGGCGACATCAGCGGCACGCTCAAGGCCGATGTGCTGATATCGGTGACGCCGCCGCCGCAGATGCCGGCCACCATGGAAGCGGGCACCATCGACGGCTATTGCGTGGGCGAGCCCTGGAACCAGCAGGCCGTGTTCAAGGGGATCGGCGTGCCGGTGGCCACCGACTACGAGGTCCAGGTGAACAATCCGGAGAAGGTGTTCGGCGTCACCAAAGCCTGGGCGGACGCCAATCCCAACACCCATATCCGCGTGGTGAAGGCGCTGATCCGCGCCGGGTACTGGCTGGATGCAGAGAACAACAAGAACCGCGCCGAGGCTGTGAAAATCATCTCGAAACCGAACTACGTGGGTGCGGACGAAGCGGTGATCGCCAACAGCATGACCGGCACCTTCGAATACGAAAAGGGCGACAAGCGCGAGGCACCCGATTTCAACGTGTTCTTCCGTTATCACGCCACCTACCCCTACTACTCCGATGCCATCTGGTACCTCACCCAGATGCGCCGCTGGGGCCAGATTCCCGAGGCCAAGCCCGATTCCTGGTACATGGAGACGGCGAAGAAAGTCTATCGTCCGGACATTTACGCCGCCGCGGCCAAAGAGTTGATTGCCGAAGGCAAGCTTAGCGCTCAGGACTTTCCCGATTTCGACAAGGAGACCGGATTCAAGGGCCCGCAAAAAGGTTTCATCGACGGCATCGTCTACGACGGGCGTAAACCCAACGATTACCTGAAGCAGTTCAAGATCGGCCTCAAGGGCAACGAAAAGCCGTAACCCTGGAAACGGCAGTTGACCGCTTCGATGCACGAGAAAAGCCCGCTGCCGTTTCCAGGGCCTTTTCACCGCGGTTTGCCGAGCGTCGGAAATGCGTAGGTCGGCAATCCCTTGCCGACGGCGTGTGTCGGAAGGGTCGCGACTAAAGCGACCGTTTGCGATTGGGAAAGGATTGCCGACCTACTTCGGGAGCTACGCCAAACCGGAAAACGCTTTGGGTAACCAGCGAAACCATCTTCATTCAGTCTCGTCGAAGGCCCTTGCGCTGCGCGGGCTCTCCGACAGGGAGGATCAACATGACGGCACAAACATTATTGCAACGATTGGGCACTCTGACACAGGCCAACGCCAACGGGGATTCGAAACTGGCGGCCATCTTCCACAGCAACTGGCCGCCCCTATTCGGCATCGCCCTCTTTCTGGTGCTCTGGCACGTGGGAGCCGCCGGAGTCAAAACCTCGCTCGGGGAACTGCCGGGTCCTGCGGCGGTGTGGGAACAAACCCAGAACCTGTACCAGGAACACATCGCGGAACGGGAACGCGAGGCCGCGTTCTACGAACGTCAGGAAAAGCGCAAGGAGCGGTTCTTGGCGGAAAATCCGGGCAAGGAATTCACCCCGCTGCCGTACACCGGCAAGCCGACCTACCTGGACCAGATCTTTACCAGTCTTTACACGGTGTTCGCCGGATTCACCATGGCGACCTTGGTCGCCGTGCCGCTGGGAATCCTGTGCGGGCTGAGCAAATCCTTCCAGAACGCGATCAATCCGCTGATCCAGATCTTTCGGCCGGTATCGCCTCTGGCCTGGCTGCCCATCGTCACCCTGGTGGTGAGTGCGGTATACGTGACGAGCGGCACGCCCATGTTCGAGAAATCCTTCATCATCTCGGCCATCACCGTGACCCTGTGCTCGCTCTGGCCGACCCTGATCAATACCGCCGTCGGGGTCGCCTCCATCGACAAGGATCTCATCAACGTGTCCAAGGTGCTGCGGCTTTCCACCCGCACCAAGGTGATGAAGATCGTCATTCCGTCCTCGCTCAAGCTCATCTTCACGGGGCTCCGCCTGTCCCTGGGTGTGGGCTGGATGGTGCTGATCGCGGCGGAGATGCTGGCCCAGAACCCCGGCCTCGGAAAATTCGTGTGGGACGAATTCCAGAACGGCAGTTCGCAGTCGCTAGGGCGCATCATGGTGGCCGTATTCACCATCGGCTTCGTCGGCTTTCTGCTGGACCGCATCATGCAGACCTTTCAGCAACTGGTCAGCTTCGGCGAGCGTTCAAGCTAAGGAGTCCAATATGTTAAGCCTACAACGCATCTACACCGACGATTTCGACAGCCAGCCGCCCGAAGAGCCGGCGCCGCGGACCGTGGCGCTGGAACTGAAAGGCGTCGGCAAAGGCTACGGCACCGGCGCCCGGCGGACCGAGGTGCTGAACGACATCAACCTCCGTATCGTGGAGGGGGAGTTCGTCGCCATCGTCGGTTTCTCCGGCAGTGGAAAGACCACTCTTATTTCGCTTATGGCCGGTCTCCTCGACGCCGATGTCGGCGATCTGCTGTGCAATGGCAAGACCATCGAGGGTCCGGGACCCGACCGGGGCGTGGTGTTCCAGAACTATTCGCTGATGCCCTGGATGACCGTGCGCCAGAACGTGGCGCTGGCGGTCGACCAGGTGTTCAAGGATGCGCCCAAGGCAGAGCGGGCGGCGCGGGTGGAGAAATACATTGCCATGGTGAATCTCACCCCCGCCATGGACAAGCGTCCCGCCGAACTTTCCGGCGGCATGAGACAGCGGGTTTCGGTGGCGCGCGCGCTGGCGGCTTCGCCCGACATCCTGCTGCTCGACGAACCCCTGAGCGCTCTGGATGCGTTGACTCGTTCCAAGCTCCAGGACGAAATCATCCGCATCTGGCGCCAGGAAAAGAAGACCGTCGTGCTCATCACCAACGACGTGGACGAGGGCATCATCATGGCGGACCGCATCATTCCGCTGAAGCCCGGCCCGAACGCAACCCTGGGACCGGAATTCCGGGTGGTCCTGCCCCGTCCGCGCGACCGCCAGGCCATCAACCATTCCCCGGAGTTCAAGCGCATCCGGCGCGAGGTGACTCAATATCTCATGCAAATCAGCCATGAGCGGGAAGTTGCGACTTCCGACAACATCATCAGCTTGCCGACGGTCCTTCCCAACACCGCACGCGAACACCAGGCTCCCGACATCAAGCCGGTTCCGGCAAAAGCCGGTTTGGAGCGCTACGTGGAATTCTCCCGCGTCTCCAAGATCTATCCGAGCCGCAAGGGTCCCATCAAGGTCGTCGACGGCTTCGATCTCAAGATCCGCAAGGGCGAATTCATTTCCATCATCGGCCACTCCGGCTGCGGCAAATCGACGGTGCTGTCCATGGTGGCGGGTCTCAACGACATCAGCGAGGGCGGCATCGTCCTGGACGGGCGGGAAGTGGTCACCGCCGGCCCGGACCGCGGCATCGTATTCCAGGCGCCCAGCCTGGTGCCCTGGCTCACGGCGTACGAGAACGTCTGTCTGGGGGTGGAACAGGTCTATCCCCACGCCAGTAAGAAAGAGCGCATAGCCATCGTCGAGCACTATCTCAGCCGGGTCGGCCTGACCGACGCCAGGGACAAGAAAGCCAGCGAGCTGTCCAACGGCATGAAACAGCGGGTGGGCATCGCCCGGGCATTCGCGCTATCCCCCAAGCTGCTGCTGCTGGACGAGCCGTTCGGCATGCTCGATTCACTCACCCGATGGGACTTGCAGGAAGTTCTGATGGAGGTGTGGACCCGCACCAAACTGACCGCCATCATGGTGACTCACGACGTGGACGAGGCCATTCTGCTCGCCGACCGCGTGGTGATGATGACCAACGGGCCGAACGCGAAAGTCGGCAAGATCCTCGAGATCGACCTGCCCCGCCCCCGTACCCGCACCATGCTGCTCGAACACCCGAACTACTACGAATTGCGCGAGCAGTTGCTCACCTTCCTGGCGGAGTGCGATCACAGTTGATGAAATGGGTCACGCTGAGGAACCGCCACGCCGGACGCTGCGAGGGCGGTGAGTAGTCCGCACGGAGCGCAACGCGATGTCGTTGCCGAATGGCCTTTTGGCTCGTTCCCAGATGGATGGGAACGGAAAAGCCGGAGGTTGAGGACCCGCGCAAAAGGAAAGCGGCGGATCAGCGAGCCGCTTCCCTTTCCCTTTCCCTTCCCGACCCCGCCGGCTGCCGCGTAGGCCACCTCCTTATATAACCGAGGCCAGCAGCCGCAAGCTCCCATTCGGCTCCAGGGCATGTTGGCATGTGGAACAGACCCTATATGCACCCGCGTTCAAGCGGTGAGCCTCGAGAAAACAAGGCTGTCGAGGATGGTCAGGCAAAATTCCTGAGAGCAGACCCCGTATGCACCCCTGTTCCGCTGTGCACCATGTTAGTTCAAGCGATATCTTTTATTCCATTCAAAGCCGCACAAAACTACGTAATTGCCATTAGTTATCAATAACTTATCAAGATTAACGAAACTTGGCACAAAATACGCTTATATCGAGCTGAGGTTTATTAAGCAACGGCGCTTTAACCCCTTTAGGGTTATGGCGCTTTTTTTTTGCCTCACTGGTTCTTCATTGCATGACCGATACCAATAATCGAGCTAAAGGAGAAAATTATGTCTTATTTAGTCCCGTCAGAATTTGTCACCAAGATGGTGGATGCAGGTGAATCGAAAGTATTCATGTCAACCAGGGATACGGTGATCAGAGCGTATATGGCCGGCGCCATCCTGGCATTGGCTGCGGTGTTTGCGGTTGCGATGACCGTACAGACGGGCTCTCCGCTCATTGGCGCCATGTTGTTCCCCGTCGGTTTTTCCATGCTGTATTTGTTGGGCTTCGATCTACTGACCGGGGTATTTGTTTTGACGCCGCTTGCATGGCTCGATAAACGCCCGGGGGTGACAATTGGCGGTATCTTAAGGAACTGGGCGTTGGTCTTTATCGGCAATTTCATGGGGGCGTTTACCGTGGCGGTGATGATGTCGATCGTTTTCACCTTCGGTTTCTCGACAGAACCCAATGAAGTAGGTCAAAAAATTGCCGGTATCGGGGAAGCGCGTACGCTAGGTTATGCAAAGTATGGAGCGGCAGGCATGCTGACGCTCTTTATCAGAGGCATGCTTTGCAACTGGATGGTCTCTACCGGCGTTGTCGGCGCGATGATTTCCACGTCGGTGAGCGGTAAGGTGATCGCCATGTGGATGCCGATCATGCTCTTCTTTGCAATGACCTTCGAGCATTCGATCGTCAATATGTTTTTGTTTCCGTCAGGTCTGATCATGGGCGGAAAGTTTTCGATCATGGATTACCTTATCTGGAATGAGATTCCGACCGTTGTGGGAAATCTGGTTGGCGGGCTCGCGTTCACCGGACTGACTTTGTATTCCACACATGTAAGAACGGCGCCAAAACGGGTCAGTAAGGAACGTGTCTCGGTGGGAAGAGCAGCCTGACGAGTGACCTCTCATGCCAAAAAGTTGGTGAAGAGGAATCAGTGAGGCTGGTAATAAAGGATGATGGCTGGCGGGAATTCCGGATGAGTTGTGGGAGCGGAACGGTGGGTCGGGAGGCGCGCCCATAGCCGGCTTATTAACCCGGCCTATAAATATTGGCCGGGTTAATCCGGGGCAGGGATGCCCCGGCGCGGCGACAAGCCGCGTGAGCCCAGGCCGGGCGTGTACCGGGCCTGGGCGGCGGCCCGAAATACCTGGAGGGTATTTACGGGCCTGATTAATAATCTGTTCAGCCGTAATTTGATCCATTGGGAACAACGGGCGATAACGATCTTGCCATGCTCTACTTGGCCTGCAGCATCATCGCCTGACGTGCGACCAGCCTACTGGGATCGGCTCCAAATAATATGCAATAAGATGAAAGAGCTTCAGCTGTCTACACGGTTGAAGCTCCCTCAATCTCGTTCTTGATCCGGTCCCCATGAAGTATTAGGCCATTTGTGCTGGGCTTGCCGAAGCTTTGTAGTCTTTCGACAAGCTCAAGGCGGGCGGCTTAAAAGCTTTACCAGGTCGGATCTATAAAAACAAAAATGTCCAGTCAATTAAGAATCTCCGTAGGACAATACTCCGACAAAGGCCGTAAGGAAACCAATCAGGATTTTCACGGTGTTTGCATACCGAAAGAGCCCCAGTTGAGCTCGAAAGGAATTGCGATTGCGCTGGCCGACGGGATCAGCAGCAGCGATGTGAGCCAGATTGCCAGCGAAGCCGCTGTTAGGAGTTTTCTCGAGGATTATTTCTGCACTTCGGACGCTTGGTCTGTCAGGAAGTCAGCACAGCGGGTTTTGATCGCGACCAACTCCTGGTTACATTCACAGACACAGCAAAGCCAGTATCGTTACGATAAAGACAGAGGTTATGTGTGCACCTTTAGCGGCATGGTGATCAAGTCAACCACCGCACATATTTTTCACGTGGGCGATACGCGCATCTATAGATTGCATGATGATGCCTTGGAGCAATTGACCAACGATCATCGATTTTGGGTATCGCAGGATAAAAGCTATCTTGGTCGGGCTTTAGGCGTTAATCCTCAGCTCGAAATTGATTATCGAGTATTGCCAGTGGAAGAAGGCGATATTTTCTTATTCGCGACAGACGGCGTTTATGAATATGCCAGTCCTCGGTTCATCATCAATGCCATCAGAGAGCATGAAGACGATCTCGATACCGCTGCGAAAGCGATCGTGGACGCAGCATACCAACAAGGCAGTCCGGATAATCTCACGGCTCAGGTCGTTAAAATCGAAAACTTGCCTAAGCAGAATCCGGATGAACTCTATCAGCAGTTAACCGAACTGCCGTTCCCCCCGATTTTGGAAGCCAGAATGGTTTTTGATGGCTACAAGATCGTCCGGGAGGTGCATGCCAGCAGTCGCAGCCATGTTTATCTGGCGGTTGATAACGAAACCGGCACACCGGTCATCATCAAAACGCCATCGATCGATCTTCGGGGCGACCCGGCTTATTTGGAAAGATTCTTGATGGAAGAATGGATCGCTCGGCGCATCAATAGTGCGTATGTACTGAAGCCTTGCGCACAGACGCGGAAACGCAACTATCTCTATATCGTCACCGAATTCATTGACGGTCAGACATTAACGCAGTGGATGATCGACAATCCGAGACCGGACCTGGAAACCGTGCGCGGCATCGTTGAACAAATTGCCAAAGGATTACGCGCTTTTCACAGGCTGGAAATGCTGCATCAGGACCTGAGACCGGACAATATCATGATCGACCGTACCGGCACGGTGAAGATCATCGATTTCGGTTCGACGAAAGTTGCCGGCCTGATGGAGATCACAACGGCAATCGAGCGAAGTCATCTGCTAGGTACTGCCCAATATACCGCGCCGGAATATTTTCTTGGCGAAAGCGGGACAACATATTCCGATATGTTTTCGCTGGGCGTTATAGCTTATCAAATGCTGTCGGGTAAACTGCCTTATGGCGCCGAAGTCTCCAAGGCCAGAACCAGAGCCGCACAAAAGAAATTAGCCTATCACTCTGTACTCGATGACGATCGGGAAATCCCTGCCTGGATCGATGATGTGCTCAGGAAGGCAGTACATCCGAACCCGTATCAGCGTTATGGGGAATTATCCGAGTTTATCTATGATCTGCGCCACCCGAACCAAGCGTTTCTGAATAAGACCCGTCCACCGCTCATCGAACGTAATCCAGTAGTTTTCTGGAAAAGCGTTTCCTTCATTCTGGCAATTACTGTTGTTGCCTTATTGTTTAAGTTAACAAATAGGGGTATCTAAAATGAAAACAAAATCGACACAGACACCGTCATCTTGCAAAGCCGATTCTCTGCTGACCAAAGAACAAATGACGGACCGCATTATTACTGCAAAAGTAAAAAAACAACTCACTTGGACAGCCATTGCCGAACAGATTGGCGTCAATGAGGTTTGGCTGGCCTCGGCTTGTCTTGGCATGAACAGCATGAAACACGACATTGCCGAAAAGCTCTGCGCCATTTTGGAGCTGCCTATTGAAGTTCGAGCCGCCTTGGAAATGTTTCCTCACAAACAATGGCCCTTCGAAATACCCCAAGACCCGCTTATTTATCGGCTTTATGAAATCGTCGGCGTTTACGGAGAAACCTTGAAAGAAATCATTCATGAAAAATTCGGAGACGGTATCATGAGCGCGATAGATTTCAGCATGACGGTCGGCAAAGAAGAAAACCCAGCCGGCGATCGCGTCGTCATCACCATGAACGGTAAATTTTTGCCTTACAAATCCTGGTAAATCGGTAAAGGATTGCTTTGCCGGGCTCTATGAGACGAGTCGGCAACCGGCGGATCGGGCGAAAGAGCGGGCTCGAGTGAGAGCCGCTACTAGCTCACCGCCCGGTCGAATTCGAACTCCGGCGCCGGCTCGCCCCGCTCCAAATCGTTGGCGGAGGTTGAGCCCCAATCAGACACAGTCTGGGCGGCGATATGGAGCTGGCGTGGCATCACACAGTCGCGATGCTCGGCCAGGAACGCCCCGATGTTGGAACGGTGCATGGCGCGGGCCGCCTCGATACCCAGCAGCAAGCCGCCGAGCACCACGGTGCGGTGGGTGCAGCCGAATCCTCACGGTCGAATTTGTATTCGGGTAGTGCCGACATTTCTCTTCCGAAGCCGAAAAAAAAAGCGCCCATGCCGGTTCCGTACGAAACCGGCCAAGGACGCCTTTGTCCGAGGAAGCTATGAACGCCGCTGTTCGCGCTTCCCCTTGATTTTCAAAAATTCCTGTCATGGAAGGAAAATCGGCTCCCGGTCTGCGAAGAACACGTTGCTTAGACGCAGTGCAACGGTAACTTCCGCCGTTGGACGATCACGAGTGCATACGGACGAACTCGATAATAGCCTTAGCGTACACGTCCGGGTGGGTGGCGTGCGGGATGTGCCCTGCTCCCGGAAATTTCAGGACCTCCGCGCGAGGCATCGCCTCTGCAAGCTTGCCGACTACTGGTCCGAAGATGGGTGGGCTCTGGTCGCCCAGCGTGAGGAGAGCCGGACGCGTAAACTCCTTGATCCACTCCAGCTCGAAAACCAGCTGTTCGGGATCTTTCGCCTCGTCGAGGAAGGTCGGAGCATTATCCATCATGATCTTCTTGTACTCCGGCGGCAGTTGAGCCCAGGACCCCGGGCCGAGCACAACAGTCTCGACGAACTGTTCGGCGGCGCCGGCATGATCGCCCGAGGCGATCCGTTCGACCACGCCCCCAACTCGTTGCCGAACCTGCTCCAGCATCGGCGCAACGGCGGAGTCGTCGGCGAGCAGCGCGAAGAGGGGCCGCTCGTGAATGATGAGGCCGCGAAGGAGGTCGTGCCGCTCACCGGCCAGCCGGAGCGCAATCGATGCGCCGAACGAGTTTCCCGCTACCCATGCCGGCGCGAGTCCCAGGTCCTGTATCAACGCAGCAAGGTCGGCCACGTCCTCGCGCACACTGCCTTGTCCCGGTGGACACGTACTCTCGCTGTGGCCACGGCGATCGTAGGTGAGAACTCGAAAAGAGTCGACCAAACGGGGAACGAGCAGGTCCCAGTCGCGATGAGAATCCCATGAGCCGTGAACCAATGCGAGGGGAGCCTCCCCGCTGCCTTGGAGTTCATAGAAAAGCCGCACACCGTTGACATTTGCGGCTGCCATGCCGACCTCCTATATCCGCGACTTCGCCCTGCAACAAAGCGTCACGGGCGATGCTCGGTGTATTTCTTTTCCTTTAATCTCGCCGTCAAACAATATCTCGCCACCCGCTTTGCAATCGGACGTTACCTTTTTGAGGGGAAAGTATTTGACGATTTCATCATACCGCGTGAGCGCATCGAATATCGTCTCCGGCCTTGCTTCGATAAAAATACTTTTCCTTATCGTAAAGCTATCCATTCTCCGTAGCGCTCCGTCTGTTTGTTGGGTACTCAAAGTGAGTAGGTTACGCCGTATTGCTTTTCTCCATTCGGCTAACAACCCGCGCTTAAAGTGCTTTTCCATCGTTTCCCGCGGTTTCTGCTGATGGCGTTCATAGAGGATGCTCCAGACGGCTTGATCCGTCAGCGAGACGGGTCCTTGATATCGAGGATGACGAGCCGACCACCAGGCCGAAGCGAGCGGGCTGCGTCCCGAGCCCTACGCGTTTTTCCATCTCCAGTGATCTTGCCATTCCGCAAGTTAAATAAGGCAAACCTGCCCGTCTCCGGGGAAGGTTGCAACTCGTTCCTCCCCGGGATATAAGAAACACCCATTCGTTGTCCGGAAATCGTGCCCGCCATCCGCAAGATGAGTACTCGTATCGAATATCCGCACCACAGGTTGCAGCTCATGTTCCTGTTGTCGATAACCGCCGGCGTGGTTCTTCACCTGCTGCAACTGCCGAGCCTGTTGCCCCAGCGGGAGGCCGGGACGATTATGCTGCTGGCGGCATGGCCTCAGCGCTTCTATTTCTGGACATTCGAAGCGCTGGCCTGGTTGCTTGCCGGAACTGCACTTGCCTTGAACCTCTTCTCGCCGAACCTTCCGGCCTGGTACGAGGGCGCAACCCCAACTCAGCGAGCGCGTGCATTGGGTACCGCCCTGGTCCTGGTTCAGCTCCTGCTCGGTCTCGGGTTTTGGCTTACCCGAGACAAGGGAGCGGACCAGCTCAGATGGCTGCGTGCCGCGTTCTGGATGGGCGGCGAGTTCCGAATTCCGGCCATTTTTGCAAGCTTACAGCTCTGGTTTGCCGCGTGGCTTTCGTTCCAGTGCTACCGCCTCGACCGCGCGATTTTCTGGTTCGCGTCCGCGCTGGTATGTACCTACCTCGGGTTCGATGAGTTGCTTTCGTTCCACGAGGCGGTCGGCGTCTTGCTGAAAGGCAGCACACTGATCGGCGACGGCGAGAACACCCTGAGCGTCGGCCCGGTCAGGACGTATTTCTGGCCACTGGTTTTCCTGCCGTTGCTGCTGGTCATGAGCGCCTGGTTTCTTGTCGCGGCACGTCGAGCGGTCGGCCCCCGCGCCCTGTGGCAACTGGTATTGGCCGGGCTCGTATTCGCGACAGGCGCGCTGGGCTTCGAGATCGTCGAGGCGAACGGCGCAGCACGCCTGGGAGAAGCATGGTTTAACTCCACGCCGGGGCAGGTCGTACTTCTGGCGGAGGAATCCTTCGAAACACTGGGGGTGACGCTCGCCGTCGTCGTATTCGCGAGGCACCGCTGGCAAACCCTTGCCGTGTCCCGCGGCGTCGATTGAACGGCCGGTTCACCCCGGCCGTACCTCGGTGGATGCCGGAGGCGGAAACACCACCGAAACCTTCAAGTCGCGCTGTTCCGGGCCTTCCAGCAATTTCAGCGTTGCGCCCGACGGGACCGTAGGCTGGGTTGCAGCGATAGCGAAAACCCAGCTAATCCACGTCTTAAACTGACGAAAAAACCGCATCACTCGCGAACGATGCGGTTTATGCCCGGCCAGTCCCGGTTCGGCATCCAACCGGCTCCACCTGCTCTATCCGTTACTTTATATAGACTCACCGGAATACGGGTGCCGTCTTACCACCGTTAAGCGCCCGCGATCCGTACCTGCGCTTCAACTCGGTGCACCGTAGGCGCAACAATGGTGCAAATAGCTGCGGGAAGGCATTCTGCACAGCCCAGCGGACCGCCGAAATGCCTAGCCGACGTGCTTCCGCGCTGTTTGGCACGCGAGCTGCTTACATGAATCAATAGAATGTACCTGCGCCAACGGTGGCGTTCAGGAACATGGCAAAGGCGTCTTGCGATCATCGTGCATCGATGTTCGCCGGGCGCTTTTTTTTTTGCTCCGGATTCACCGGAGAGCGGCTCTAGGATTTTTCGAGAAGATTTGTCGATGGACTTCAAAGAATTCAAGCGTGCCGGCCACTGGCCAACCCTGTTGTCCGCCTTTCTTTATTTCGACGTCTCCTTCATGGTCTGGGTGATGCTCGGGCCCTTGTCCCTGTACATCACCAAGGATCTGGGGCTACCGGTGGCGGAGAAGTTCACCATTGTCGCGATTCCCATCCTGTCCGGCGCAATATTCCGCATCGTTCTGGGTTCGATGGCCGACCATCTGGGACCCAAGCTGACCGGCGTTCTGGCCCAATTGCTGGTGATCCTCGGGCTCACCTATGTATTCGTGTTCGGCCTGCATTCCAAGCTGGAAGTGGAGTTGCTGGGATTGCTCTTAGGTATAGCCGGAGCCAGCTTCGCCGTGGCCTTGCCCCAGGCCAGCCGCTGGTATCCGCCCCAATACCAGGGCGTGGTGATGGGTATCGCGGGAGCCGGCAATATGGGGGTAGTCTTGGACTCCATGATCGTCCCTTGGCTGGCGGAACGTTTCGGCTGGCAGGCGGTGTTCGGTTTCCTGCTCATTCCTCTGGTGCTGGTGCTCGTCATCTACGCCGTTCTCGTCAAGGATGCCCCCGACAAACGCACGCCGGTCACCCTGGCCAACTACGCCGCGGTCATGAAGGACCCCGACACATGGTGGTTCATGTTCTTTTATTCCATTACCTTTGGGGGCTTCGTGGGGCTCGGCAATGCCCTGCCTCTTTATTTCACCAACTGGTATCACGTCTCCGGAATAGCCGCGGGCATGATGGTCGCGCTCGTGGTATTCGCCGGCTCGATGTTCCGGCCGGTGGGAGGGCTTTTGGCCGATCGGGTAGGCGGCATCCGTGCCCTGCAAGTTCTGTTCGTAATCGTTTCCCTGAGCTATCTCGCGATTTCGTTCTTGCCGGAGGGGCCGGCGCCGCAATCGGCGAGCGACGCGAAAGTGGCCGGCTGGGGTCTGTTCGAACTGCCGGCGCTCGCATGGTCTGCCGTCGGCATTTTTTTCGTCGGCACGCTGGCCCTGGGGATGGGCAACGGATCGGTATTCCAGTTGGTGCCGCTGCGTTTCCGCAGGGAAATCGGCGTGATTACCGGACTCGTCGGCTGCGCCGGAGGTGTGGGCGGATTCTTCCTGGCCAAGACCCTGGGCTGGTCCTGGAATGTGCAACACGGCTTCGCGCTGGGTTTCAGCGTGTTCGCGGGGCTGCCGCTCCTGGGGCTCGTCGGCCTGATCATGGTCAAGAAACGCTGGCGCACGACCTGGGGCGCGGTATCCGGTGCGCGGGTCTGAGCATGGCGGAATGGGGATAAGGGAACACACCGGGGTGCGTCAGTGACTGCGAACGGACAACTCGCCTTGAGCGCCGCCTTCGCTTCCCGCCAAGGGCGGCGCGAAGACAACCAGGACTACGCCGGTATCGCTCAACCGTCGCAGCAGGAACTGGCCTGTCGCGGCGTCGTCGCGGCGGTGGCGGACGGCATGGGCGGGGCCAAGGGAGGGCGGGTAGCCGCGGAGTTGTGCATGCACAGCTTCATGGAAGCCTATTACAGCCTGGCCGAAACCTTGGCGGTGGAGCAGTTGCTGGATCGAAGCCTGGATGCCGCCAATCGCTGGATACACGCGATGGGCAAGCGTGACCCGAATCTCGCCCACATGGCTACCACCTTCAGTGCCTTGATTCTTCGCGGCCGCCGCGCACATCTAATACACGTCGGCGACTCGCGCATCTACCGCCTGCGCGGCGAGCGGCTGGAGCTGCTGACGGAGGATCACACTTTGAACGGCCCCGAGCTGGACCATATCCTGTACCGGGCCGTGGGCCTGGAGCCCCTGCTCCGGACCGACTACGCCGTGCACACGCTCGAAATCCACGACCGTTTCCTGCTGTGCAGCGACGGCCTACACGGCGGACTTAAACAAGCCGAGATCGCGCGCATCCTGCTGGAAAGGGCCGCGCCCCAAAGCAGTGCGGACGCTCTGGTCGAATCGGCGCTGGAGCGAGGCAGCACCGACAACGTCACCGCGCTGGTGGTGGATGTCATCGCCCTGCCCCGGGCCGACCGGCAATCGCTGCGGGAAATCATCGAGTCCTTGCCGATCCTGGAACTACCCCGTCCCGGCGATACGGTGGATGATTTTCAACTGGAAGAACTGCTGTCTTCCGGGCGCTACAGCGCGCTGTTCCGCGCGGTCGACCGGCGCAACGGCAACCCGGTGGTCATCAAGTTCCCTCATCCGCGGGTAGCCAGCGAGCGGCAATATCACGATGCCTTTGTCCGGGAAGCATGGATCGGCGGGCGGGTGAAGAGTCCGTGGGTGGCCGAAATTCTGGAACAGCCGCCGGAGCGGCAAAGCCGTCTCTACTCGGTCATGCCGTATTATCGCGGCGCCACGCTCGAACGGCACCTGCGGCGAAACGCACGCATCGGCCTGGAGCCAGGCATCGACCTCGCTCTCAAACTGTGCAAGGCGGTGCACGCACTGCACCGCCAGCAGATCGTGCACCGCGACATCAAGCCCGACAACATCCTGCTTCCGGACGACGGCGGCCTGAAACTGCTGGATCTCGGCATTGCGCGATTGCCGGCCTGGGACGAGGACCAGGCCGATCCGATGCCGGGCACCGCCAGCTACATGGCGCCGGAACTGTTTCACGGCGAGCGGGGCAGCGTCGCCAGCGACATCTTCGCGCTGGGGGTAACGCTCTATCGCGTGTTCTCCGGAGGTGCCTATCCCTACGGCGAGATCGAGCCATTCAGCACGCCCCGATTCGGAAAACCCAAACCCCTGACCAGCCGCCGTCCGGATTTGCCGGTCTGGCTGGACGCCGCCTTGGCGCGCGCGGTCGCGATCGACCCCGGCGAACGCTATGCCGACGCCATCGAGCTGGCCTTCGAGCTGGAATCCGGATTATCGAAAGGCGGCGGCAAGCGTGTCTCCGCCCGTCCCCTTCCCCTGTACCAGCGCAATCCGGTTCTGTTCTGGCAACTGACCGCGCTGCTCCTGTTCGGATTGCTGATGGTGTGCCTGTTTCAGGTCTACGGGAGGGTTTAGGTGTTTATCAATGCAGTAAGTAAAGCCGTCATGCCGGCAGGGAAGGGTCATCCGGGCGCTCCCCGGATGACCGTTTGCGATTGGAAGGGTCATCCGGGCGCTCCCTGGATGACCGTTTGCGATTGGAAGGGTCATCCGGGCGCTCCCTGGATGACCGTTTGCGATTGGAAGGGTCATCCGGGCGCTCCCTGGATGACCGTTTGCGATTGGAATGCCGGCATCCAGAGCACAGGGATTGTGATCCGGGCCGATGCCATCCCTGGCGTCTGGATTCCGGCACAAAACCGTCGGGAACGGTTTTGGACAGCCGCAGGCTGGTCTGAAGGACGAGCCCCCTGGGAAGGGGCGAGCAATCCGTGCCGGAATGACGAGGTTCATCTCACGTCCCCGCATCCTACGAAAGTTGATTTGACGAATGGGATTCATCCCGGAGGAGGTAAGCCATGAAAAAACAGAGACTCATCGTAATCGGCAACGGTATGGCCGGCATACGCACAGTCGAGGAGCTGCTGAAAATCGCTCCCGACGCATACGACGTCACCGTGTTCGGTGCCGAACCGCACTGCAATTACAACCGTATCCTCCTATCCCCGGTCCTGGCCGGCGAGAAGACGCTTAACGACATCATCTTGAACGATGACGACTGGTACGCGTCGAACGGCATCACGCTGCACAAGGGGCGGAAGGTCGTCGCGATCGACCGTCGGCGGCGGCTGGTTCGTACCGAAGACGGACTGGAGGCCGGCTACGACCGGCTGCTGCTCGCCACCGGCTCCATGCCTTTCATGCTGCCGGTCCCAGGCAGGGATCTGCAGGGCGTAATCGGTTTTCGCGACATCCGCGACGTGGAACTGATGCTGGAGGCTTCGCAGAAGTACCGGCATGCGGTCGTCATCGGCGGCGGCCTCTTGGGGCTTGAAGCGGCCAACGGGCTGAAAAAGCGGGGGATGGCGGTTACCGTCGTGCATCTGCTCGATACCCTGATGGAAAGGCAACTGGACAAGCCTGCCGCGGACCTTTTGAAACGGGCGCTCGAGGACAGCGGCCTCGATTTCCGAATGGAAGCGCAGACCGAAGCCATCCTCGGCCACGACCGCGTCACCGGCGTACGCTTCAAGGACGGCTCGGAAACCCCCGCCGATCTGGTAGTCATGGCGGTGGGCATCCGCCCCAACGTCGATCTCGCCAAGAGCGCCGGCATCCATTGCGAGCGCGGCATCCTGGTCAACGACACCATGCAAACTTTCGACCCCCGCATTTACGCCGTGGGCGAATGCGTGCAACACCGGAAGCAGCTTTTCGGCCTGGTGGCCCCGCTTTTCGAGCAGGCCAAGGTCTGCGCGAATCACCTGGCGGAATACGGCATCGCGCGCTACGAGGGCTCGGTGACGTCCACCAAGCTGAAAGTGACCGGCATCGATCTTTTCTCCGCGGGCGAGTTTCAGGGCGGAAACGGCTACGAAGAGCTGCTGTTCCAGGACCCCGCCCGGGGCATCTACAAAAAGCTGGTGGTCGAATCCAACCGCATCAAGGGCGCGGTGCTTTATGGCGATACCGGCGACGGCGCCTGGTACTTCCAGTTGATGCGGGACGGCACCGATATCTCCGCTTTCCGGGAAAACATCCTGTTCGGGCAGGCGCATCTGGGCGATGCCGGCCACGGGGCGGACAACCGCGCGGCGCTCATGCCGGACACGGCGGAGGTCTGCGGCTGCAACGGCGTCTGCAAGAAGACCATCGTCGACGCCATCGTTCAGAAAAAGCTATTCACTCTGGATGACGTGCGCACCCATACCAAGGCCTCGGCTTCCTGCGGCTCGTGCACCGGTTTGGTGGAGCAGATCCTGCAAAGCACCCTGGGCAGCGATTACTCGGTCAGCCCGGCCAAAAAGCCGCTATGCAAATGCACCGACCATACCCATGAAGAAGTGCGAGAGGCCATTCGCGCGGAAAATCTCAAGACGATTCCCGAAGTGATGCGATTCCTCGATTGGAAAACCGTCGACGGCTGCCATTCCTGCCGCCCCGCGCTCAATTATTACCTGCTCTGCCAGTGGCCCAACGAATACCGGGACGATCCGCAGTCGCGCTTCATCAACGAGCGGGCCCACGCCAATATCCAGAAGGACGGCACCTATTCAGTGGTGCCGCGGATTTGGGGCGGCGTCACCAATCCGAAGGAGCTGCGCGCCATCGCCGACGTGGCCGAAAAGTTCGAGATTCCGACGGTCAAGATCACCGGCGGCCAGCGTATCGATCTTCTGGGCGTCCCGAAACAACAGCTTCCGGCGGTTTGGGCGGAACTCGGCAAGCACGGTCTGGTCTCCGGCCATGCCTACGGCAAATCGCTGCGCACGGTCAAAACCTGCGTCGGCAAGGAATGGTGCCGGTTCGGCACGCAAGATTCCACCAAGATGGGCATAGACCTCGAAAAAATGACCTGGGGGTCGTGGACGCCGGCCAAGGTCAAGATGGCGGTATCGGGCTGCCCGCGCAACTGCGCCGAGGCCACGATCAAAGACTTCGGCGTGGTGGCGGTGGATTCAGGCTGGGAACTTCACGTCGGCGGCAACGGCGGCGTGAAGGTCCGCGCCACCGATTTTCTGTGCAAGGTCGATACGGAAGAGGAAGTGAAGGAATACTGCGGCGCCTATATGCAGCTATACCGGGAAGAAGCCCGCTACCTGGAGCGGACCGCGCACTGGATCGAACGCGTCGGTCTCGCTTATGTCCAGGAGCGCATCGTCTCGAATCCGGAAAGCCGACGCGCCTTGTACGAGCGGTTTCTCGAATCGCAGAAAAGCGCCCAGATCGATCCATGGGCGGTTCTCGCCAAGGAATCCGAGCGGCAACACTTCGAACCCTTGAGGAAAGTAGGATGAATGTCATGAGCGACTGGATCGAAATCGGCCGAATCGAGGACATTCCCCGCCAAGGCGCTCGCGTCGTCGCCACGCCGGCTGGCAATGTCGCCATCTTCCGCACCCTGAACGACGAAATTTTCGCGGTTCGCGACCTCTGCCCGCACAAAGGAGGGCCGCTCTCCCAAGGCATCGTATGCGGAAAGCGGGTGGCCTGTCCGTTGCACAACTGGGTGATCGACCTGGCGTCCGGCGATGCCGCTCCGCCGGACGAGGGCCGAACGGCGTGCTTTCCGGTAAAGCTGGAAAACGAAAGGTTGTGGTTGCAACTCGATAGGCCGGAATAGCCGGAATTCCGTGAACGCTTGCCCTTATTCCGGCCACACCTCGTGATTAAAAGGAAGAGAAACGTGACTTCTGCACCGCTCTCAGATCCGTCCTTAACAGCGGACGATGCGCCCGTCGCCACCACCTGTCCCTACTGTGGCGTCGGCTGCGGCGTGCTGGCCAAGCCGCGTGGTCCCGAATCGGCCGACATCAAGGGCGATCCGGAACATCCGTCCAATTTCGGGCGGCTTTGCTCCAAGGGCTCGTCGCTCGGAGAAACCCTGTCGCTGGAAACTCGGCTGCTTTATCCCGAGATCAGGGGCCGGCGGGTGAGTTGGGACGAAGCGCTAGGCACCGTCGCCGACACGTTTCGACGGATCATCGATATCCACGGTCCCGACTCGGTGGCGTTCTACGTCTCCGGTCAGCTCTTGACCGAGGACTATTACGTCGCGAACAAGCTGATGAAGGGTTTCATCGGCTCGGGAAATATCGATACCAATTCCCGCCTCTGCATGTCGTCCACGGTCGCGGCGCAGAAACGGGCCTTCGGCGAGGATGTCGTGCCCGGCTGTTACGAGGACCTGGAACTCGCCGATCTCGTTGTGCTGGTCGGTTCCAACGCGGCCTGGTGCCATCCGGTGCTGTTTCAGCGTCTGGTTGCGGCCAAACGGGAAAATCCCCGCCTGAAGATCGTCAACATCGATCCGCGCCGAACGGCCACGAGTCAGTCCGCCGATCTGCATCTCCCGATACGGCCGGGCACCGACGTGGTTCTGTTCAACGGACTCCTGAATTATCTGCGCCAGGATGACAGGATCGATTTCGCCTTCCTGGAAAATCATCTCGGTCGCTACGCCGAAGCGTTCGAGAACGCGCGCAAAACGGCTCCCTCCCTGCCCGCTGTTGCCAGGATCTGCGGTATTCCCGAAGAGGACCTCGCGAGCTTTTACCAATGGTTCGCCCGCACCGAAAAAGTCGTCACCGCCTGGTCGCAAGGGGTCAACCAGTCGTCCAGCGGCACCGACAAGGTCAACAGCATCATCAACGTTCATCTTGCCACCGGGCGGATCGGCAAGCCGGGCATGGGCCCCTTCTCCCTGACCGGCCAGCCCAACGCCATGGGCGGGCGGGAGGTCGGCGGACTCGCCAATCAGCTCGCGGCGCATCTCGACATCGAGAATCCCGAACACCGGGCTCTCGTGCAGGAGTACTGGAATGCGCCGCGCATGCCGGATAAGTCCGGACTCAAGGCCGTGGAGCTGTTTCAGGCGATCGCCGAGGGACGCATCAAGGCAGTCTGGATCATGGCCACCAATCCGGCCGTTAGCCTGCCGGACGCGAACGCGGTGCGGGACGCGCTCCGCCGCTGCGAATTCGTGGTGGTTTCCGAATGCGAGTCGGGCACCGACTTGGGCGCCTACGCACATGTGAACCTGCCCGCGCTGGCCTGGGGTGAGAAGGACGGCACCGTCACCAACTCGGAGCGTCGCATTTCCCGGCAGCGGGCATTTCTGACAGTGCCGGGCGAAGCCAAGCCGGATTGGTGGATCGTCAGCCGGGTTGCCCAGCGTATGGGATACGACGAAGGTTTTTGCTACCGGTCGGCCTGGGAAATTTTCCTGGAGCACGCCCGGTTGTCCGGTCTTCAAAACGGCGGCAAACGGGTGTTCGACATTTCCGGTCTCGCGGAACTCGATCGCGCCGGCTACGATGCCTTGAGGCCGATCCAGTGGCCGGTAAATGGGCGTTATCCGAACGGCGCGTCTCGCCTGTTCGACGCAGGCGGGTTTTCAAGCATCAGCCGCCGCGCCGAAATGGTGCCGGTGGTCCCCAAAGCGCCGGCCAACCCGCCCGACGCGGCCTATCCGCTGGTGCTCAATACCGGGCGTATCCGCGATCAATGGCACACCATGACCCGCACCGGCAAAACCGCCCGGTTGACCAACCATGTTCCCGAGCCTTACGCCGAGCTGAACCCCCGCGATGCGGCCCGATTCGCCATTCAGGACGGAACCCTGGTTCGACTCGAGAGCCGGTTCGGCCAAGCCTTGGTCCGCGCCCGCGTCAGTAAAGACCAGCAGCAGGGATCGGTGTTCGTGCCCATGCACTGGAGCGGACCTTATGCCAGCAAAGGCTTGATCAATGCCTTGGTCAACCCGGCAACCGATCCGATGTCCGGCGAACCCGAATCCAAGCACACACCGCTCCGGATCGCGCCCTATCGGCCGGCGTGGCACGGCTTCTTGCTGTCGCGCGAACCGCTTGACGCTATCGAGGTCGAGTACCGCGTCACGATACGGGGAGACGGCCATTGGCTTTACGAGCTGGCACATTCCGAGTCACCTTCGGACTGGCCTGTCTGGATGCGCGGCTTGTTCGCCCATCCCTCGGGTTCGCGCGAATCCGCGTCCGCCGAGCCGGTGCCCGGCAGGGAAGAATGGCTGGAGTTCGCTGACATCCACTCGGGCCGGTACCGCTGCGCACGCCTCCTCGGCGGACGTTTGCAGTTTTGCGCCTTCATAGACCGGAGCTTCGAGCTACCGCCGCGCAGTTGGCTGGCCGGTCTATTCGCACTGGATGAAGTGCCCGATCGGGCACGCATGAGCCTTTTGGCCGGAAAACCGGCTTCGGCCGAGGATGATCAGGGGCGTATCGTCTGCTCCTGTTTCGGGGTCGGCATCAATACCTTGAAACGCGCCATTCAGAAGCAAAATCTGTCGACAACGGAACAAATTGGTGCAGCACTCAAAGCGGGAACCAATTGCGGTTCCTGTATTCCCGAGCTCAAGTCCTTATTGCAGGGGTAAAAACACAATCGCCGCTGCGGCGGCACAAGGCGTCTAGCATTGCCTCGTATTTGTGCACTTCAACGGCCTATGTTCCTATTTAAGGCATCGCTTATCTCGGCCTAATTCAAAATCGCTTTTAATAAAGAATTCATGTTTGTAGGGTGGGTTAGGCCGGAGGCCGTAACCCACCGAGCGACCTCGAATCGGTGGGTTACGCGGAGCCTGTCGAAGGGCCTGTCCCGAGCGGAGCCGAGGGGCTAACCCGCCATCGATGGGTTTCGCTTCGCTCTACCCATCCTACGATGAATGTTCACTCGAATGCCGAACGGAATGACGTAGGTCGGCAATCCCTTGCCGACTGTCTGGGCTACGGCCAAGCACTGGACCGTATGGCACGATCATTGCTGAAACCATAACGTCGTGGCAGGCTACTCGCGCCGTAACTGCTATCGGAGCCGATACGCTCTTGACGCTTCACAATCCAATCCATCCTGGAGAATTTTGGACAAGGAGACCCTTAACTCATGACCTCGGTTCCCCAATGGCTGCGCCCTGGCGTTCATGCGGCAGGCGGCGAAGGACTCGAGAAAACCCAGATCGACTTGGGTTTCATCCCGCTGACGGACTGCGCACCGCTCGTCATCGCCTACGAAAAAGGTTTTTTTCGAAAACACGGGCTGGAGGCGAGACTTTCCAGAGAGGTGTCCTGGGCCAATATCCGCGACAAGGTATTCGCCGGCTTGCTGGACGGCGGTCATATGCTGGCACCCATGCCCATCGCCACGACGCTCGGTCTCGGGGAACTGAAAAAACCGACCATCGCCGCTCTGTCCCTGGATCTCAACGGCAACGCCATTACCGTTTCCCTGGACTTGTACCGGCGCATGGCCGAACTCGATCCGGCGGCGGCAGCCGAGCGGTCCATGAGCGTCCGTGCACTGAAGAAAGTCATCGATACCGGCAAACACGCGGGGCGCGAGCCCTTGTGCTTCGCAACGGTATTTCCGTTCTCCCCCCATAACTACATGCTGCGCTACTGGCTGGCCGCCGGCGGCATCGATCCGGACCGCGACGTGCGCCTGGTCGTGATCCCGCCGCCGCACATGGTGAAGTACCTGAGCAGCGGAGAAATAGACGGTTACTGCGTCGGAGAACCGTGGAACGCGCAGGCCGTGGCCACCGGCGTCGGACGCACGCTGATCACCGATTATGAAATCTGGAACAACAAGCCGGAAAAAGTGCTGGGCGTGAACCGGGAGTGGGCCGAACAACATCCCAACACTCACCGCGCCATGCTGATGGCGCTGCTGGAGGCAGCGCAATGGATCGATCAACCGGAAAACCGTATCGAAGTGGCCGATATTCTGGCTCGGGAGGAATACGTCAACGCGCCGGCTGACGTGGTGAAAATGTCCATGGTCGGCTCGTTTCGCTACCAGGTCGACGCCGCGCCCGCGCCGCTTCCCGACTTTAACGTGTTCTTCCGTTATGCCGCGACGTTTCCCTGGCGCTCCCACGCCGTGTGGTTCATCACGCAGATGTACCGCTGGGGACAACTCCGCGATCCCGTAGACATGCGAAAGCTTGCCGAAGAGGTCTATCGGCCCGATCTTTACCGCGAAGCCGCCCAGGCTCTGGGCCTGCCCTTCCCCACCGCGGACTACAAGATCGAGGGGCAGCACGGCGAACCGTGGACGCTTCGGGAAGCCACCGAGCCGATGACCCTGGGTACGGACCGGTTCCTGGACGGCGGCACCTTCGATGCGCTCCGTCCGGTGGATTATCTGGAGCGCTTCGAACTGCACAATCGGCAGGTTTCACTGGACGAACTGGCCAAGGTCAATCCATGAGCCTCAGAATCATGCTGGTCGATCAGGATTCGGCGCGCAGCGCCATATTGGAGCAAGCGCTGCACGATGCCGGCCATCAGGTCGTCGCCCGGATCAAGCACGGCCACAACCTGCTTCGGGAACTCAAGGAATGTCAGCCGGACATGGTGATCATGGATCTGGAGGCGCCGGGCCGCGACACCTTGGAGCAAATGCGGGAGATCAGCCGCGACCAGCCGAGACCGATCATCCTGTTCTCGAACAAGCGCGACGGCGATTACATCCGCCAGGCCGTGCAGGCCGGGGTAAGCGCCTATGTGGTGGACGGCCTCAGCCAGGAACGCATCATGCCCATCGTCGAGGTGGCCATGGCCCGTTTTCGCGAATTCGAGGCGCTCAAGCGCGAACTGCACGAAACCAAAACCCAGCTAGCCGACCGGAAAGTGGTGGACAAAGCCAAGGGCATTTTGATGCAGCGAAAAGGAATGAGCGAGGACGAAGCCTATCAGTTGCTGCGCAAAACGGCCATGAGCCGCAACATGCGCATCGCGGACGTCGCCAGGACCCTGCTTACCCTGGAAGGGCTGACGGACTGACTTCGGGGCGAATTCCGCCCGCCTTTCGCGCATCGCGCACTCTTTTGTCGCACCCGATGCACCAGCCCACCCGCCCGGCGCCTCCGCACTGCGCCGCCAGCTGCTGTTTCAGAGCTGTTTAGCGCGTTAAACGAGCTTGGCACGCTTCCTGTTAGTCCTATGAAAGCTAGAGTCGCGCGCTGACGGCGGCGCTCGACTTCCGGACAAAGGCGTCCTCCCGCAGCTCTTCAACTGCGGGCGACGCCTTTTTTATTGCTTATCGGATCACAACAGAATGGGGGTACAGTCATGGGGATTATCAGGCAGCCGCTGAGTAGCGGCAGCTTAGCGCGGCTTCTGATGCTGGGGCTCGGCACGGCCAGCCCGGTTTTTGCGGAGGGTATTAACGAGAATATCGAAAAGGCGTTGAACGTCGGCGGCGGCAAGATCAACATCGATATCCGGTATCGGTTCGAATACGTGGATCAGGCCAATCTGCCCGAAATCGCCAAGGCCGATATGATCCGGGCGCGCATCGGCTATCTGACTCCGGAATTTCACGGGCTCAAGGCCTTCGCCGAATACGAAGGCAACCAGGATATCTTCAGCAACGAATACAACAGTACCTGGAACAACAAGACTCGACATCCCGTCATCGCCGATCCCCAGAAGAACGAGGTTAACCAGTTATGGCTGAGTTACAGCGGTTTACCTCAGACCAACATAAAAGTCGGCCGTCAACGCATCATCTTCGACAACCACCGTTTCATCGGCAACGTCATCTGGCGGCAGCTGGAACAGACTTATGACGCCGTGGCCATCACCAACGCCAGCCTGCCCGACACCACGATCACCGCCGGTTATATTTGGAAAGTGCAGGACGTCACCTCCCGCACCATCGGCATGAATTCGCCGATCTTCAACATTGCCTACACCGGTCTCCCTTGGGGCAAACTCGTCGTCCACGGTGAATGGCTGGATTACGACAATCAACACGAAAGCTTTCCGACGCGGACCTTCAATACCCTAACCAATTCCACCCAGACGGTCGGCGCTCGCTTTGACGGCGCGACACCCATCACCGACAAAATCAAGGCCCTCTACACGGCCGAATACGCATGGCAGGAGGACTATGCGGAAAACCCGAAGGACTTCAAGGTCGATTACTGGCTGGCGGAAGGCGGGATCGATTTGTGGGGCTTCGTCTTTAAAGGGTCCTTCGAGGAACTGGGCTCGGACAACGGCCAGGGCTTCCGTACGCCGCTCGCGACGCTGCACGCCTTTCAGGGCTGGGCGGACAAGTTCCTGGTGACGCCGCCCGACGGCGTCCGGGACGTGTACGGCACGTTCAAGACCAGCCTGTACGGCTTGGATTTATGGTTCGTCTACCACGATTTCCGGGACGATACCGGCAGCATCCGCTATGGCGAGGAGTTCGACGTACAGGTGGAAAAGAAATTCGGCAAGCATTATTCCCTGCTCTTCAAGTTCGCCGACTACAACTCGTCCAACCCGAGAGCGTTTGCCGGCAACGTCGACACTCAAAAATGGTGGCTGCAGGCGGGGATCAGTTTCTAAAAGAAAGCTGGGAATTTAAGGCCGTAGGATGCGGTGAGTATTCGAACCGCATCGATCGCGACAGATGCGGCTCCTACGTCGCCACATCCTACGGTCATTTACATTTATCCTTGCAAGTGCTTGAGCTTGCGTAGGGCGCGTTAGCTTTAGCGTAATGCGCCGCATGGGAAATCCATTCTACGCAAACCGGTATTTCTACCCCTGCAAGTGCTTCAGCACCTCGTCCAGCATCTTCTTGGCGTCGCCGAACAGCATCCGATTGTTCTCCTTGTAGAACAGCGGATTGTCGACGCCGGCATAGCCGGACGCCATCGAGCGCTTCATGACGATCGAGGTTTTCGCCTTCCAGACCTCCAGAACCGGCATGCCGGCGATGGGGCTGTTGGGGTCTTCCTGCGCCGCCGGGTTCACGATGTCGTTGGCACCGATGACCATGGCGACGTCGGTCTCCGGGAAGTCCTCGTTGATTTCGTCCATTTCCAGCACGATGTCGTAAGGAACCTTAGCCTCGGCCAAAAGCACGTTCATATGGCCCGGCATACGGCCCGCCACCGGGTGGATGGCGAAACGCACGTCGACGCCTTTTTCACGCAGCAGCCTGGTGATCTCGTACACCGTATGCTGGGCCTGAGCCACCGCCATGCCGTAGCCCGGCACCAGAATGGCGCGGCTGGCGTTGCGCAGGAGTTCGGCCGTTTCTTCCGGTGTGATCGGCTGCACCTCGCCTTGTGGCCCCGCCCCAGCCGCCGGCGCTACGCCGGTACCGGTACCGAACCCGCCGGCGATGACCGAGAGGAAATGGCGGTTCATGGCACGGCACATGATGTAGGACAGGATCGCACCGGAAGAACCCACCAGAGCGCCGGTCACGATCAGCAGATCGTTGGACAGCATGAAGCCGGTGGCCGAAGCCGCCCATCCCGAGTAGCTGTTGAGCATGGACACCACCACCGGCATATCGGCGCCGCCGATCGCCATGACCATGTGCACGCCGAAAGCTAGCGCAACGGCCGTCATCAGCAGCAACGGAACGAACCCGCCCGCAGTGGACTGCGCGTTGACGAAGCCGGCCCCCAAGATGATGGCTAGAATCAAAAGGCCCAGATTGAGCCAGTGCCGGGCCGGAAGCAGCATGGGTTTGCCGTCGATCTTGCCCGACAGCTTACCGAATGCGATGACCGAACCGGAAAAGGTCACGGCGCCGATCAGAACGCCGAGATAGATTTCCACCTCATGAATGGTTCTCTCCACCCCGGTAAAGGCAGCGGTCGGATCGATGAAGTTCGCATAACCCACCAGCACCGCAGCCAACCCCACCAGGCTGTGCATCAGCGCGACGAGTTCCGGCATTTCGGTCATCTTGACCTTGATCGCGGCGTAGACCCCGACGCTGCCGCCGATAGCCATGGCGACGATGATCGGAACATAGCTGGTCACCTTCGGCCCGAACACGGTTGCGAGGATGGCGATGGCCATGCCGAGGATGCCGTAGAAATTGCCGCGCCGCGCGGATTCAGGATGGGAAAGCCCCCCGAGGCTCAAGATAAACAGTATCGTCGAGCCGATATAGGAAACGGTAACTAATCCTTCTGACATTGTTATTCTCTCCGCTTATCTTCTGAACATGCGCAGCATGCGCTGGGTGACCCAGAAACCGCCGGCCATGTTGACCGAGGTCAGCACGATGGCGAGCCCCGCCAGAATGGCGAGCAAGACACCGGGCGAAGAAATCTGGATCAAGGCGCCGATGGCGATGATGCTCGAAATGGCGTTGGTGACGCTCATGAGCGGAGTGTGCAGAGCCGGGGTGACGTTCCAGATCACCATGTAGCCCACGAAACAGGCCAGCACGAAAACGGTGAAGTGGGACATGAACGCCGCCGGAGCCACAGAACCGAGGCCGTAGAACAGGAGACCCGCCACGCCCAGCGTGATGCCGGTTTGCGCCCAGGCGGGCAGCAGCGGCTTCTTTTCCGCCTTCTTGATTTCGACCGGCGGTGCCGGGGTGGCGCCTACCGGGGCTGCGGTGATTTTCGGCGGTGGCGGCGGCCAGGTGATTTCCCCCTCCTTGATCACCGTGGTTCCGCGTATGACCTCGTCCTCCATGTTGACGTCGATCGTGCCGTCCTTGTTCGGGCACAGCTCTTCCATCAGTCTCAGAAGGTTGGTGGCGTACAGCGTGCTGGACTGACGGGCAAGCCGGCTCGGCAGATCGGCATAGCCGATGATGGTGACGCCGTGTCGGACGACGACTTCGCCCGGGACCGTCAGCTCGCAGTTGCCGCCCTGCTCGGCCGCCAGGTCCACGATGACGCTGCCGGGTTTCATGGATTCCACCATTCCCGCGGTGATCAGTGTGGGCGCGGGCTTGCCCGGAATCAGCGCGGTCGTGATAACGATGTCCACGTCCATGCACTGGCGGGCGATCATTTCCTTTTGGGCCTTTTGGTAGCCCTCGCTCATCACTTTGGCATAGCCGCCGACGCCGGTGCCCTCCTCCTGATAGTTGACTTCCACGAACTCTGCGCCCATCGATTTGACTTGGTCTTTGACTTCCGGGCGGGTATCCGTTGCCCGGACGATGGCGCCGAGACCGTTCGCCGCGCCGAGGGCGGCCAACCCGGCGACGCCGCAGCCGATGACGAATACTTTCGCCGGCGGCACTTTGCCGGCGGCGGTCACCTGTCCCGTGAAGAACCGCCCGAAATGCTGGGCCGCCTCGATCACTGCGCGGTAGCCGGCGATATTCGCCATGGAACTCAAGGCGTCCAGCTTCTGCGCGCGGGAAATGCGGGGCACGCTGTCCATCGCCAGCACAGTGGCTTTCTTGGCCGCGAGCCGTTCCATGAGATCGGGGTTCTGGGCCGGCCAGATAAAGCTGATGAGATTGCCGCCCTCGCGCAAATAGTCGACTTCATCCACGGCCAGTTCGGGATGGACTTGAGGACCACGCACCTTGAGCACGATGTCCGAGCCGGCCCATAAGGATTTAGCATCATCGGCGATGTCGCAGCCGACTTCGCGGTAGGCATCGTCGGAAAAGTTGGCGCTGTCGCCGGCCCCGGTTTCCACGGTCACCGAGAAACCGAGTTTCATGAGTTTTTCGGCCACCTCCGGCACGGTTGCAACACGCTTCTCTCCGGCGTGTATTTCTTTGGGAACCCCAATTCGCATAAAACGTACTCCTCCTAGCGCTATCGAGCGCAACAATTACGAACGTTGTTTTTGTTCAAGAGGGCGAAAACAGGGCGCCAGAAGTCCCGTTCCTGGTGGGACGGAAATAGCTAACTTGCGTGCGACAATGAGAAATTCACAATCTATGTCTCGATAATTGACAAAATTTTCTGGCCCGGCTTAACGACCCCCGCACCTTCTTAAAGTAATTGCCGGGAGAGGTCAACTTATTTTGCCTCTGGCAACCCATCCGGATTGGGCTGCGGAACTCTTTGCAACGCCGCCGATCAGCCGGATTTTTCGGCGACCAGCATGTAGTTGACGCTCATTCCGGGACTTAGCCTGAATTTCCGAGTAAAGGGATCGATCTTGACGCCGGTGCGATCGAAAACACGCATGCCGCTTTCGAGAAGCATGCCTTCCAATTCCTCCGGTTTCGGAAACTTCCGCCAATGATGGGTTCCCTTGGGGAGCCAGCGCAGCACGTATTCGGCGCCGACGATCGCGGTAAGAAAGGATGCGGCCGTCCGGTTGAGCGTGCCGATGACCATCAGCCCTCCGGGCCGGACCAATCGGCCGCAGGCGCTCATGAAGAGCGGCAAATCGGCCACGTGCTCGACGACTTCGAGATTCAAGACGGCATCGTACGATTCGCCCTGTTTGGCCAAACCTTCCGCGGTGCCGCAGGTGTACCGGATCGCCAGACCGCTCGCTTCTGCATGCTGTTGCGCGATGCGGATATTCTTTTCCACCATGTCGACGCCGTGCACCTCCGCGCCGAGCCGCGCCATCGCTTCGCTCAGCAACCCTCCGCCGCAGCCGATGTCCAAGAGGCGAATTCCCTGAAGCGGGACAGCTCGATTCGCGCTGCGACCGAAGCGAGCGCTCAAACGCTCGGAGATGTAACCGGCTCGAAGCCGATTGAGGCGATGTAAGGGCCAGAATGGGCCGTCGGGGTCCCACCAGGCATGGGCCAGCCGGTCGAAATGCGCCGCCTCGGCGGGATCGATTGTGGTTTTTGTGCTCAAGGTTTATTTTTCCAGAGGAAGGAAGCTCGATACGCGTGCCTTCGTCTTAGCGCGTGGCGAGGAATCGGGATAAAATCGCTTTTTTGATTGGAAAGACCGGATATTCAATGGTTCACGTCGGCATCATCATGGGCAGCAATAGCGACTGGGAGATCATGCAGCATGCCGCCCGCCAGTTGAAAGATTTCAATGTCCCGTTCGAAACGAAGGTGGTCTCCGCTCACCGGACGCCGGATTTGTTGTTTCAATACGCCGAAACGGCGGCCGATCGCGGACTCAAATGCATCATCGCCGGGGCTGGAGGCGCGGCGCATCTGCCCGGCATGATGGCGGCGAAAACCCACCTGCCCGTGCTGGGCGTTCCGGTGCCGACGACATACATGAAAGGCAAGGACTCCCTGTACTCCATCGTCCAGATGCCCAAGGGCATACCGGTCGCGACCTTCGCCATCGGCGAACCGGGCGCGGTGAATGCCGGTCTGTTCGCGGTGGCGCTGCTCGCCGTTCACGATTCGGACTTGGCCGCCAAACTCAAGGCTTATCGCCTTCGGCAAACGGAAGCCGTGCTGGGGCTGACGCTGCCGGAAATCGAATGATGCCGAAAGCAGGCCGCTGATTTTCCGAAACAGGACGTCCTGAAGCTAACTAGAATAAGAACGGCTGTCGTCTATCGACCCGTTCCCGTAGTTCCACATTAACCCTATCGACGATGAAACACATTCTACCGAATGCCATGCTCGGCATCCTGGGCGGTGGTCAATTGGGCCGCATGTTCACCATGGCGGCGCGGGCCATGGGCTATCGCGTCACCGTACTGGATCCCGACGGCGACAGTCCGGCCGGCGGATTGGCCGATGTGCACATCCGCGCTGCCTACGATGACCGGGCGGCTCTCGACAGACTCGCCGAAACCTGCGCCGCGGTCACCACGGAATTCGAGAATGTCCCGGCCGAAAGCCTCAGCTACCTGGCACAGCGCGTACGGGTAAGCCCTTCGGCGGAATGCGTTTCGATCGCTCAGGACCGTATCGCGGAAAAGCGATACATTTCCGGGGCAGGGCTCGGAGTCGCTCCGTTTCTCGCGATCGAGACCGCCACCGACCTGGATCGGAATCTGGCGGACCACTTGCCCGGCATTCTGAAGCTGGCGCGGCTCGGCTACGACGGCAAGGGCCAAATCCGGGTGAAGACCGTCGAGGAAGCGAAAGCCGCATTCGCCGAACTGGGCGGAAAGTCTTGCGTACTGGAGCGGCAACTGAATCTAAAAACCGAGATTTCGGTCATCATCGCCCGTTCTTCGCCGACCGAAGTAGTCTGCTTCCCCGTGGCGGAAAACCAGCACGAATCCGGGATTCTCGATGTCAGCATCGTGCCGGCCAGGGTTGCGCCGGCCGTCGCGACACACGCGCAAGACATGGCGCTTAAGCTCGCTCAAGCCATGGACTATATCGGCGTCCTGGCGGTGGAATTCTTCGTGCTGGACAACGACGACCTGGTCATCAATGAAATCGCCCCGCGCCCCCACAACAGCGGCCACTATACGCTGGATGCCTGCGCCGCCAGCCAGTTCGAACAACAAGTCCGCACCTTGTGCGGATTGCCGCCCGCGGATACCCGCTTGCTGAGTCCGGTGGTGATGGTCAATCTTCTGGGCGATATCTGGCGGGACGACGAGCCGGCCTGGGACAAGCTCTTGAGCCAGCCCAACGTCAAACTCCATCTTTATGGCAAGAAGACTGCCCGCATTGGCCGCAAAATGGGACATTTCAACGTGCTGGCCGAAGACGTGGAAGCCGCTTTGTCGCAGGCACTGGAACTGAAACAGATGCTCCAGGCTTAGCCGGAAAAGCGGCGCTTCCGGCAAGCTGGCGGATCATGCCGAAAGACCCCCTTCAGGTCCTGCGCAGCGTCTTTGGCTACGAACGGTTTCGCGGCCAGCAGCGCGCCGTCATCGATCATCTGACGGCAGGGGGCGATGCGCTGGTGCTGATGCCCACCGGCGGCGGCAAGTCGCTCTGCTACCAGATTCCCGCGCTAATCCGCCCCGGTACGGGCGTCGTGGTCTCGCCCCTGATCGCCCTGATGCAGGATCAGGTCGAAACCCTGCTCCAACTCGGCGTTCGAGCCGCCTTTCTGAATTCCACCCTGGCTTACGACACACAGCGCCAGGTCGAGCGGAACTTTCTGGACGGCCAACTGGACCTCCTCTACGTCGCGCCCGAACGTCTCTTGACCGAGCGCGTGCAGGCGCTCATCGGGCGGGCCGAAGTCAGCCTTTTCGCCATCGACGAAGCGCACTGCGTGTCCCAGTGGGGCCACGACTTCCGCGCCGATTACTGGCAGCTCTCCTTGCTGCACGAACGTTTTCCCGGCATTCCCAGAATCGGCTTGACCGCCACCGCCGACGAGCGGACCCGGCAGGAGATCGTCGAGCGCCTCGGACTGCAGGAGGCCAGGGTCTTTTGCAGCGGTTTCGACCGGCCCAACATACGCTACCGGATATCGCCCAAGCAGGACGCGCGCCGGCAGCTGGTTCAGTTTCTCCGAAACGAACATCCGGGAGATGCCGGCATCGTTTACTGCCTGTCGCGAAAAAAGGTGGAATCGACCGCGGAATGGCTCCGCGCTCAAGGATTCTCCGCCCTGCCCTACCATGCCGGCCTTTCCGCCGAGGAACGCCAGAAAAACCAGCGGCGATTTCTGATGGAGGAAGGCGTGATCGTCGTGGCGACGATCGCCTTCGGCATGGGCATAGATAAACCCAATGTCCGTTTCGTCGCGCACCTCGACCTGCCCAAGAGCCTCGAGGCTTATTATCAGGAGACCGGACGCGCGGGACGCGACGGCTTGCCGGCCAATGCCTGGATGATTTACGGCTTGCAGGATGTGATCACCTTGCGGCAAATGGTGGAGGCCTCCCAAGCGGATGAACTGCATAAACGGGTCGAGCGCCACAAACTCGATTCGATGCTCGGCTTCTGCGAGCTGACCGGTTGCCGTCGGCAAGCGTTGCTCCGCTACTTCGGCGAAATCTCCGACAAACCCTGCGGCAATTGCGACAACTGCCTCAACCCGCCGGACACCTGGGACGGCACCGACGCCGCCCGCAAGGCATTGTCCTGCGTCTACCGCACCGGCCAGCGCTTCGGCGTTCACCACATCATCGACGTACTGCGCGGCAAGTCCAACGAGAGAATACAGCGGCTGGGTCACGACAGGCTCAGCACCTTCGGCATCGGTCACGCCATGGACGAGAAACAGTGGCTCTCGGTATTCCGTCAGATCATCGCCCAAGGCTATTTGACGGTGGACTGGGAGGCTCACGGCGCACTCCGTCTGACCGAGGAATGCCGCCCGGTACTGCGCAGCGAAGTCGACCTTCGGCTAAGGCGGGACAGTTACAAGGAGGCCTCGAGCGGCCGACGCCAGGCCGTCGAGCGCTTTTCCAACCCGGAAGACGAGCGTCTCTGGCAAGCCTTGCGCGCCTTGCGGCGCACGCTGGCCGAGGAGCAGGACGTGCCTGCTTACGTGATTTTTCAGGACGCCGTTCTGATGGAAATGGTCCAGTCGAGACCGACCAGCCGCACCGAAATGAGCCGCCTGGCGGGCATCGGCGAACGCAAGCTGGAGCTCTACGGCGACGAGTTTCTGTCGGTCATCCTGGAGCACGGAAGCGGCGACGGTTCGGCCTCGACCGCCAGCACGACGGCAGACGAAAGCCTGGCGCTATTCCGGCTCGGCATGAACGCCGAACAGATCGCTTATCAGCGCGGATTGACGATTTCGACCGTCTACGGCCATCTGGCCAGGGCCATCGAAACCGGGGCCGTGGAACTCGGCGAGGTGGTGGGTTTGAGCGATTCGGAAATCGGAGAAATAGAAGCAGCGTGGCAGAGCCTGCCGGAAGACCAACGGCGCGCCCTCAAGCCGCTATACCAGGCGCTGAACGGCAAATACAGCTATGAAGTGCTTCGTTGCGTGCGGGCCTATTACGACAGGCTGCGTAACTCGCCTGACTCCGAGGCATAGAGTGAACGCCCCCTCGGTGGGTTACGGTGCGCGTCTAAACCTGCCGGCGCAAATCCGGTCTTTCAAGGCGCACCTAACCACCCTTCCATGGCCCTTTTCAATCGCAAACGGGCCGCGACAGGAGCCACCCAACTGACGTAGGTCGGGAATCCTTTCCCGACGTAACAGGTCGGCAAGCGGGTACGTCGGCAAAGGATTGCCGACTTACTTCGCTGGGGAAATTCCGAAAAAGCCCTCCTCGGATCAGACGGCGTGCATGCTGTATCCGGCCCGAAGATCAAAAACTGGGCAGCGCTCCGCTTATTCCGCGTACCTCTCGTACAACCGCATCAGCATGGCGAGCTCTCCTTCCTGCGGCACGCACCAGCCGTCGAACTGGATGTCCTTTAGGATGCCCTTACCCTGCTCGTCGTCGCCCATGCCGGTAAAGACTTTCGCGACGGATTCCCCGAGGTCGGCGATTTGCGGGCTCGCGCAAAGAAGATGGAAGGCAAACTGGGTGTCGCTTTCGTCCACGACACGGGTATTGTTTCGAGTGAGATTGGACAGGCCGTAATAGGTCTTCTTCAGCATGAACAAGACATCCGACTGTTCCTTTAGAAGCAATTGCAGCGCTTTGATTTCGTTGCCCGCGAAGTGATGCTGGAACTTGGACGAGTCCAGCCCGTTCTCGTCGCAGAGGAAACGACCCAGCAGGTAGACGAAACTGCCCTGCGAAGCCGTGACTGCGCGGACGTCTCCCATGTCGGCGAGTGACCGCTCGTCGTTGGCGCGCATGACGATCACTACTTCGTCGGCCTCCCCCAAGGGCCGCAGCAATGGCACGAACTGCTGCCGCCGAATCATGGCACAGGCTTCGAAAGGCTTGGCGAAGAAAATGTCCACCGTTTCGTGGCCGATCTCATGTCCCGCCGGCAGCTGCTCGAAATGGATCGCCCGCTGCAAGTGCCGTTGCAAATAGGTGTTGAGCAGGTACCAGCCGCTCAATTGAGCACCGACCTGTAGACTGGCCACGAAATTCAGTTTGCCCCGGGGATGCGGCGAACCCGATTCGACGGGACGCTCGGGTGCGGCTCGTACGGCGCTGACCACGGACGGCTGGGCCCGCTCCGACGGCAGGCTGACATCGGTGGTGAGGAAACGGCCTAGCCCCGTAATCTTGAACAGCATCGCCACCATGCGATTGGGGTTATTGACTTCGATCTTGATACCCTGCCTTTCCCAGTGTTCGAACAGCTTGAGGAGCAGAGACAGGCCCATTGAATTGACCCGCTCAACCTGTTTGAAATCCAAACTGACGCGGGCGTTGGCCGGAATGCCGTTCAACTGACCGAGGGTCTGCGCGGAATGGGCGTCTACCGAACCGGCAAAGGCGTAGCACAGCACGCCTTCCTCGCCGGACGGCAGGCTGTTAATGAAAAGTGAATCTGCCAGAGTCATGGCTTACAACCTCATCGTGCTCGCTGTGGTAGAGGAACTGGAATCCGGTTTTCAAGCCGACCTGCAAGGGCCGGCTCAGATCCCACAGAGTGGTGATCTGGGTACGGCGATGCGGTGTGACGCGCACCTGCAAGTAATCCGACATACGCCACATCAGATATAACCCGGCTCCACCGATACCGGCTTCGACGCCTTTCGCAAGCGTGTGAGTCAGATGGTCCAGGAAGATTGCCGGGGTCAAGGTGCCCCAGTTATCGGTAACCGACAAACCGATGGTGTCGGAACCTACCGCCAGGTGGATGCGCACGTGTTCGTTCTCGGACAGATTCCGCGTCGTTCCCTTCAGATAAAACGGGCGGCTTTGGCCGTCACGGGGCGCGCCGTACAACGAGTTCTCCACCATTTCGTCGAGGACCAACAGGATAGACTCGAGTTGGTCCGGCGCCATGACGCCCAGTTCCTCCAGCCAGGCGCGACCTTCCTCCATGAAGAACAGTTTGTCGTCGCTGTGGGTGAGCTGGAATTGCCGCTCTGCGACGCGCCCCGGGACGAGACAGTAAATATCATCATCCGGCGATGCTTGATGCTGACTGAGCAAATGTTCCCAACCGAGCCGATGGTAAAAGGCATCGTCGCGGGGCAATACCCGGCGGATACCGTCCACGCTGAGGCGCGGCAAGAGGTCGTGAAACTCGCCTTCGGACAGGAAAACCACCAGCTGGCGCGAGGTCGGCGAGGTAAAGTGATCGCTTTGGCCTCGGTAAAATCCCTCGGTGATGCGGATGAGCTGAGCCGAGTCCTCGTCGCGCGCGGCCTGGACCTCCACGCGATCGGTATGCTCCAGCACGGCCACGGTCACATCGTCGTCGAAATGGTCGCGTCCGCCGTAAGCCTTGAGTGCAGCGAGAATTTTTTCTTCCAGCACGCGCGGCTCGGCCTCGGCGTTTTCGTTCAGAATGGCTTCTAGCCGCTCGTAGCCGAAGGGTTCGCCGCGCGCCGATTCCTGTTCCACCACGCCATCGGTGTAGAGGAATATCCGGTCGCCGATATCGAGTTGCAGATCCAGTTCTACCGAGAGGTAATCGGAATCGCGGCTCTTTCCCAAGGGCAAGCCGCCCCCCTCGATCATGGTCCAGTGCTTATCCCCGCGCCGCTTGATGTAAGGCAGCACGTGTCCGGCGTTGGCGAAGCGCAAGTGACCGGTGCGGCTGTCCAGACTCAGACAGCCCATGGTCATCAGCAACGACTGGTGCGCCGTTGCCAACATGGTTTCGTTGAGGGAACGAAGGATCTCCGCGGGGCGGGTCACCCCTTCATTCGCCAGCGGATAGAGACCTGCCTTGGCGGCGCTCACCATGGTGCCCGCCGCCACGCCGTGCCCGCTCACGTCGCCGATCACCATAACGGCGTAATAGCCGCCGACCTTGTAATAGTCGTAGTAGTCGCCGCCCACCTCGCTGGAAGTAGTCAAGGAGGCGACGCCGTGTACGCCCGGCAGAACGATGTCGGGGCTCGGCAGAATGGAATGCTGCAAGGCGGCGGCGAGGTTGATTTCTTCCTGCAGTCGGCTGCTCAGCTTTTCCAGTTCCACCAGGGTGGCTTGCAGACGATCTTCCGCCCGCTTGCGCTCGGTAATGTCGTCGCCGGTGATGAGGAACAGGACCGGCTGCTTGCTGTCCTGATCGCGGACCACCGTGGCATGCCAGATGATGTCCACCAGTTCCTCGCTACGGATTCGCATGGGAACTTCCGTCCCGGTCTCGCCGGACAGACCGCCCTGCACGACATCGTCGAACAAAACCCGCATTTGGCCCTGCTGTTCGGGCGTAAAGAGCATGGCAAAGAACTCGCTACCGCGCACCTCGTCCTCGGTCCAGCCGGAGATTTCCTGGGCATAGCGGTTGAACAAGATGATCTTGCCTCGGGTGTCCAAACCGATGATCAGCGCTTGAGCCGTATTGATGATGTTTTCGTTGAAGTCCCTCTGGGCCTGTAGGTTCGCCATGCTGTCCTTGAGGCGCTTGACCAGAGGATTCAAGAGGCCCATGCCGCCGAAAGCCAAGGCAAACAGGAACAGCGCCAGCATCACGCCTTGCAGGTCTTGGGTATTTTGCAGGCGGAAGTCGGCATTTTGCTGGTAATACGCCACCACCTTGTCGAGGCCGGAGAGGATCTTTTCGGGGGCGTCGGAAGTGAGATACTGAAAATACGGATCGTCCGAATTGACGGCATCCACCGGCCGCGACAATAGCTTACGTATCGCCTCGATGTAAGCATTGATCTGTTGATCGAGTTTGATCGGATCTTCGAAGTAGATGAGGCGCAGTTCCGGAGCCAGTTCGCCCGGCTCGGCCAGTAGACGCGGCCCCTGGCGCACGAGGCGATCGCCGTTCCTGAGATAACCGTGCATGTTCTCGAACAGGCTGATGGTATCCACCATCTGCTGTCGGATGGCCTGGCGCTCGACATGGCTTTCGGTGGCTGTCATTTTCATCGCCAGAACCACGCCGCGCTCCACCAACATGCGCTCGTGGCCGGCCAGGTTCAAGGCAGCGGCGCTGCCCTCCTGACTGCGAAGGTCGGCGATCAGAACGGCGTAGCTCACGACGGCCGTCATCGCCAGAAGGCCCAGCACGGTGCCGTACTGGTCCAATGCCCAGCCGAGAGACTCTCGAAAAAAACCTTGCATTTTCGAGGGTGTTTGCTGGGACAAGGGAAACTTTCCGGGCTCCATAAGTTCTCCTTCCTCTTTCCGTTCTATTATTAATCAGGCCCGTAAATACCCTCCTGGTATTTCGGGCCGCCGCCCAGGCCGGTACACGCCCGGCCTGGGCTCACGCGGCTTGTCGCCGCGCCGGGGCATCCCTGCCCCGGATTAACCCGGCCTATATTTATAGGCCGGGTTAATGATGAATGCCCCCTTGTAGGGCATTCATTAATAGTAGATGGATTTGTAAACTTCGCCCGAAATGTTGATCTAGATCAGTAACTGATGCTCACAGCTCCAATATATTTGAGAATTTTTGCGTCAGAATGGCGCCTCATGGGACCACGGCGCCGGTGTCGAGGAGCGTAGCGGAAGCACAGCGCGGTGAACGGGAATATGGGGACGTTGCAGGATCTTATTGCTAGTCTTCGGTCTTAGTATGGATAACCCTCACCTCTTAAAAAGGCCGGAATGATCCGACATCGAAAGCCAATCACGGAACCCTGGCCCGAATAGTCGATTGGGCATCGGCCGACGGTCACTCGGCGGGAAACCAACTTCGCCACAGCGCTTCCTACGCGGACCGGCTTGTTTGCCCATCACGTACTTTTTGCCGATTTGTCTGACGTTCCCGCAGAATTACCATCCAATTGCCAGAGACCGCTCGGCCACGTTCGCGAATCCGTGAAAAACGGAGTATGCACTCTTGGCATCAGCGAACGACTCGCGCACAAGGCCAAGATAGTTCCATTGTCAAGCAGTCATGGCAAAGAAACGCACTCAAAAAACACGGGACGAATCGCAGTCCAAGAAAACCTCACCGTCAACGCATGTCGCCTTATCCCCAAAGCACCCGCTCATGATCGTCGGCACCGGTACCTCTGCCGGCGGCTTCGAAGCTTTCAAGGAGCAGCAAAACCTTCTCAGAATTGTGCTGGTTCCCAAACTCCAGCTTGGGAACCCAGTGCCAACTCGGGCGTCTCGGATATGGCTTCCAAGCGGGAGCCTGGAAGCCAGCGAAAGCCCTGTTAGAAGCATCCCGATTAAAACGACCCCTTGCTATTGAAATGAGAAGTGGGCCGTAACGCACGGGCAAACGCCCGACTCACTCGTTGCCGGCTTCTTCGTCGAGACTGGCTATATTTTTTCTGCCGTTGAGCAATACGGTACGGATCACGTCGGCGTTTTGTTCGGTTTCCTTCGCCTGATCCGAAAACCTTTGCTCCGAAAAGACGCTGCCGTGCTCGTGGCATTGCGCGGCCATGCGCTTTAGCAGGGCTGCCCGTTCCTCCAGGGAACGGATTGCGGACCAAAGGGCGACTTCAAGCGTTTCGGCCTGTTCATTGAGCAGGCTTTCCGTGGAAAACGCATGTCCGACATGGCAGCGGTACTTAACCATTTCGCCGTGGCCGAGTTCCCACATCACCCCGCCGCATTCCGGACAGGTCAGGACGCTGGCAACGCGCGGGTTTCCCCCGGATTCGAACTGTCTTATGTCCTTTTTGACAATCTCACGCTCTTTTTCTGTTTCATCCGGCATGGGGGCACCTCTTCGTTGTCGCACGGGCTGTTGGGCTAACTGCTCGATGGTTGCGGCAATGCCCGCGACGGGCAGGATGTAGTCGACCGCGATGCTTTCGATGGCGTTCAGCGGCATCTCGGAGAAAATGGCTTCCTGTGGATCCTGGACTATCACTATCCCGCCGGCGTTCTTGATGGATTTGAGTCCGAAACTGCCGTCGCCGAGCGTGCCCGATAAAATGACTCCTATCACGCGAGAGTCGTATATCCTCGCCGCCGAGCGGAAAAGCGGATCGATCGCGGGGCGGAAGCCGTTCTCCCTGGGGCCTCCCGAAAGATGAATTTTCCCGTCTCTGAGCACCAGATGCCGGTTAGGCGGGGCGACGTAGATATGCCCCCGCCGAATCGTCTCGCCGTCATCCGGGTGGGTGGCCGGGAGCGGTCCATTTCGCTGGAGAATATTCGGCAGAAAGCTCGTACTATGACTTGGGACATGAAGGACAACGAGAAGGGTCGCCTCAAGATCGGAAGACAGATCGCCGACCAGATTTTTCAACGCTTCCACGCCTCCCGCCGAGGCGCCGATGACGATCATGTCGCGGGTATGCATCGTACGGGTTTTTATTCCAAATACTTACTTAGACCCGAAGGACGCCGAATGGTTGATCAAGGGCGAAATTGGATCGACGTTCGGGTACAACGGATAGGAGTAACTCGACCACCCCTCCAAATCGCTTTCAATCAGGAATCGTTTTTCGTAGGGTGGGTTAGGCGCACATTAGCACTGACCGACTGCCGATCACTGCGCTTCGCGTGCGCCGTAACCCGCCGAGCGACCTTCCATCGGCGGGTTACGCGGGGCCTGTCCTGTGCGGAGACTAGGGCTAACCCGCCATCGATGGGTTTCGCTTCGCTCTACCCATCCTACGATGAATGTTCACTCGAATGTCGAATGGAATTAGACCGTGGCGAATTCTTCCCGCGAATAACGGGCGGTTCCGAATCGGTAGTCGCTTTGGAGGCAGTGATCCAGCCAGCGGGTGAGGAAGTAGTTCAGCGACCATTTGTAATCGAGCACGCTCTTGGCGCTGGACCGGTCCCTCACCGCATCGAGGACCACCGGTCGGCAGTGGTCGCTGAGCGCTTCGGCGGTCTTGGCGTCCAGACTGACGCGGATTCTCACCGCCGGCTCGAAACCCCGCACGAAATCGTGGGTAAGCTCCAGCGTCAGGGTATAAGGCGACCTTTCGAGCAACCTCAGATGCAGGGACGGCTTGCCGTTGACTTGGGCGACGGCGGTTTCGTCGATGCGGTCCAAGTCGGGAATCAGGTGCGCCAGTTTCTCGTAGTTCGATTCGCAGACTTTTTGCAGCCAGAAGGATTTTTCTGCGGGCTGGAAAATGCTCATTACCGGTAAAAACGATCTCTCAAAATTCACTGTAGGTAGCGCAGGCGCTGGATGTCTCCCATAAGGTCACGCTCTTGACGTTGTATCCTCGGCTCGCGACGTGTCCGAATATCAGCTTGGCCAGATACTCGGCCGTAGGATGCTCGTCGAGCGCCAGAAAACGTTCTCCGGCCGAAACTAGCGCCGGCAGGAGTGGGTCATCCTTGTGCAGAAGCAGATTGTGATCGAGCTGCCGGTCGATATACTCCGACGCGACGGCGCTGATCTCCGCGAAATCGCAGACCATGCCCTGTTTGTTCAAACTTTCGGCAATCACGGTAATTGCTGCCTTGACACTATGACCATGGAGATGACGGCACTTGCCCGTATGTTCCATTAGACGGTGTCCATAGCAAAAATACACTTCTTTGGTAATCGTAAACATGAATTGCGACAAGGATATTGACCAGCGATTTCACTCGCTCTTGATGCCTTTGATGGCGCCGGCAATTCGGTAACCGCCCGCTTCGCTCTCCGCGCACCGGATCGTTTCGATATAGGCGGTCAAAGGCGGGGTGATTTTGTTCTGCGGAACGAGGCGCACTTCGACGGCTTTGCCGACATCTAAAGGAATATCGGCCTCGAACAAGATGCCGGAGCCGCTGATATTTACACATACCCCCTCATGTACAATATCGCTGTCGGCCAGCCGGAAGGTCATCTTGCAATCGGCCTGCATGCGGATGAAATCCCGCTTTTCGTCGTACTCCAGCATAGCTGTGCATCTCCCCCTTTAGGTTTCCCGGTATTCTAACCGATAGATCATAGCCGAAGTCGTTCGGACGATTCCGATTTCGGGTTTGGCAATGCGCGCCCTTTTATGCCATAGTGCCGCGCCTAAATCGACACAACTTGTTGGAACGACGCAGTAATCCGACACCTTGAATCTATGAGCACGAAATCCATCGTCCTAACTGGAATAACCACGACCGGTACACCTCATCTCGGCAATTACGTGGGCGCCATACGCCCTGCCATCGAAGCCAGCCGCGATCATAACGTCCTACCTTTCTATTTTCTGGCGGACTACCATGCCTTGATCAAATGCCAGGACCCGGAACGCGTCCGCCAATCGACACTGGAAATCGCCGCCACCTGGCTGGCCTTGGGTTTGGATACGGAAAACGCCGTGTTTTACCGCCAGTCGGACGTCCCCGAGATCACGGAGCTGGCCTGGATACTCAGTTGCGTCACTGCAAAAGGACTGATGAATCGCGCCCATGCCTATAAGGCCGCGGTCCAAGCTAATGAAGAAAGTGGCGAAAGCGACCCCGATAAGGGCGTCACCATGGGATTGTTCAATTATCCCATTCTGATGGCGGCCGATATTCTGATCTTCAACGCCAATAAAGTTCCCGTCGGAAAGGATCAGGTTCAGCATATCGAAATGGCACGCGATATCGCCGGACGCTTCAATCATATTTACGGCGAGCATTTCGTGCTTCCCGAAGCGGACGTCAGCGAGGATACCGCTGTGCTATGCGGATTGGACGGGCGTAAGATGAGCAAGAGCTACGACAACACCGTCCCGCTGTTCGCACCCGAAAAACAGCTGCGCAAGCTGATCATGAAGATCAAGACCAACTCTCTGTTGCCGGGCGAACCCAAAGATCCGGACACCTGCACCCTGTTCGGCATCTATAGGGCGTTCGCGACAAAGGAGGAGACTACGGCGATAAGGCGCCGCTACGCGGAAGGCATTGCGTGGGGAGAAATGAAAAACATTTTGTTCGAGTATCTGGACGATCATCTGAAAGCCGCGAGGGAACGTTATGAAGCACTGCTACAAGCACCCGACAAAATCGAGGAAGCATTGCAGGACGGCGCCCGCAAGGCCCGAAGCTACAGCGCCCCGCTGATACGGAAGGTCCGCCACAGCATCGGAATCCGAAGCCTGAGTCTCTGACCTTTGCGCGCCGTTCGGATGCGGCGTCGCCGCCGCTTATCCCGCGCCTTACCGTCGGGAATGACATGTCGCACGATCCCAAATACTGGGCAAAAGGATATCTCGAGGCAGCCGGCCCATTAAGATTGTTCCGGCTGCTGGTCCTGCTGGCGCTGCTCGCCGGCTGTGCGCCGAACCGACTGGACGAGGCGCTGGCCATGGAAGAGGCCGGCGCCGAACGCACTATCTATTTGGTCGATCTGGGCTGGCACACCGGCCTAGCCGTCAAACGAGCCGATATCCCGCCCGGGTTGTGGCCGGAAAGCCAAGACTTTCCGAAAGCGGAGTATCTCGAAGTAGGCTGGGGAGACCGCGATTTTTATCAGGCCGCCGGCTTCAACCTCTGGTACGGGTTCAAAGCCGTCGTGGCCCCCACCGCCAGCGTTCTGCACGTTGTCGGAGTCCCCGTTCATCCGACCGCTTATTTCCCCGCCGCCGAGATCGTTGAGGTCCCCTTGTCGGAACAGCAGCTCAGGCAACTCATCGTATCCATTCACAACACCTACGCCCGCGAGAATACGGCCAGAGCGCAAGCCATCGGCCCGGGTCTATATCCCGACAGCCGCTTTTACGCAGCCGAGGGCAAATTCCATCTGTTCAATACCTGCAATGTCTGGGTTGCGCGAATCCTGCGCGATGCGGGCCTGCCCGTCGTGCCGTTTTTCGCGGTCACGTCGCGGGGGCTCTTGTCCCAGGTGCGAGAGTTCGGCAAGATCGTTCGGCCGGAGTCGGAAGGTCGCTAAGTATCGGCGTAAGAATCGCTTCAAGGCTCTTTTTGATATTTCACGCTTACCGGTTATCGCGAGGAAACTCCATGCACGTCGTCATCATTGGTTCAGGTATCGCGGGCATCACTTTCGCGGAGGAACTTCGGAAACTCGCGCCGGAATGCCGAATTTCCGTCGTAACTCAGGAAGGCCACGGCTATTATTCGCGGCCTATGCTATCCCACGGCTTTTCGAGGGACGACATCGAAACCAAGATCATTCTGAAGCCGTTCGATGCACTGCACGATGCCGGCATCGCGATCTATCGCGAAACCAGCGTATTGACACTCAACCGCGACGACAAAACCATTGTCTGCCGGAACAGTTCGGGCGAATTTACCCTGAATTACGACAAGGCGGTGCTCGCGCCCGGCTCGGATGCGCTGATTCCGCCCCCGTTTCAGACGAGCCGCGATTTGTTCTTTGTCGTCAACAGCCTCGACGACTTGATCGAACTCCGGCGGCATCGGGAAAAAATCGTCGAGACATCGGCAAAGCCCCTGTGGGCGGTGATCGGTGGCGGGCTGATCGGCTGCGAAGTCGCTTCCGATCTGGCCAAGGCGGGCGATCGGGTGGTCTTGTTTCATGCCCTGGCAAGACTCATGGAACGTCAGTTGATCGAGGAAGATTCGGCAACTCTGTTGCAGGTATTGCAGGGCCACGGGATAGAGGTTCGCTTGAATGCCTCGGTCCAGGGCTTCGAAAAAATCGGCAGCCTTTACGCGGTGAAGTTGCAGGACGAAACGGCTAGCGGTTTCCACGGCGTCATCGTCGCCTGCGGTTTCAAGCCGCGAACCGAACTGGCGCGGCGCATCGGGTTAAATGCCGATCGGGGCATATTGGTCGATGAGTTCCTGCGCACCAACGACCCCGACATCCACGCCATAGGCGATGCCGCCGAATTCGTGGACGGCCGCTTGTACGCCTATATCATGCCGATACGGCATCAAGCCTTCTGGCTGGCCCGTTTTCTTGCCGGGCAAACCAACGAGCCATGGCAGCCGCCCGATTTCAAACCGCGCGCCAAAGTGCACGGTTTCAATGCAGTGCACCCTTATATTTTTTGATGGGGCAAGGGTCGAGAAACCGAAGGTCACATCCGCCAAACCAACAGCTTGCCGGAGCGGCCATCTCGCGGGATCAAGGTCTGATCCGGTTCGACACCCGGTACCTCGAACGTGTTGCTGATGAAAAGCGACCCCGGCTTCATTTCCTTCCGCGCCTTGCGCCACAGGCGAGGCATGGGTGCCGGCGATAGAAAGGCGTAAACCACATCGAAACGGCCGAGATCCTCGATCCAAAAATCGCCGAAACGGATACGGCAGTTCTTTTCGTTCCGCAATCGAAACCGGCCGAGCAGGGCCGGCAGAGGCGCCGATTCGACGCCCCGGAATTCGCCGGATTTGCATTGCCCGGCTAAAACCGCCAGGCCGCCGCCCCAGCCGCAACCGAGGTCGATGAATTTGAACGCGGCGTTCCGCGGCAACAACTCGGAAACGGCAAGCCAGGTTTCGCGATCGGTCAAATAAAAAGGAACCCGCTCGCGAAGATTACTGCGAAAAACCAGCCACATCAGGACGAAACCGGCCAAATACAGAACCGGCGGGAGATTCAGCCGCCAGCTGATAACGATTGCGGGAACGAACAGCGCCTGGATCGGCAGCCACCAATAAGGAAGTCTCAGCATCCAGCCGAAGGCCATGGCGAGAAGTCCTTCAAATGCCACGGCGAAGCCGAGGGACGCCCAGAACAGGCCGCCGCTCTTTAGAAGCAGGAATGTGCCTAAGATGGCCAAGAGTTGGCTCAGGACGGCCCTGAACCAAACCGGCAGCGCTTCGACCATGAATATGGTGCCCTAGAGTGCGGACGCGGCCTTGTTGACGGCCGGCACCATGCCTTGGCCCGTAATCGCCCCTTTGTCCAGCGGCTTTTGCATAGATATATCTATCCCGGAACCGCCGGTAATGATTTCTTCGGCCGTATGCTTGTTCATCACGATGATGGAAATGCGCCGATTGGTGGCGGCCAAGGGGTCTTCCCTGACATAAGGAACGCTCGAAGAGAGCCCCACCACCCGCATCATTTTTTCTTCCTTGAGGCCGCTCTTGATCAGCTCCTTGCGGGCGGAATTGGCACGGTCGGCGGATAATTCCCAATTCGTATAACCCTGTCCTTTGCCCGGAAACGGCTTTGCATCCGTATGTCCGGCGATGCTGATCTTGTTCGGCAACTCGTTGATGACCGGCGCAATCTGGCGAAGTATCTCCGATGCATAGCCTTCCATTTTGGCGCTCGCCGAATTGAACATGGGCCGGCCTTCCGAATCGATGATCTGGATACGTAGCCCCTCCTGAGTGATGTCGATCTTCAGTTGATTCTGGAACTGTGTGAGCAAAGGGCTGGTTTCGATCATCCGCTCGATCTTTTCCTTCAGCGCCTCGAGTTGTTCCATCTCCTTTTCCGATTCGGCGGCTTCTCCGACGATATCTTCCTTCCCTTGGTCGGTCAGTTTGACTTGACCCTCGGATTGAGTGATGTCCTCCCCTCCTCCCTTGATCACGCTGGTTGCATCGCCCGTGTTGGGACCGCCTTGCCGGGAAGGTTTCCAGGGATCCTTGAAATACTCGGCGATGCCTTGCCTGAAAGCGGGTTCGGTCGTACCTAAAAGCCACATCAGCAAAAAGAACGCCATCATCGCGGTGACGAAATCGGCGTAGGCCAGCTTCCAGGCTCCTCCATGATGGCCGTGACCGCCTTTCTTGATTTTCTTGATGACGATTTGGTTCGAATTATCGGCCATGGTCTTATCCGGGTAAGCTCGTTAGCGGCTTTCTTTGAGATGTTTCTCCAATTCGGCGAATTCCGGACGCTCCGCGGAAAACATCGCTTTGCGGGCGAATTCCACGGCGGTAGAGGGGGCGTAGCCGTTTATCGAGGCGATCAGCCCGGCTTTGATGCTTTGGTAGTACTTGGTCGATTCGGCCAAACGTTGTTCTAAAAGTCCGGCCAAAGGACTGATGAATCCATAAGCCACCAGGATACCGAGGAATGTACCGACCAGCGCGGCGGCGATAAGCTTGCCGAGTTCCGCGGGCGGCAAACCCACCGACTCCATGGTGTGCACCACGCCCATGACCGCGGCGACGATGCCGAACGCCGGCATGCCGTCCGCGAGGCGCTGCAGCGCCTGTATGGGCAGGTGGCCTTCCTCGTGATGGGTTTCGATGTCGATGTCCATCAGATTGTCGATTTGATGGACGTCCAAACTGCCGCTCGTCATCAAGCGCAAATAATCGGTGATGAACTCGACCGCGTGATGGTCGGCCAGAACCTTGGGCGCGGATTTGAACAATTCGCTTTGATCCGGCGTCTCGATATCCCCTTCGATGGATAACAGCCCGTTTTGACGGATTTTGTTGAAGATCCGATACAAGAGTGTCAAGGTTTCGAGATAAAGCGCCTGGTTGTATTTGGATCCCCTTAACGTACTGATCAATGCTCCTGCGACGGCTTTCAGGACCTTGGGATTATTCGACACGACGAATGCGCCGAGCGCGCCGCCGAAAATTATGATGACCTCGTTCGGTTGAATGAGAACGCCGATGTGGCCTCCCGCCATCAAAAACCCGCCCAAAATGGCGCCAACGACGATGATGTAACCGATAATGACGAACATGCTTTAACTCTTATTGGATGTTCTTGACTGAAGGGCGGCACGGATAGCCGGTCGAAGTTTGATGATGGTTTTCCGAGCCACAGCAGGCTCGAAAAAAAGTCTAGACGAAAAAACGTGGCGCTCGTCTCAAAAAACGAAACAGACTTGAAAACGGGAAGGATCGCCCCAAATTCTCATCGTCATCTTATTAACCCGGCCCATCGCCTTAGGCCGGGTTAATCCGGGGCAGGGATGTTCCGGCGCGGCGACAAGCCGCGTGAGCCCAGGCGGGGCGTGTACCGGCCTTGGCGGTGGCCCGTAAATACCAGGAGAGTATTTACGGGCCTGATTAATAGAGTCGATCCACTTAAACCTCCGGAGGAAAGTCACTGCCATGACCGTAGCAGAAAGCAAGGTAACCATGGGGTTCGAAGCTGAGGTAAAACAGCTTCTGCACCTGATGATTCACTCCTTGTACAGCAACAAGGAAATCTTCTTGCGCGAGCTCATCTCGAACGGATCCGACGCCGCCGACAAGCTCCGCTTTCTGGCACTGGGAAACGATGCGCTGTACGAGGGCGACAGCGAGCTGAAGATTCGGATCGAACACGACAAAACGAACCGGACTTTGACCATTACCGACAACGGCATCGGCATGACCCGCGACGAGGTCCGCGAGAACATCGGGACCATCGCCCGCTCCGGCACCCGCCAGTTCTTCGAGTCGCTGACCGGGGACGAAGCGAAGGACAGCCAGCTCATCGGCCAGTTCGGCGTGGGCTTTTATTCCGCATTCATCGTTGCCGACAAAGTCACCCTGGAAACCCGCAAGGCGGATCTGGACGCGGCCCAAGGGGTACGCTGGGAATCCAAGGGCGAAGGCGATTACACGCTGGAAACCATCGAAAAACCCGAGCACGGAACGAAGATTACGCTGCACCTCCGCGAAGGCGAGGACGAGTTCCTGGACGGTTGGAAACTCCGGTCGATCATACGCAAATTCTCCGATCACATTTCCTTGCCGATCCTGATGAAGAAGGAAGCGTACGGAGACGAAAAGCCGGCAGCGGACGAGTGGGAAACCGTCAACAGCGCTTCCGCCTTATGGGCAAAGAACAGGGATGAGATTTCGGACGAGCAATACAACGAATTCTACAAGCACGTTTCCCACGACTTTCAGGAGCCTCTGGCTCGCCTCCACAGCCGCGTGGAGGGCACCAACGAATACACCCTTCTGCTCTACATTCCGTCGCATGCGCCGTTCGATCTGTGGGACCGCGACGCGAAGCACGGCGTAAAGCTTTACGTGCGGAAGGTTTTCATCATGGAAGGATCGGAGAAGCTGATGCCCCGTTATCTCCGCTTCGTCCGCGGCGTGATCGACTCCGATTCGCTCCCCTTGAACGTTTCGCGGGAAATTCTTCAGGAAAACGCGCTGCTCGAAAAAATCCGCTCCGGCGCGGTCAAGAAGGTTCTCGGTCTGTTGGAGGACATGGCCAGGAACGAGCGGGAAAAATACCAAGCTTTCTGGAAGGAATTCGGCCAGGTCATCAAGGAAGGTCCAATCGAAGACTTCAAGAACCGCGACCGCATCGCCAAACTGCTGCGCTTCGCCTCCACTCATAACGATTCCGATGTCCAGAACGTTTCCCTGGAGGATTACGTCGGCCGCATGAAGGAGGGGCAGGACAAGATTTACTATATTACCGCCGAGAATTACGCCGCGGCCAAAAACAGTCCGCACCTGGAAATCTTCCGTCGCAAGGGATTGGAAGTACTCCTGCTGCACGATCGGGTCGACGACTGGCTGGTCAGCTATCTCACCGATTTCGAAGGAAAGCATCTGCAATCGGTGGCCAAGGGGGATCTGGACCTGGGCACCCTTGCCGACGAAGCGGACAAGAAGCATACCGAAGAAGCCAGCAAGGCGTTCCAGCCCGTTATCGACAAAATCAAGCAAACGCTGGGCGACAAGATCAGCGATGTGAAAATCAGCGCTCGCCTGACCGACTCTCCGGCTTGCCTGGTCAGCGAAACCTACGGGTTAAGCCGTACCATGGAACGCATCATGAAATCGGCCGGGCAAGACGTACCGGTCAGCAAACCGATTTTCGAGATCAATCCCGATCATCCCCTAGTGACAAGGCTCAAGGAAGAGGCGGACGAATCGCGCTTCGCCGATCTGACCCATATTCTTTATGACCAGGCGGTCCTCAGCGAAGGCGGCCAGCTGGACGATACCGCCGCCTTCGTCCGCCGCTTGAACGGCTTGCTTCAAGCTGTCATGCACTATTAACCCGGCCTATAAATATAGGCCGGGTTAATCCGGGGCAGGGATGCCCCGGCGCGGCGACAAGCCGCGTGAGCCCAGGCCGGGCGTGTACCGGGCCTGGGCGGCGGCCCGAAATACCAGGAGGGTATTGACGGGCCTGATTAATAATCCATAAGGCGGCGCTGACCGCGACGATGGATTTAGCCGTTCGGCGATCCTCTGCCGACTCAGCGAATCGCCGAACGGCTGCGTCGGGAAAGGATTCCCGACCTACTCGCAACGCTCTTGTAGGTCGGCAATCCCTTGCCGACGAACCGGAAAACGCTTTTAAAACCCGTACTTGGAGTTATTGTGCACAGGACCTTTCTTCTTCTCGGCGCTGCTGCCGGATTCCTCGGCGTCGCCATGGGCGCATTCGGAGCTCACGGATTACGAGCGGTTCTAGACGAATACCACCTCGCGATTTACCGCACCGGCGTGGAATATCAGATGTGGCATGCGCTGGGTCTTGCCTTGATCGGCATAACGGCCAAACAACTCCCCGATACGCGCCTTCTTGTCAAGGCCGGCTGGTTCATGTTCGCAGGAATCGTACTTTTTTCCGGAAGCCTTTATGTCTTGAGTATCACCGGAGTTCGCTGGCTGGGCTGGATTACCCCCTTCGGGGGCTTGTCGTTTCTCACCGGCTGGTTCCTGCTAGGGCTTTCAGCCTGGCGGCTCGAACGGGAATAACCGACCCTTCAGATCTCCTCGTCGGCGCTCACGGTGGTTTTGCCTCGCTCGTCGTACAATCGGTTGACCGTTTCGAGGAACCATCGCGGGCGGTTGATAATGACGTACAATCCGATCAGCCCGACGACCGGTATCGGAAAAATATCCAATATCATCAAGCCTATCAGCGTGATGAAGCATTTCGCTCTGGTGCTCATAATCTCGGATCCAGACGCTTACTATTAACCCGGCCTATAAATATAGGCCGGGTTAATCCGGGGCAGGGATGCCCCGGCGCGGCGACAAGCCGCGTGAGCCCAGGCCGGGCGTGTACCGGGCCTGGGCGGCGGCCCGAAATACCAGGAGGGTATTTACGGGCCTGATTAATAAGATCGATAGTCTGACCAAGGACTCTAGTGCGCTTTGGGCGGTCGACTCTCTTGCACCAACACCCACGGCGCAACGACCACGGCCCAAAAGGTGCACTTCGAATCGACCCATCGCCTGGCGTGATCGTCGGTCGCCCGCACAACCTGCCCTCTTTGGATCCACTCTTGCAAAGCGCTTTTATCGTCTTCGGCTATCTTTGCCGCAGCCTCGACCAAGTTCAATTCCGGTCCAATAACGATTAAGACGCCTCTGGCGAAATGGCGCTCCAGCTCCTGCCAGCCGATTTGTCCGGTTTCCGCCGCAAGTTTCTGGCGCAGTTCGGTATCGTGCATTTTGGCTGTTTTTAAAGTCATCAAATAAAGGATTGGAATCGAGAAACGCTCGCGAATTCACTGAACCGGCAGCCGCCAAGCTTCGCCTATCGGTCGAATCGCTCGATTATGATCGCAGAAATGGAGGGATAAAAGAGAGTCCTGTTTTTATCCTCATCACATGCGGTGGGGATAAAAAAAGAAGAAGGCAGAAACGGTATATTTGGGTGGGGGATATTTCTGCCTTCTGGGGAAACCGAATCTAGAGAGTCGAAAAACCTGCTTAAAGGGAACCCGCTCTGATTTCCTTTTCAGCCTCTAGCCAATCTTCGACTTCGTAACCTGGAACAAAGCCCCGCTTTTCAGCACGGTAATACGCGGCTTCGGCAATCTTTTGGTTTATCTCGTCATCGGGAAATGGAACCGGATTGCTCGGAGCATCCGACATCAAATCTTCCGACATGTCATCCACGGCTTTCAGCGCTTTCCTAGCCATAGCAAGAGAACCTCCTAATTTCTAATTTCTTTTTCCTTAAAGACAGAAGGGAAACGAGAACCTCCCTGTTCGAAATTGCATCCCAGCCGAACTCGGATTGTCCGGTCACATAGGATCAATTCAAATCCATTGCAACCATCCCGGTTGGATTAAGAATTGTCTCAATCTCCTACGGAACATCCCGGATCCGTCAAGAACGTCCTGTCCTTCGGCAAAAATCCCTCTGCTTCTAAGCCGTATTGCGGTCCTTGTTGGAACGTTCCGGTTCCGAACTCGACGTCATCCTTCGGAGGTTTTGCCAGCCTACGGCTGTCGTTCGAGTGGGTGTATTTAACCGTCGTGGTTTCGTGTGGAGAATACGTAAGAGTTCGTATCCTGCCGGATTAGATTGCTACGATTCGCGGTCGTGGGCTTCCGCTCGCAGGAGGACAGCCGGACTACCCTTTACTCCTGGCTCGCATGGCGCAGCTTCTCGAGATCCCACACCTTGGCGGCATCCCAACCGACGGTTACCACCTTGCCCTGCCTCGAGCATGCGATCTGCTCGATGGAACCCTCGTGTGCGAGCACACTTCCCAGCTTTTTGGCCTCCGCAATATCCCAAAGGTATAGATTGCCGCTTTTCGTACCCACCGCTATCCAGCCTTTCCGGCTTTCGCGGCAGAAACCCGCAATCTCGCTGTCATGATCTCCCAAGCTGGCGATGAGTGTGCCTGATCGCGTATCCCAGAGTTCGAGAACAGGCCCCTCGCGAAACGCCACCAAGAAACCGTCCTGACTCAAACCCAGAAGGGATCGGTCGGTATTGAGCTCGGATTGCTTGGCGATCTCCATGGACGCCGCATCCCAAAACCAAACTTCCCTGCCCGAGGCAGTGACCAAAAGGGGCTTGCCGTCGTCCCTGCGAACGAACGCCAAAGCGTCCGATCCCTCATGCGTAGCGCGCAAGAATTTTCCGCTGCCCGGTTCCCAGATTCCGGCCGGTCCACGGGCGATCCACCCCACGGATTTGCCGTCCGGCGAAAATGCGACGGACTTCACGTCGTACCACTCCACGGCGTAGTCCGCCAGCAGCTCTCCGGTTTTTTGATCCCACAACACGAGATACCCGCCTTCGTGCCCGGACATTCCGGCCGCGATCCGGAGGCCGTCCGGAGAATATGCCAAAGCCTCCAAATAGCGACCGCCGCGGGTCTGAAAGCCGTTCTTGTCCCGGATCAACCGCCGTCCCGTGGTCGAATCCCAAAAATATAGGCTGGTTCCGCCCACCGCCAGAATGTCCCGTCCGTCAGGCGAAAAAATGGGAAGGGCGATGCCGGCGCGTGGCGGCAAGTGCGTGCGCTCGAGCCGGGCGACCAATCCCCGCTGGCGCTGAAGCTGATCCAATGCTTTTTCCGCATCCTGCTCGTGTGGACACGCTTGGCAATCCCGCAGATAGTCCAAGTATCCCTCGATGGTATTCTGGGTTTTGGCCTGCTTCCAGGATTTTCGATCCTCACCTTCATCGCCCTGGTAACGAATCAGCGCGACCAGTACCAGCACCGCAAGGCCTAGTACGAACAATCCGATGAGCAGTTTTTGGATAAACGACAACAACGCGTTCATGATTGAAACAGAATTCCTGAGCGTTTCGATGCAATACCGATGACAAGCTTATTCTTTAAATAACCCTACCGCTACCGGGGTTCATGGAAAGGAATGCTAGCGAACCGATTGCGCCAACGGCAAGCTTGTCCCCTTTCGACGCATTGGCCGATGCGACGCAAGAAATCCGATATCGCTCGTCGACGAGTCGATGGCTCCGGAGCGTTATCTCTCCCATTCGAAAAGAATGTCCGCCCCGCTCTGCTCTCCGGTCTCCGATTGAAGCCGCCAATGCTCATTGAGCTTATAGCGCAGCTTGAACACGTTGCTCGACTGGAATATGCCGAGACCGTATTGCAGGTAAAGCCGCGGCGTTAGGTATTTCCCCAAGAATAGCGATGTGGTTTCGGTGCCGTTCGGTGTTCCGACTCCGATCTCGTCCAATAGTCCCCCCAGTCCGAACCGGCTGCTGATTTCTCTCGCGAGCAGGCTTCCGGCCGCTCCGCCCAGGGAAGAAGCGGCATTTCTCAGCCTGTCGCCTTCCTCGCGCGGCGCAAAGTCCATGGGTTTTCCGGCGATCAGGTAGGCGAGAATGTCCGCTTCGGGCAACGGCGGTATGGAGTACAAGGAAACGTTGGGGTTCTTGAGCGAGCCGAGTACCCGCACACCGGCCACTACCTGGTCCAGCCTGCGGGTGACGGTAACGTCCAATCCGGGGTTGTCCACCGGCGTGTCCGTGAAAATCAAACGCCCGTCGTCTATGGTCAAGTCAACCCCATAGAAGGAATAGGTACCGTCCTGAACCACGATCTGCCCGGTTCCGCGCGCCTCTTCGTTCGGCTCCTGAACGATTCTTACCCTGCCGCCGATTTCGCCTTGGAAGCCGGCGGCCTTTACTTGAATCTTGTCGCCGAGGACGACTTGAACGTCGCTATGCAGTCGAAACTCTGTTTCCTCCTCGCCCGGTTCGCCGTTGACCAGCACGACGTCCTCGGACGGGGTCACGGCCTGTTCCTTCTTGGGAACGTTGATAAACGCTTCCGGAACATCTACCCGTCCCCGCATATCGATCCGCTGCCGTTCGGTCATGATGTTGATATCCGGCGACAAGTAGACCTTGGCTTCCGGCGTGTTGACGCCGAGAAACCGGGTTCCGTCCAGATTCAAGGTCAAGGGCCAGCCCGCCGTACCGTCAAGCCGCCAGAGGCCGCTCATCCGTACGGTTCCGCCACCCGACATCGCGCTCCCTTCGAGCCGGATTTGTCGTTGGTCTACCGAATTCGCCCGCAGCGTCAAATGTTCGATACCGATGCCCAATTGAGGTACGCGAAAACCGGCATCCGGCACGCTGGCCTCGAGATCCAACAAAGGCGCTCTCGCTCTGCCTTCGATCCCTAAATCCGCCCGGAACGAGCCGCTCAAGCCTTCGATTTGCGCCAGCCAGGGTTCGAACACCGCTAAGGTTTCCAAATCGACGGTCAGACGTCCCGACACCGGCAGATCCTGAAGCTCGGCCAATCGGAAGGTTCCCCGGCTCTCCAGCGCCCCTTGGATGTCCAGGAGTCCCGCCTGACGTATTCCGACTTGCATCGTCAATATTTGGCCGGAAAGATCCGCGTATATCGATGCCGTTTCCGGTCTTATCCGAACCTTCTTCGACTCGTTGACGGTAAGATCGAACGCTAAGCCTTCCGCATCGAGATCCAGAATGCCTTGATCTATCAGATCGTCTTTGCCGCGAAGTACGGCGCTGCCTTCCAGCATGCCCGAGATAGGCATCGGCTCCGGCAATTCAGCCCCGAATAGCTTTAAGGGAACACCCGACACGCGGGCGGCGGCCCACCATTCGCCGCCTTCGGCGATCTCTCCTTCGAAACACCAGCGTGCGTCCCGGTTGGTCAAACAGATTTCCTCGATCTCGCTTCGGGTTCGCCCGAGCTTCAATCTTGCGGGCTCGCGCAGGGTCCAGGAACCCGATCGAGGTTCCTTGAGATCGAACCTGCTCAGTACGCCGCTCCAGGCATCTTCGCGCAACCCGCCTTCCGCTTCGAAGGCTAGCGCATAGGGCGGGCTGTCGATCCGTCCGGTCAATTCATGTCTTTCCCGGCTGCCGCGTCCGGAAAGTCCGATATCCATGGTATAGGTGTCGAAGCGGACCGAATTCCCTTGTAGATCGAAGGTCAACGGCGCATTCGGCGCGGCGCCCGCATTGAGCGTCAGGCTCAAATCCCGTACGCCGTACTCCTGGTATTTCAAGCCGGCGGCATTGAGCTCCGCTTCGACGGCAGGCGCCGATCGGGCTCCTTCCAGCTTTCCGCTGCTCGTCATCCGGCCTTTGGCGCCCAGCAGCCAGATTCCCAAATCGTCGGACCTCAGTGTCCAGCGGAGATTCAACTGCGGCCCCCAAGCGCCGTCCACCACCAGGGCCGTGGACACGCTGTTCACGCGAAAATCCCGGAACACGACGGCGTCTTCCGGAAATCCGATGTTTCCTTTCGCCTGAACCCGCTGATCCCTTATCAGCCCGTCAAGTTCGACCCGGACATCCGAGCGGGTTCCGGCAACGGTCAACCTTCCTTCGGGACTCCGCCATGCGCCATCCGCTTGCGGCGGCCAGAGCAGGTTCTTCCATCGGGCCTCCAGATCGATTTCCGGTGTTTCCTGAAGACCGCGAACCTGCCCCGAGATAGCGATCTCCGTTCCGGTCTCGGGGAGCCTCAGGATGAGCGCTTCGAGCGCAAGTTCGCCGGGGCCCCGGTAGCTTAGGTCCAAGCGCCCTCGCGCTTGGCCCACGTCCGGCACGGTCAACGCGAAATCTCCGGAAACCTTGGCTGTGCGGCTGGTGCCCTCGCCTTTCAACTGTGCGGAGAACCGCCACGCCTTCCAGTCCCGATCGAGCCGGTCCAACGGAAATTCGGGAAGATCGACCTCGGCATTCCAAGCGCGGGAATTTTCTCGGATCAAGACCTCCGCCGTCACGCGCATTGCCGTCGGAGCCGTAATCCGCTGGACCGTCGAAATCCGCTCCAGGTCTCCTGTAATCCTTCCGCCCCCGGCGATTTTCGGCCGGTCCGGCAGCTCGACGTTCCATGCGGTATCGAGGTCGATAGGTCGTTCTTCGCCGGGAGCGATGGTTCCGCCGAGCGATGCGTTGACCTTGGGCGTTTTCACCGTGAACCGTTCGACCATCATGCGGCCTTCGCGAAGTTTCAGGCCCGCATCGATCCGTTCCAGACGGATCGGCTCCGCCGATTCGGACGATTGCCAGCTTGCATCGCGAATCTCGATCTCGTCGATCGCTATATCCAGCGGCAGACGTAAATCGGGCAACCGGGCGGCTTTCGGCTCCGGCGCGGCTTCGGCGATCTGCAAGACGCGGACATCCCTCAAGCGAACCGCGTCAAGATGCAAGGTTCGATGCAGCAAGGCCCTCGGCCGCCATTCGATCTCGAGTTCCCGGAGGTCTATGCTCAATCGCTCATCCCGGTAACTCAGATCCTTAAGCGAAAATCCGCCCAGCACCGAGCCTGAGGCAGGGCCGATTTTCAAACCGCCGACCCCACGCTCCACCCCGCGAACCAGCCATGTTAGGCCGATCTCGGTCGCGAGCAGCACGTAGCCGACGGCGGCGAGAACAAGAAATACGACCAGTACGGCTGCCGTCAGGCGCTTCATAAATCGGGACCCAGAATCAGATGCACCTGAAACGAGTCCTCCGCCCTCGACAGGGGCACGGCGAAATCGAGCCGAACCGGACCTATGGGCGAACGCCACCGGGCTCCCAGGCCGACACCATGACTGAACGGTTCGTCGAAATGATTGGCGGCACGTCCGACATCGTAAAAGACGGCCACGCCCCAAGGGCCGAACAGCGTCCGCTCGTATTCGATGCTGCCGACGGTCAGGTAGCGCCCGCCTATGCGGTCCCCGTCCGCATTCCTCGCGCTGATCTCGTTCAGACGATAACCGCGCACGGACCTGTCGCCGCCGGCATAAAAGCGTTGCGTGAGCGGCAGCTCGCTGAATTCGTCGGTCGCGATATAGCCGAGCTGGGCGCGCGCGATCAGCCGGTTGCGCTCCCCCAGGCTGTAGATCCCCTTGGCGTTGAGCCGCAGCTTGAAAAACGAAACATCGGATAGCAGGTCTTTCGAAGCTCCGTTCCCGATCAGGTCGATACGCGCCCCGCGCTCGGGATTCAGCACATTTTCCGAGCTCAACCAGGTATAACCCAGGCTCGGAAGCAACAAAACCGCGGTCTGCGGACCCTCGCCCACATCGAAACGCTCGCGCTGCAGATCCAGCGACAATACTTCCCGCAAACCCCAACGGGCGGTCGAATGCCTGATGCCGATGCGTGCGACTTCGGCTGTACCGGCCAGGGTATCCTCGGTGCCGATTTGCGCGGCAAAGCCGAGCTGATCCTTTTCCGGACGCTTCAAGGGAATGGCGTATAGCGCGTCGAGTTCGGTACGGATGAGCGACAGCCGCAGGTCGGCGTAGAAGCTATGTCCATGGCGATTCAGGTAACGATTGCGATAGCCCAGGGTTAAGCGCGGGCCAGTGTCAGTGCCGTATCCCGCACCGGCCTGAAATCGGTTTTTCGGCTGCATCGCCAATGAAACCGAAACCGGGACCTGTCGAGCATCCGCCTGCTCGGGGTGCGGGATGACGTCGGCCTTGCTGAAATAACTGCTGTCGAGCAGGTTCTTCTGAAGCCTGACCAGGGTCGAAGAACGAAAAGGTTCGCCCGCGTGGAAATTCACGAAGCGTTCGAGCAGCGACGGCTTGAGCGGTGTCTCCGAGAACGAGACTTCGCCGAAGTGGTAACGTTTGCCGGTATCGAAATGCAGATGGATCTCGGATCGGTAATCCGAAAGATGCACCAAAATTTCAGCACGGCTGAAGCTGGCGTCGAAAAACCCGAACTCGGTCGCGGCTTCCGAGAACGCCTCCTTTCCCTTTTCGTAACGGGTATGGTCGAGAACATCACCCTCCTTCAGCGGAAAGCGTGCAATCAAGGTTTTGAATTCCCGCAGTTCGAGACCTTCGCCCGTCAAGCGGACATCCACTTCGCTCAGCTTGATCGGATCTCCCGGATCGATTCGGTAGACCGCCAGCCAGCCCGGCCCTTCGCGCGTCAACGCCGCGTCGATTTTCGGGCGGTAGTACCCGAACGGTTCCAGCGCTCTTCGGATCTCGTCCGGCGCGCGCTCGTGAGCGATGCGAATCCTGTGCGGGTCGCTCATGCTTTCCGCCTGGGCGATGGTCAGCAGCGCACGGACGTTTCTTTCCAGCCTCTCGTCGAGCCCCTCGATTCTGATCGCAACCTGTTCGGCGCTCCATGCGGATGCGAAACATAGCAAGCAACTGAGCAATAAGATCCACCGCACCCCTGTTCCCCGTAATCCCGTTTGCGCCGAATAAACTCGCAGCACAGATGGTCTAATGATCGCAGAGGCTACAAACACGGAAAAGCAAAGGAGTAACAATCATGGGACTTTTCGATTTTGCAAAGGACATCGGACATCGGCTCTTCAGCGAGGAAGGCCAGGCCGCCCGAAAAATAGAAGAGCACATCAACGAAAACAATCCCGGCATCAAGAACCTGAAGGTGGATTACCGTGATTCCGTCGCCTATCTCTCCGGCGAGGCGGACTCGGCGGAGGCTTTGCAGAAAGCCGCACTGATGGCCGGCAACATCAAGGGCGTCGAAGCGGTGAAGGTGGAAGGCGTCAAGCTGCCGGCAGGCGTAGCTAGCCCCCAGGCGGCGGAGACCTACGGCGACACGCAGTACTACGTCATCCAGTCCGGCGACACCCTTTCCAAAATCGCGCAGCAGTTCTACAAGGATCCCAACAAGTATTCGAAGATTTTCGAAGCGAACCGCGAGGTCATCAAGAACCCCGACCTGATCTTTCCGGGGCAGAAGATACGGATTCCGACCGAGCATTAGAGAGCTGGCGACCGATAACGCCTCGTTCTCCTCGAAACCGATTGTGGGGTGGGTTAGGCACGCATCGCACGGAATCCACAAAGTTCCAGCGGAGTTTCCGCGCGCCGTAACCCACCGGACAAGGCCGCGGTGTCGGTGGGTTACGGCGCGCAGAGAGTCCTGCGATCACGGCATCGTTCGTGGTCATGCGCGCCTAACCCACCCTACACCAGGAGCGCCAATCGGAACCTTGTTTCCGGCCACGTCCCTCAGACTAGGAGCGTCAGTTGCTCCACCCGCTGAAAGCCTTTCGGCAGCGGATTTCCGCGCCGCGCGCGCGATCCTTGGTAATGGGCCAGATCCTTGGCCGTCACGCTCAGGCTACGCTTGCCGCAGTGAACCTTCAGACCGGCGTCGGGGGGCACGGCAGTCATGGCTACTACGTAATCCTGCCGCGCGGCCAGATCCGCCGGTTGAATCTGGATCAGCTTATTGCCTTTGCCCTTGTTGAGGACCGGGATCTCGCTGATGGGGAATACCAGAAACCGGCCTTGCGCGGTGGCGATCGCCACCAGATCGGACTCGGGTTGACCGACCAGTACCGGCGTCAGGACCTTCGCATGTTCCGGTACCGTCAGCAGGGCTTTGCCCGCCCGGTTCTTGGTGTGAAGCTCCTTGAGCTGGGTAATGAAACCATAGCCGCTGTCGGTCGCGAACAGATACCAGTCGTCGTCCGCACCTGCCAGCACTGCCTTGAACAGCGCACCCGGCGGCGGGTTGAGCCGTCCGGTCAGGGGTTCTCCCTGGGAGCGGGCGGATGGGAACTCATGGGCCGGCACGGCGTAACTTCGGCCCGTTGAATCGAGGAAATAGGCCGGCTGGTTGCTGCGCCCGAGCGCGGCAGAGAGAAAGCTGTCGCCGGAACGAAAGGCGAGCGTGGTCGGATCGATATCATGCCCTTTGGCGGCGCGAATCCAGCCTTTTTCGGAAAGAATGAGCGTGACCGGCTCGCTGCCGATCACTACGGTAATGTCCAGGGCTTGGGACGCCTGGCGAGCGACGATGGGGGAACGGCGCGCATCGCCGTATTTTTCGGCGTCCTGTTTCAGCTCGTTCTTGATCAAAGCGTTTAGCTTCTTCTGTGAACCCAGCGTGGCTTCAAGGCTGGCCCGTTCCTTTTCCAGCTCGTCCTGTTCGCCGCGAATCTTGATTTCCTCGAGCTTGGCCAGATGACGCAGCTTCAGTTCCAGAATGGCCTCGGCCTGCACGTCGCTCAGCCCGAAACGCTCCATCAGCACGGGCTTAGGTTCGTCTTCGTTCCGGATGATCGCGATCACCTCGTCGATATTGAGGTAGGCGATCAGCAAGCCTTCGAGGATGTGCAAACGCGCGATGACCTTGTCCAGCCGGTACTGAAGCCGCCGGCGCACGGTCTCGGTGCGGTAGCTCAGCCATTCCAGCAGGATTTCCTGAAGATTCTTGACCTGCGGCTTGCCGTTCAGCCCGATCATGTTGAGATTGACCCGGTAGGTCTTCTCCAGATCGGTGGTCGCGAACAGATGCGACATCAGTTGATCCGCGTCGATGCGCCGCCCGCGCGGCATGATGACCAGCCGGGTCGGGTTTTCGTGATCGGATTCGTCGCGGAGATCTTCCACCATGGGGAGCTTCTTCGCCTGCATCTGGGCGGCAATCTGCTCCATGATCGCGTTGCCGGACACCTGGTGAGGCAAAGCGGTGACGACGATATTCCCTTCTTCCAGCTCCCACCGCGCCCGCAAGCGGATCGAACCGTTCCCGGTCTGGTACATGCGGACGATATCTTGGCGCGGGGTGATGATCTCGGCTTCAGTCGTGAAATCCGGACCCTTGATCGAGTCGCATAGCTCTTCGACGCTGAGCCGGGGGTCGTCCAACAAACGAATGCAGGCTCCGACCACCTCGCGCAGGTTATGCGGCGGAATATCCGTCGCCATGCCTACCGCGATGCCGGTCGAGCCATTCAGCAGCACGTTCGGCAAGCGCGCCGGCAGCAGGGCCGGTTCGTCGAGGGTGCCGTCGAAGTTCGGCAACCAGTCGACCGTACCCTGCTCCAGCTCCGACAACAGGGTCTGCGCGTACGGCGTCAGGCGCGCCTCGGTATAGCGCATGGCTGCGAAGGATTTGGGATCGTCCGGCGAGCCCCAGTTCCCCTGTCCGTCGATCAAGGGATAGCGGTAGGAAAACGGCTGGGCCATCAACACCATGGCCTCGTAACAGGCCGAATCCCCGTGGGGATGGTATTTACCCAATACGTCGCCGACCGTGCGGGCGGATTTTTTATATTTGGCCTGGGCCGATAAACCCAGCTCGGACATGGCGTAGACGATGCGTCTTTGCACCGGCTTGAGTCCGTCGGCGATATTGGGCAAGGCACGGTCGAGAATGACGTACATGGAATAATCCAGGTACGCCTTCTCGGTGAAATCTTTCAATGGTATGCGTTCGTGGGAAACGGAATTCACGGTTTTTTCGGTAGAGAGTGAGCGATTGATAAACAGAAGAGCCTGGGCGGTTGCATCTCCGCCGATGTGTTAAGGAAGCTCTGAGTAAGTGGATTTCGATTATGGTTCGACAAGCTCACCACGAGCGGAATCAATACCTTACCGTTCGTCCTGAGCCTGTCGAAGGACTTAATCAGAGCTTCCTTAACTGATCATTTTAAGTCCTTTCGCAGCCGCCTGCCTTATCACGGTTACGCTCGTTCCCAATCTCCGGATTGGGAACGCTGCCTTGGAAGCTCCGGCTTCGCGAAATACGGCAAGCAGGAGCTTGCAAAACCCGGTTCCCAAACCGGAGCTCGGGAACCGGCACATCGTGGGTTTGTGCTGCCCGTCAAACCACGGCAGCGCCGAATCTTGTAAGATTGCGTCTTTAAACATCCACTGCCATCCATGCAACGACTGACCATCACCTGCCCTGACGACTGGCATTTGCACCTCCGCGACGGCGCCGCCATGCGCGACGTGCTGCCGGACAGCGCACGGCAATTCAGCCGAGCCGTCATCATGCCCAATCTGAAGCCGCCGGTCACCACCGTGGCGGACGCCCTCGCCTACCGCCGCCGCATTCTGGAAGCCTTGCCCGGCGGGCTCGAATTCGATCCGCTGATGACGCTCTATCTCACCGAGGGAACCTCGCCCGAGGAAATTCGGCGGGTTGCCGAGGAACCCGAGATCGTGGCGCTGAAACTTTATCCCGCCGGCGCGACGACGCATTCGGAAGCCGGGGTCGCCACCCTCGAAAAGATCTATCCGGTGTTCGAAGCCATGGAGCGATACGATGTGCCCTTGCTGGTGCATGGCGAAGTGACGGATGCCGAGGTCGATATCTTCGACCGCGAAAAAGCGTTCATCGACAGGCATCTGACCGCCATCGCAAGCCGATTTCCGGCGCTCCGCATCGTTCTGGAGCACGTCACCACACGGGACGGCGTCCAATTCGTGCAGGATGGCGGGCCGAACATCGCGGCTACCATTACCGCCCATCATCTGCTTTATAATCGCAACGCCCTGCTGGCCGGAGGCGTTCGTCCCCATTTTTACTGCCTGCCGGTATTGAAACGCGAAACTCATCGCCTGGCCTTGGTCGAGGCGGCAACCAGCGGCAACCCAAATTTTTTCCTGGGAACCGACAGCGCGCCTCATCCACGCAGTCAAAAGGAATCGGTCTGCGGCTGTGCCGGGTGTTATACCGCCCGCGGGGCGCTCGAGCTCTATGCGACGGTTTTCGAATCCGCCGGTGCCCTGGACAAGCTCGAAGCGTTTGCGAGCTTCAACGGCCCGGATTTTTACCGTCTGCCGCGCAATCAGGCAAAAATCGCGATCGAGAAATCCGAGTGGAAGATGCCCGAGGCCATCCCATTCGGTGACGATACCCTGGTGCCGCTCAGGGCGGGCGAGACGATAGGCTGGCGTGTTGTCGAGCGGCTACGATAAACGATAAATCACGCGTCAGACACTCCATTGCTGGAATCGAGGCAGTCCATGGACGGAATTCGGAACTTCCACTAACAGGTGATTCGTGTCCGGTCCCAAGTCGATCTCCAAAGAGAAATCTTCGATGCCTCCTGCTTCGTCCTCCGATTCATTCCTGGCGGCGCCGAGCAAGCCACTCAAGCCCGTACAAGGCGAGCTGGACTTGGTCCCTCCTGCCTCATCCCCTCCCAAAAAGCGGCGATCCAATAACGCGGCCAAGCCGAAAAAGAAACGGACACAGGCCAAGAAAGGCGCCGAGCCCGCGGCAAAACTGAACCCGTGGCGATGGGTCGCCGTTATCGGCACCGAAATCCTGGCATTGGCTGCGTCCGCCCTCATCGGAATCATCGCGGTATTCGGACGCTCGGTGGATTGGTTTGCCGGAACCGGATTATGGTCCAATCTGCTTCCGTTCGCCGCAATGGTACTCGCCGTAGGGATCGCAAATGCGGTGCTGTTGCGCCTCTGGCTGGGCATGCGCGCCAAGCTGGTGCTCAAAGGCATGATTCTGCCTGCGATCCTGGCGGTTTTCGTCGCCGTCGCAGCCGGCTGGTTCGCCGCCCAGGAAGAATTCGGCCGCGATCTCGGCAAGCTTCGCAGCCTGGTCGGCGGCATGCAGGAGGCCGAGCGGAACACGATTGCGCATCAGGTGTTTGCCGCCTATCGGCGTTCCGATCTGACTCAAATGCAGCGCATCATCGAGCGAGCCCAAATCTATCTGCCGACGATCCACGAAGCTGCCAAGGCCTTCGATGTCGACCCCGAAGTCATGGTCGGCATCGGCGCTACGGAATCGTCATTCTATCCGCGGGACAGCAAAGACGGAGGCCGCGGACTCTTCCAGATCACCGCTGCCCCGAAGTCGGCGGTCAGCGTCGTCAAGAAACATCTGGATGTCGACCATCTGGACATGCTCAACCAGCGCCACAATACCTTCGTAGCCGCGGCGACCCTGCGTCTTTATCTGGCGGAGATGCGCGGCGATTTGTTCCTCGGTCTTCTCGCCTACAATATCGGGCCGGCCAACGGCGGTTTGCGCTCGATCATGACGCAGTACGGCGCGCGCGACTTCGTGACGATCCAGCCCTATCTGCAAAACCTTCCGCGCGATTATCCGATCCGGGTTTTGACGGCCGCCCTGGCTTATCGGTTGTGGCACACCGAAGGGCGGCTCCCGCGTTATGAGGAAGGCAGCAACGCCATGCACATCCAGAGCGTCGGCATACCCGGCTTGAATCAGGGATTCTCGCCGAAAATAAGCATCGGCAAGGACAAAGCAGCCTAAAAAGTGGCGAAACCGGCTAGAGCGTTTTCATCTCGCTCGTACGGCAAAACCGGCTCGGCGGGCGTCATTGGCGCCTTCGGCGACGGTAAATTGATTCAAGCATTCGTAGGTCGGCAATCCTTTGCCGACGAACCCGTTACCCCAACGGCACCGTCGGGAAGGGCGGCTTCGGCGCTCCCGAAGACGCCGTTTGCGATTGGAAGGGTCGCGACTAAAGCGACCGTTTGCGATTGGGAGGGATTCCCGACCTACGCGCGAGTGCCCGTACAGTAGGCATGAAAATGCTCGAATCGATCGTCCGCTCCCGGAAGCAAAGCCGGGCATCAGTTTTCCGTGTAGAGCAGCTTCAAGCCTACGACGCCCAAGACGATTAGCAGAATGCAGACGATCCGGACCAGGTCCGTGGATTCGTTGAACAGTATGATGCCGATAATCGCGGTCCCGGCGGCGCCTATTCCAGTCCAAACGGCGTAACCGGTGCCTAACGGTATCGTCCTCAGCGCCAGGGACAAGAACACCAGACTGATTATCATGGCGGCGCCTACGCCTAAACTCGGCCACCAACGCGTAAAGCCCTCGGTGAATTTCAATCCCACCGCCCAGACGATCTCGAATATCCCCGCAACAAGTAAATATGTCCAACCCATGCTTAAAAGAATGTCGCTACGCAGCGAAGCCATAGCCTAGTTTAGACAGACGATATTACCCGATCTTTCTGCCGAGTCGGTTTGCGAGATTTGATTTTCCACAAGACTCGCATACGTTGATTCCCGATCTTCGAGCCAGCTGATCTTCCGTTCCGCTGATTCGGTTAGCTGCTCCCAAGTCCTTTCAAAAGGTACGGAAATGTACGTATGTTTAATTTGGGGGTGGTGAGCTTAAATACATCCACCTGAGCTGATCTCGGGTCCGGAACATGGATGCTCCCGCAGGACGGGATTACGGCGAATGGACTTAAGGATGTCGCCAAGAACAGGACGTTCCCAAACGCAACCAGGATGTTGCGAAGGGAGTTGGAGTGTTTCAACGGATTCTGGACGCTCCCTATCCTCGGGCCAGGATGCTCGACACGGAAATGGAATGCTCCGCATGTAACTGGACTGATCCGAATTTGGCTGGGATGTATTTTTGGGAACACGGAAGTTCCATTTTTCTTTCTCCCGTCGTTCACACACTTGCTCATCCAGCTTCACGGCCGGCAAAGTCGCCAGGCGCCCTGCCGTTCCGTCAAAAACGTATCCTCGTTTTCGATGTTGCGTCCGGCGCCATCCAAGGTCGGAAATCCCTTTCTGACATAGCTGCCTGAAATCCTTGGCCGTTCATCGAAGGAGTGAACAGCGTGATGAAAAGAAGACAGTTTCTCGCCCTGGCCGCAGCCGCAATGGTCGTCGGGTGCGCCGGTTCGAAGACCCGCGAGAGCACCGGCGAATATCTCGATGACACGGCCGTTACCACCAAGGTCAAATCGGCTCTGCTGCGCGATGAAGTGGTCAAAGGGCTGGACATCCAGGTCGAAACGTTCAAAGGTACCGTGCAACTCAGCGGCTTCGTCAACACGGCCTCGGAAAAGCAGCGCGCCGAAGCGATCGCGAGAGACGTCGCCGGCGTTCGATCCGTCAAGAACGATATCCGCGTGATGCAATAACCGCTACCGTAAGCCGTGGCCGACTCACATTCAACGGCCGACGCAACATCGTCTCAAACTCGATCCAGTGTCAGGAGCGCCGGCACGGCCCGGCGGCATCATCCTTCATACGCATCCAACCATCCGCGCGGCGCTCGAAATACTCCGCGGCAGAGGGAACGAAACGCGCATTTTCGGATTCCCATGTGCAACGCTCCAGGACAACCTTCGGATGCTCGATCCGGAGCACGTTAAACGCGTTTTTTTCCTTTCGCGTGCGGACCGAAAGCGCGGTTCCGGCGCTGATCACGAGCGCCTTGTAACCGGCGATGCGATACCGTTCTCCCGTGTGCCCCGAATGGCTGACATGGAGATGCCCGGCTAAGAACATATCGACTCCGCAGCTCGCCAGCGCTTCCATGGCCATCCGCGCCCGGCCGACAAGATCGCCCTCACGGAAGCCCTCGGGCAGGTCGAAAGGGTGATGGGTCACCACGATCTTGATGACCGCACCGGGGTAATCACACAAGCGTTCCCGAATGCGGTCCAGCTGCCTTCGATTGACCCGCCCGTTCTTGATGGTCAGCGAGCGCGCCGTATTGACGCCGACCACGGCGATCTGCTCATCGGCATAGAAGGGCTCGATGTTTTCACCGATATAGCGCCGGTATTTGACCAGCGGCCGGAAAAAACGGGCCAGCGGATTATAGAGGGGTACGTCATGATTGCCGGGCACCACGATTTGCGGCTTCGGCAGCGCATCGAGAAAGCGCCGGGCTTCGAGAAATTGAGCGGTTCGTGCGCGTTGGGTCAGATCGCCAGAGATCGCGACCAGATCGGGCCCGATCTCCCGAACCGATTGGATCAGCGGATCGACCAAGGAGCTGTCGACGCGGCCGAAGTGCAGATCCGAAAGATGGACGATGGTTCGCATGCGCCGCGTTACGCCTCGCCGACCGATCGGCAGCCGGACCTAGCTCGCAATGGCGCTTCCGCGAGACTCGACCTTCGTGTTCGGCACCATCACCCGTAGAGCGCCCGGCCGAATTCGATAATGCAGCGGAGTCTGCATGACGATCACCTCGCCGTCGGTAGCGACCCGAAGGCGGCTGCTGTGCCTAGCCTCGATAACGATCTCCTTGGTCCGCATCATGTCGAAGTCCTTGTCTTTACGCAAACTCCGCAAGAGCGCGCGGAGCCCGAATCGCAAAAGGCCGAGCCGGCCGATTTCTCGAGTGGTATACAGCCACAGCCAGCCCGAATCGAGGGTGGTTCGCCCTCCGATATTGAATCCTTCGACCTGGTACCGATTGTTCCCGACGAAAATGAAAGGCGTGTGCCGCACGAGTTCCCGGTCGTCGACACGCAATCGGGCTTCCAGAATGGCATACCGGCGCAAGACGGACAGAGATGCCCAGAGAAACGCCGGCCATTTGCCGTATTCCAGGCGGTCCTGCAGGGTCTCCCGACCGTGTACGATGCTGGGATACAGCCCCAGGCTGGAATTGTTGACGAAAATCCTGCCGTTGACCTCTCCGACATCGATCCGGGCGGGCGTGCCGTCGACAAGAATTTGCGCGGCTTGCTCCAAATCCAGGGGAATCCCGAGATCCTTGGCGAAGTGGTTGAGCGTGCCGAGCGGCAGTACGCCCAGTATCTTGCCGGTTTCGGCGAGCACCGAGGCAACCGCATTGATGGTGCCGTCTCCGCCGCCTGCCGCTATCAGATCGGCGTTCTCGGCCAGGGCTCGCCGCGCGAGGTCCGGAACTTCATCGCCGCTGTTCGCAACCCATATCCGGGCATCCCGGTTGCGTGAGACGAAGAACTCTTCGAGCCGCCTTTCCAGTCCCTTTTTTTCGTCACTACCCGCAGAAGTGCTAACGATAATCGCCAAACGGGCGGCCATAAGCTGATTTTACCGGGGGAATTACATGGGATAGATCACCAAATGCCGGTGTGGTTCACAGCCAATGCTTTCGGCGACCAAGCCGTGGCGGGTAACGATGCGATGTTGCATCTGGCGCAAGGCGGCCGAACGCGGCGAGAGTTCCGCCATGACGCCTTCGGCCTTGACCTGCTGCACGGCACGCTCGGTCTCGCGCACCATTTCCCCGACCTCGTCCTGTTTGTCGCCGGGAACGATGTGAAACAGACTGCGCAGGAGCTGCCGAATCTGAGCGGTCGTGTTCTTCTTGACGGCATGCACCGGCAATTGACCGCCTTGAACGATGCGTTGCAGGCTTGCATCGTCTTCCCGCGCGCGCAGCGTCACGACAAGATCGGCCTGGTCCGGATATCTCACCGTGCGGGCCTCTAAGTGGAGGTCGCGGATCACGCGTTCCACCGAGTCCCGGCTGAGCGCATAAGCATAGATGCGAACCGGACGCTGCCGGTCGGAGCGGACGAATAAGACCTCTCTCGCGATTTCCACGGCCGACTCGGGTTCGCTCGCCGTCACCGGCGACTGAACGGCAACCAGGCCTTGGCGGCGTATGCCTTTGGGCTGTGTGCCGCTCAGGATGGCATCGACTGCCTGCGCGGTGTCCGGGTGCACGACCACCTCGTCCCTGGCGGTAATCTCTACGACGATATCGAAGGTGGGCGGAGCCTTCCGCTCGCTTACGGTTTTTTGCGTGCCCCGAAGCCGGGCCTCTTCGTCGCTGAGAGTCACCGTTTGCACGCCGCCGACCAGATCGCACAGCGTGGGATTCAGAACTAAATTCTCCAGCGTGTTGCCGTGAGCCGTGCCGATCAGCTGAACGCCACGCTCGGCGATGGTGCGCGCGGCCATTGCCTCCGTGGCTGTGCCGATTTCGTCGACGATGATCGCTTCGGGCATATGGTTTTCCACCGCCTCGATCATCACTGCATGTTGTCGATCCGGATGCGCGACCATCATTCGCCGGGCGCTGCCGATGGCCGGGTGCGGGACATCGCCGTCGCCGGCAATCTCATTGGATGTATCGATCACGACGACGCGCTTGCCGAAATCGTCGGCCAGTACGCGCGCCACCTCTCTCAATTTGGTCGTCTTTCCGACGCCGGGCCGGCCGAGCAATACGAGGCTCTTGCCGCTCTCGACGAGATCACGTATCAGATCGATGGTTCCGAATACCGCGCGCCCCACGCGCAAGGTCAAACCGATGATCTCGCCCCGCCGGTTGCGAATGGCGGAAATGCGGTGCAAAGTCCCCTCGATGCCGGCGCGGTTGTCCGCGCCGAATTCACCCAAGGCGCCGATTACGGCATCAAGGTCTTCGCGGGTAACCGGTTGATTCGATAAGTTCAGGGCGGCGTGGGGATAGCGTGCCTGGGGCAGGCGCCCTAAGTCCAAGATGATTTCGAGCAATTCCCCCTGGCCTTGCAGCGCAAGGGATTTCTGGAGCTCCGGTGGAAGGAGCTTTATGAGCAGGTGGAGATCATCGAGATGGGTCTTGGCGGTCACATCTTTGCACGGGGTGTTCTTTCAAGCCCTGTCCGACGCCGTAACGGCATCCAATCGCGTGTCCGCAGCTCCGCCGAGCCGTCAGGTCGATGATTCGAGAACATCTCTATCGACCATTACCTTCCCCGCCCGTCCGGCCGCGGACGCCTCCTGGTCAGTCGCATTCGTACGATTTCTGGATCCGTCCGTTCTCGTCCACCGTTTCGAGTCTCGCCTTGAATCCCCACAGCCGGCGCACATGCCGCAGCATCTCGTTGGTGCTCTCTCCTAAGGGGCGGCGATGATGCTGATAATGCCGCAGGGTCAACGACCGGTCTCCTCGGGTGTCCACCCGGTAGACCTGAATGCTGGGTTCCAGGTTGCCGAGGTTGTACTGATCCGAAAGCACGTGGCGAACGGCTCGATAGCCGTCCTCGTCGTGAATGTGGGTGATTTCCAGTTCGTCGTTCAAATCGTCGTCCAGCACGCTGAACAGCTTGAAATCCCGAATGACCTTGGGCGAGAGGTATTGGGCGATGAAACTCTCGTCCTTGAAATTGCGCATGGCGAAGTCCAGCGTCTTGGTCCAATCGGTATCCACAAGATCGGGGAACCATTTCCGATCTTCGTCGGCGGGATGTTCGCAGATCCGCCGAATGTCGCTCATCATGGCGAATCCCAAGGCATAAGGATTGAGTCCCGAAAAGTGATTGCTGTAATACGGCGGCTGGCTGATGACGTTGGTATGCGATTGCAGGAATTCCAGCATGAATCCGTCGGTCACCAAGCCTTCGTCATAGAGCCTGTTCAGAAGGGTGTAGTGCCAGAAGGTCGCCCAACCCTCGTTCATTACCTTGGTTTGACGCTGGGGATAGAGATATTGCGCGATCTTGCGGACGATTCGAATGATTTCCCGCTGCCAAGACTCCAGCAGCGGCGCGTTCTTCTCGAAGAAATAAAGGAGATTTTCCTCGGGTTCGGCCGGAAACTGATGGGCTTGCTCCTGGAAGTATCTTTCCTTCTTTGGAACGGTGCGCAGCCATAAATCGTTAATCTGCGACTGAAGATATTCCTCCCGCTCTTTCTGCCTATGCTTCTCCTCGGTTATCGAAAGCGCCGGCGGCCGGCGGTAACGGTCCACGCCGTAGTTCATCAAGGCATGACAGGAATCCAGCAGCTCCTCTACGGCCGAGACGCCGTAACGTTCTTCGCATTCCGCGATGTAGTTCCGGGCGAACACCAGGTAATCGATGATGGCGTCGGCATTGGTCCAGGTCTTGAACAAATAATTGTTTTTGAAGAAGGAGTTATGGCCATAACAGGCATGCGCGATGACCAGCGCCTGCATGGTCATGCTGTTCTCCTCCATGAGATAGGCGATACACGGGTTGGAATTGATGACCAGCTCGTAGGCCAGCCCCATGTATCCGCGCCGATAGCTTTTCTCGACGGTCAGAAACTGCTTGCCGAAGGACCAATGCGGGTAGAACACCGGCATGCCCGTGCTCGAATAGCAGTCCATCATCTGTTCCGAGGTGATGATCTCGATTTGGTTGGGATAAGTGTCCAGGCCGAAACCCGCCGCGATTCGGGCGATCTCGGTGTCATAGCTCTGAAGGAGTTCGAAAGTCCATTCGGAGCCTTCTGAAAGGGGTTTGCGGCTCATGCCTGCTGCTTCTTGAAGAGTTCTCTAAAGACCGGATAAATGTCCGCCGCGCTATAAATCGGCTGCATGGCAAAGTTGGGCCAGTATTCCGCCACTTTTTCGTATTCCATCCACAGGCTGTGGGGCTCGTGGTTGTTGATCTCGATATAGGCGTAATACTGCACGCTCGCCATGATGTCTTCGATCAGCAAGCGCGAACAATTCGTCGAGTCCTCGGGCCAGTTGTCGCCGTCCGACGCCTGGGCGCCGTAGATGTTCCAGTCGCCCGAGGGGTAGCGGTCGCGGATGATGTCCTTCATCAACTCGAGTGCGCTCGACACAACGGTCCCACCGGTTTCCCGCGAATAGAAGAAATCCTGTTCATCCACCTCCAGCGCCACCGTATGATGACGAATGAAAACCACGTCCGTCTTTTCGTAATTTCGCGTAAGAAACAAGTAAAGCAACAAGAAAAAACGTTTCGCAAGATTCTTTTTCACCTCGTCCATGGAACCGGAGACGTCCATGAGGCAAAACATCACGGCCTGGGTGCTGGGCTTCGGAACCTGAATGCGGTTTCGGTAACGGAGATCGATGGTGTCGAGGAACGGCACTGCCCGAATCCTGCGCTCCAGCAGGGCGATCTCCTCGCTCAATGCGGCGATACGCTCCTCGTCAGGCTCACCGCCAGTTAGCAAAGCCGCGAGTTCGACTTCCAGCTCCCGCTTCCGGTCCGCCGATGGCGCGCGCAAGGCCGTGCGGCGCGCCAAAGCCTCCCGCATCGAGCGGATGACGTGCAGGTTCGAGGGCGATCCGTCGCTGGTAAAACCCGCGTGCTGACTCTTGAAAGTGGCTTCTCTCGCCAGTTGCCGCTTCACCATGTTCGGCAGCTCGAGATCTTCGAAGATGAATTCCAAAAACTCTTCGCGCGACAATTCGAAAACGAATTCGTCCATGCCCTCGCCGGTATCGCTGGCACGGTTGCCCGAACCGCCCTCCTCGCCTTCCGGACGGGGTACCTTGTCGCCCGCTATAAACTCCTTATTGCCGGGTTGAACGACCTCCCGCCGCCCGCCTTGGCCATGCCGAAACGTCGGTTCCGAAATATCCTTGGTCGGAATCTGAATCTTTTCGCCACGGTCTACGTCCGTTACCGACCGCTTCGCGACGGCATCGGCAACGGCCTTGCGAATCTGACCGCGGAAGCGTTGGAGAAAGCGCTGCCGATTGACAGCGCTCTTGTTCTTGGGGTTTAAGCGGCGGTCTATAAATTGACTCATGGGCTTGAATACCTATCGCTCGGTTAAGAGGACTTGCGCACCCTGAGATACCATTCGCACAACAGCCGCACCTGCTTGGGCGTGTACCCTTTGTGAACCATGCGGTTCACGAATTCCTCGTGTTTCTTCTGATCGTCCAGCGACGCCTTGGCGTTGAAGGAGATCACCGGCAGCAGTTCTTCCGTATTGGCGAACATCTTCTTCTCGATGACCGCACGCAGCTTTTCATAGCTGGTCCAGGCCGGATTCTTGCCGGCGTTCTTGGCGCGGGCACGCAGCACGAAGTTCACCACTTCATTGCGGAAATCCTTGGGATTGCTGATGCCTGCCGGTTTTTCGATCTTTTCGAGTTCCTCGTTGAGTGCCCTGCGGTCGAAACTCTCGCCGGTATCCGGATCGCGGTATTCCTGATCCTGTATCCAGTAGTCGGCGTACGTAACATACCGGTCGAAGATATTCTGTCCGTACTCGGAATACGATTCCAGGTAAGCGGTCTGGATTTCCTTGCCGATGAAATCCACATAGCGCGGCACCAGGAATTCCTTGATGAAGCGCAGATAACGCTCCTGCACCTCCGGCGGGAATTGCTCCTGCGTGATCTGCTGTTCCAGCGTATACAGCAAGTGAACGGGATTCGCCGCGACTTCGGAATGGTCGAAGTTGAACACTTTCGACAGGATCTTGAACGCGAAGCGCGTGGAAAGCCCGGTCATCCCTTCGTCCACGCCCGCGAAGTCCCGGTATTCCTGATAGGATTTCGCCTTGGGATCGGTGTCCTTCAGGTTCTCGCCGTCGTAAACCCGCATTTTCGAGTAAACATTGGAGTTCTCCGGTTCTTTAAGCCTCGACAGCACCGCGAACTGCGCCAGCATTTTCAGTGTGTGGGGTGCGCAGGGCGAATCGGACAGCGAACTGTGGATCAAGAGTTTCTCGTAAATCTTGATCTCTTCTGAAACCCTTAGGCAATAAGGCACTTTGACCACATAGACACGGTCCAGAAACGCCTCGTTGTTCTTGTTGTTCTTGAACTGCAACCACTCGGACTCGTTCGAATGGGCCATGATGATGCCCTCGAACGGAATGGCCGAAAGCCCTTCGGTACCTTTGTAATTGCCCTCCTGGGTCGCCGTCAGGAGAGGATGCAGCACCTTGATCGGCGCCTTGAACATCTCCACGAATTCCATGATACCTCGGTTGCCGAGGCAAAGGCCGCCCGAGAAGCTGTAGGCATCCGGATCGTCCTGGCTGAAGCGCTCCAGCTTCCGGATGTCGACCTTGCCGACCAAGGACGAGATGTCCTGGTTGTTTTCGTCGCCCGGTTCGGTCTTCGACACCGCCCGCTGATCCAACATGGACGGGCGCACCTTGACGACGCGGAATTTGGTGATATCGCCGTTGTACTCGTGCAGGCGTTTCACCGCCCAAGGCGACATGATCGTATTGAAGTAACGGCGCGGGATACCGTATTCGTTTTCGAGAATCGGACCGTCCTCTTCGGGGTCGAACAGTCCCAGCGGCGATTCGTTGATGGGCGAACCCTTGATGGCGTAAAACGGCACCTGCTCCATGAGGTGCTTCAACTTCTCGGCCAGCGAAGACTTGCCGCCTCCGACCGGGCCCAGCAAGTACAGAATCTGTTTGCGCTCTTCCAGCCCCTGAGCGGCGTGGCGGAAAAATGCCACCATCTGCTCAATGGTTTCCTCCATGCCGTAAAAATCGGCAAAAGCCGGATAGCGCTTGATGACTTTATTGGCGAAAATGCGTGAAAGGCGCGGATCGAGCCTGGTATCGACCAGTTCGGGTTCGCCGATGGCGATCAGCATACGCTCGGCTGGACTGGCGTAGGCCGTCGGATCCTTACGGCAAATTTCTAGATATTCCTGAAGCGAATACTCTTCTTCGCGCGCTTTTTCATAGCGGGATTGATAGTGATCGAAGATACCCATAGATGCGAGGTCTCCTCTGCAATCAGCAGATGCTCAAAAAGGTCTTAACGTCTCCGGCGAGAGGACCGCAAGCTGCCTCGTTCGATATTTTGCTGGTTGAGACAACGAGCGTATTAACTGTCCCTATCATAGCGAACGTGGCTTTCTCATCCATCCGCACTATGCAATAAATGCGGCGCTCGCGGCTCTTACCGCTAAGACGTAGCCTAACATATTTCGGTTCCTCGGCTGCGAGACACCCAAGAAAAACTTTATGCCAAAGAGAACCTCATCGAGCATGTAACAAAACTGTTTCGCACTGCTTGCCGAGCGATACACAATACTTAGCGATGGCCGGACTCGAGCCCACTCCGCTGTATTGTCCTCTTATTAGTTTAGAATTAATCGTCGGCCATACGTTCGACGCTAAACACCCGAGTTTATGCCGGGAAGCGTATTTCCAATAAACGGCACCATCTTCTCGATCATTTGCAATGCTCAGCCACACTTGACACGAAACCTGTGCCGATGTTCCACTTCGGGCCACAAGCACGTTTGAACTCCGAGGAGAATGGACTTCCGGATGGGCGTCTACCGCCTGAGAGCGGGACGGTTTTTTCAAGTCAACAAGTGGCCGGCCCGCATCTCGTCGCGGTGCTCGATCGCGCTACTGCGCCTGCTGTTTCTTCTGTCCCTCGGTTTGCCGGCGTGGTCCTGCCGCAATCCGGAACCTGCCGGACCGCCTCATTTGACCTGGTATGTGTTCGACGAACCTTCCGGCGCCTTCCGAGAAGCCGCCCGGCGCTGCACCGAATTCGCAAAAGACCGCTATCGCATCGATGTCGTCTCTCTGCCGGCCGATGCCGATCAGCAAAGGGAGCAATTGACGCGCCGCCTGGCTGCAGGCGACGAATCTATCGACATCATCGGGATGGACGTGATCTGGACCGCCGAATTCGCCGAAGCGGGCTGGATACGGGAATGGCCGATGAGATCGACCCGCCGGGCCTCAGCCGGTCGGTTTCCGATAACGGTTCAAACCGCTACTTATAAGAATGTGTTCTGGGCGACGCCTTTCACGACCAATGTCCAATTGCTCTGGTATCGAACCGACCGTGTCCCGACACCGCCGGATACCTGGGACGAGATGATCGATTCGGCCGAGAAGTTGGGCAGGAATGGCCGGATTCAAGTTCAGGGCGAACGCTATGAGGGGCTGACCGTCCTTTTTGTATCCCTGCTCGCCTCGGCCGGGGGCACGGTCCTGGATGCTGGGGGACAGCAGGTCTCCCTGGAGCCCGAACCCACCCGTAAAGCTCTTCAGGTGATGAAGCGGTTGGCGACTTCTCCCGCGGCCGATCCGGGGCTGTCCACCAGCCGCGAAGACCAGGCGCGGCTGGCTTTTGAAACCGGCAATTCGGCATTCATGCTCAACTATACCTTCGTCTGGCCCAGCGCTCGGCAGAACGCGCCCGACGTCGCGGCGAACATGGGCTGGGCACGCTGGCCCGCGGTTCTGCCCGGCCGGCCCAGCCGGGTGACGGTCGGAGGCATCGATCTCGCCGTCAGCACCTACTCGCGTTATCCGGAACTCGCCTTCAACGCGGCCGAATGCCTAGCAAGCAGGGATAATCAGCGGATCGCCGCACAACGCGGGGGACTTCCACCCACCGTGTCCGCCCTTTATAACGATCCGGCCGTGCGTCGCCGGCTGCCGTTCGCGGATGTGCTGCGAGCGGCCTTGAACGATGCGGTGGAACGTCCTCAAACGCCGCTCTACGCCGACGTGTCCCTCGCCATCAGCCGCACCCTTCATCCCATGCGCGACATCGAGCCGGACCGGGATACGACTCGCTTGCGGAAAGCCGTGCAACGAGCATTGCGTTCGGAAGGCTTGCTATGAGGCGTGTCCAGAACGTCAAAGGATGGCTTTTTTGCACCCCGGCTCTAGCCGCGATGGCTTTGGTTACGGCCTATCCCATTCTCGATGCCGTCCGGCTCTCGCTTTACCGCTACGACCTACGCCACGCGGCTCCGCCCGATTTCATAGGCATCGGCAACTACTTCAGCGTATTAAGTTCGGAAGTATGGTGGCAGGCGCTTGGAAATACGCTTCTGATCACGACCATTTCGGTTTTTTTCGAGCTGGTGCTCGGCTTCGCTCTCGCACTGCTCATGCATAAAGCCGTGTTCGGACGCCGAACGGTCCGTTCGGCGGCTTTGGTGCCTTACGCCATCATCACCGTGGTAGCAGCTCTCGCCTGGAAGTTCGCATTCGATCCGACCACCGGATTCGTCAACAGCCTGCTCGGCGTCGATCGAGCCTGGCTCAACGAACGCTGGTCGGCATTCGGCGTCATCATACTCAGCGAGATCTGGAAAACCACACCGTTCATGGCTCTTTTGCTGCTGGCCGGCCTGAGCCTCATTCCGGATGATGTGCTCAGGGCGGCTCGGGTCGACGGAGCATCCGCCTTACAGCGCTTCCGTCTCATTACCCTGCCCTTGATGAAACCGTCCATCTTGGTGGCGCTGCTGTTCCGGACCTTGGATGCTTTTCGCATCTTCGATTCGGTCTATGTTCTGACACGCGGCGCGCATGGCACCGAATCGGTATCGGTGATTGGATACAACACGCTGATTGCCCGTCTCAACCTGGGTTTGGGTTCGGCGGTATCGGTGCTGATTTTTCTGTGCACGCTCGCGATCGCTCTGCTCTTCACCAAGAGCTTCGGAACGCCCTTGCTCCGCACGGGACGGTGACATGCGAATACGATTCGCAGGTATGGACGGATTCCTCGGCGCCTTGGGAAGTCTCCTCGTTGTTACTTACGCCTTGTTGCCCGTGATTTGGATCATATCGCTGTCGCTCAAGCCTGGGCGCGAACTCGGCAATGCGCGTTTTTTCCCGGACACGCTCAGTCTCGAGCACTACCGAACGGTCTTTAACGACCCGCAATTTCCGGCGGCGCTCTTGAACTCCGTGGGCATCGCTTCGATCGCCACCGGGTTGTCCATAATAATCGCCATCTTTGCGGCGTACGCCATCGTTCGGCTCGACTTTCGCGGCAAACACTGGATTTTTTACGGCACGCTCGCAGTAGCCATGTTTCCGCCGATATCCGTGGTCGGTCCCTTGTTCGAACTCTGGCGCACGCTGCGTCTTTTCGACACCTGGCCGGGCTTGATCCTTCCCTATCTGAGCTTCACCTTGCCGCTCGCCATTTGGACCTTGACCGCTTTTTTTCGCGAAATCCCGTGGGACCTGGAGCGAGCCGCACGGGTCGACGGCGCCACCCCGTCGCAAGCCTTTCGGCTCGTCATCTTGCCGCTGGTGGCGCCGGGAATCGTCGCTTCGGCCATCTTGGTCTTCATTTTCGCGTGGAACGATTTTTTGTTCGCCGCGTCCCTCACGTCCACGGATCGGGCCCGCACCGTGCCGGTCGCCATCGCGTTTTTTACGGGAAGTTCCCAATTCGAGCTGCCTACCGGTTCCATCGCCGCCGCTTCCGTAGTGGTCACGATACCGATCATCGCACTGGTCCTGATGTTCCAGCGCCGCATCATTGCCGGACTTACGGCCGGTGCCGTCAAAGGATGACCGGGAGTAGCAAAAATGGCCGAAATCGTCTTCGATCACGTGAGCAAACGCTTTGCCGGCGGGGCCTGGGCGGTCAGAAAGGCAAATTTCACCGTCAAGGACGGCGAGTTTTTCATTCTCGTTGGACCGTCAGGCTGCGGCAAGTCGACCCTGCTGAACATGATCGTCGGTCTGGAAGACATCACCGAGGGCGAAATCCGGGTCGACGGCAACAGGATCAATGAACTCGACCCCAAGGACCGCAACATGGCGATGGTATTCCAAAGCTATGCGCTCTACCCCCATATGACGGTCAGGGAGAACATCTCGTTTCCGCTCAAATTGGCCAAACTGGCGCGGGACGAAATCAAGCGGCGGGTGGACGAGGTCGCGGCCATCCTCCAACTGGACCCGCTGCTCGACCGCAAACCTTCGGACCTGTCCGGAGGACAGCGCCAGCGGGTAGCCATGGGACGAGCGATCGTGCGAAGACCCCAGGTGTTCTTGTTGGACGAGCCCCTATCGAATCTCGATGCTCGGCTGCGCGTTCAAATGCGCACCGAGATCGCGGCCCTCCAGGAAAGGCTGGGCATCACGACCGTTTACGTCACTCACGACCAAACCGAAGCCATGGTGCTGGGCGATCGTGTGGCGATATTACGAAGCGGAGAAGTCCAGCAGATCGGAACGCCGAAGGAACTGTACGAGACGCCCCGTAACGAATTCGTGGCGGGCTTCATCGGATCGCCGTCGATGAACTTCCTGAATGCCGAGATCGGCGATACCGGCGTGCTGCTGCCTATGGGGCCTTGCCCCCTGCCGCCTTCCTTTCCGTTAGAGCGCCTGAGCAACCGCTACGTCGTCGCCGGCATCCGTCCGGAACATTTTTGTTTGCCGGGAACGTCGCGTAGAGCCGGCCCCGTTTTTCCGGCTGAAATCATTTCGGTCGAATGGCTGGGCGCGGATCTTTATCTTCATGTTCAGCCGGCCCCGTCACTCCGGCCATCCAGGGACAAATCGGCGGTTGTCGAGCCGGGAACTCATCCAGCTGGACTGGTTCTGATTGTCCGAGTGCCTCCCGACCTCCGGCTGAAACGCGGCGATAGGATCGAGCTGACTTTCGACGCCACGAAGATTCAACTGTTCGACGCCGATACCGGCGAAAATTTTTTGCGGAACCATTGAAACGACAGTCTGTCGAAGCGCCTTCGGTGATGTGGCGCCCGCGACGGGCATGTTTGAAACGATCAAAACGTATAGGGAACCGCTATGAGCAACCTCGAACTCGGCATTATCGGCAACTGCATGTACAGCGCACTGATCGACCGCAAGGGGCGTGTCGTCTGGTGCTGCTTGCCCCGTTTCGACGGCGATCCGATTTTTTGCAGCCTGATCAACGGCGATGAGGACGAGGTGCAGGAAGGGTTCTTCGACATCGTGATCGATGATTTCTCCCATAGCGAACAGCACTACGAGCACAACACCGCTATCCTGGTAACCACGCTTTACGATCAGCACGGCGCTGCGGTGCAAATTACCGACTTTGCCCCGCGTTTCCGACGGTACGGCCATATGCATCGTTCGCAACGGCTGATCAGAAGGCTTCAGCCGATCAACGGCACGCCGCGGATTTCCGTCAGAGTGCGGCCGACCTACGACTACGGCGTCAAACCCATGCAAACCATCCAGGGGTCCAACTATATCCAGTTCGTCGCTCCCGGTATGTGTTTCCGCATGAGCACCGACATGCCGGTTTCCTACATATTGGACGAGACGCCCTTTCTGCTGGAGGAACCTTCGGCGATCACCTTCGGTCCCGACGAACCGCTGCGTTATACGGTGGCCGAAGCAACCCGCGAAAGCTACGAGCAAACCCTGCTGTATTGGCGCGAATGGACCCGATCGCTGTCCATTCCTTTCGAATGGCAGAAGGCCGTGATCCGCGCCGCCATCACCCTCAAGCTGTGCTGTTTCGAGGAAACCGGCGCCGTCATTGCCGCCATGACCACATCCATCCCCGAAGCGGCCGGCACGGAACGCAATTGGGATTATCGCTATTGCTGGCTGCGCGACGCCTATTTCGTCGTGAGCGCCCTAAACCGGCTTGGCGCGACCGGAACCATGGAGGAATATCTGGACTATATCTCGAATATCGCGGCCGAGGCCGACGATAGCCTGCTTCAGCCGGTCTACGGCATCGCCCTGGAGAAAAAATTGATCGAATGCCGGATCAGCTCTCTCAGGGGCTATCGGAATCACAGACCGGTACGGGTCGGGAATCAGGCCTATGAGCACATCCAGAACGACATCTACGGCAGCGTGATCATGGCCGCCACCCAGGCTTTCTTCGACCGCCGCCTCGCGCATCCCGGAGATCAGCGTCTTTTCGAACGCCTGGAAAATCTCGGCCGCCAATGCACCCGGCTGTATAACGTACCGGATGCGAGTCTCTGGGAGTTCCGCGGGTTCGCCCGCATCCATACCTTTTCGGCAGTGATGTGCTGGGCCGGCTGCGATCGTTTGGCCCGCATCGCCGATCACATGGAACTGCACGACCGCGCCCAGTACTGGCGCTCCCAGGCAGAACGGATTCGGACCGAAATCATGGAGCAGGCGTACGATTCCGGACGCAATACCTTCGTCGGAAGCTTCGGCGGCTCCGAACTCGATGCGAGCCTTTTGCTCCTCCATGACCTTCAGTTCCTAGCTGCGGATGATCCCAGCTTCATCGGTACCGTCGAGGCGGTGGAAAAGGAATTGCGGCGCGGCAATCACATGATGCGGTATGTGGAACCGGACGACTTCGGCGCACCGCAAAACGCCTTCAATATCTGCACCTTTTGGATGATCGGCGCTTTGGCGGCCATCGGCAGAAAGGAAGACGCCCGCGCCATGTTCGAGGAAATGCTCAACTGCCGGAACCATCTTGGGCTCTTGTCCGAAGACACCGATCCGCAAACCGGCGAAATGTGGGGCAATTTCCCGCAGACCTATTCCATGGTCGGGATCATTCACTCGGCCATGGTTCTCTCCAAGTCTTGGGAGGAAGCGTTTTAACAAGGCTTCTTAATGAAAGCGTTCTCCCGGAACTCGTGCATGATCAGTTGTCGTCTTCGACCCACGTCGCCTGTGTTGGCGATGCCGGGTCAAGAGATACGACGTATGCTCCGGCCACCCCGAGCCACCGACGGTCCCCAAATGAAATTGGCGGGAGCAAACCGGTATCGTAGCCGTTCAGGTTTTTCAGTGCGGACATGAAGCTATCTCTTCCCAAGCGCCGGCCGGCACGCCGCAGCCCTTCTTCGAATAAGCGGGCCATAACATAGGTGACGACCTCCGAATGCTCAGGCGACTGCGTACCGGCGAGGACCGCAAGTTCGGCGATCTTCCCGGGCGCACGGTCGCGGGGAAGTGTCGGATAACCGATCAGCAGACGTTGACGAAAATCCGGTGGTGCCTGAAGCACCGACGTCCCGGCCAGGGCACCGGGCAGTAACACCCATGGTCTCCAGGTCGTTTTCAGTGCACTCCGGTAAAACTCCCCGAGTTCATCGTCCGTACCTAAAAAAATGACGGCCCGCACGCGACGCTGGCGAAGGGCGTTGACAGTCTCCTCGGCGTGCCCGCGGGTTCCGACATATTCGATAGGTTCCAGAGTTCCGAGGTTTTTGCTTCGAATGCGTTTAAGAATGCGCTGAGTCAGCATACTCGATGCTGCTCCCGGACCGTGAACGATCGCAAGAACGAAGCCGCGCTTGGCGAGAACTCGAGCCGTGTAATCTGCCAATAGTAGACTCTGCTCGCTTATCCCGGACAGCAGATAAAACGTAAACGGATTGACTGCGCGCTCGGGATCCGGAAACTCCGGAGAAGGCTCGATTACCGGGATGCGCAACGCTTTTGCTATATCGGCAAGATCGGCTTGTGCTCGAGGGGAAGCGAATCCGAAAATGGCGAACACATTCTTCTCCTCGATCGATGTTCTCAACCCGGAGCCAGATTTTTCGCCGTCAAGAAACACCGGCTCTACGGTTCGGCCGAAATAGCCGCCCTCGTTATTTCGCGCTCGGAAATAGGCGGTAATGACCCGCCGTATTCTCTCGCCCTTTTGATCGGCCGGAATCAACACTCCTACACGGATGATGCTGTCGCTCAGCCCAGAATCGTGGTCGCCCTCGATGCGCTTGATATAAGCGATCAAATCCGCGAGATCCCGAGCCGACATTCGGTACCGCGGCATGCCTTTATCAAGCTTGTTGCGCGCCGGGTCGAGACCTTGCGTAATAGCCCGTGCAAGTGTTTCGTCGGTGAACGGCGGATGTGTTCGCCCGTAGGAATGGGCGTGGCCGTAAGGCTTGGCGAGATTGGTCCAGGTGATGTTGGACGGTGTCAGGCCGCCCTCGGCCCGTCCGAGACCGTCCTTGCCATGGCAGTTGGCACAAGGAAGCGAGTGCCCGTTCAGTTCCGCATCGTCGTCGCCCATCAGCGCTGTAACGGGCGTTCCGGACAGGCTTTCACCCTGGAGATAAATGTGCTTTCCGCGCGTTTCCGCCGGCGTCAGTTGCTGTGCGCCGGCAGCCGATTCGAAAAGGAACAGGGATATAGTTGCCAGGTACGCCCTGATGCTGATTCGGAGCCTATCCCTTTGCATGCTGCTCACAAGGCTTAATCACGACGCCACCCAACTCGCGCCCTCTTATCTTTATTGCGATAGTCGGTCCGCTAATGTATCGGGCTTCACCTCAACCCGCGCTAGCGAACCGGACCTCGCGAGCATGTCGATCTGAGCCATGACTTTTTTCACGCCTTGAAAGCCATAGAGACGAGTCCACAGCCGTCGGCGCCCGTCGCCGATCAAGAGTAAACGCCGCTTATCGATCCATCTCATCGATAAGGTCCGCATTTTCGAGCCTATCCCATTGATGCTCTCCTTTGAGGGGGCAATGGAATAGCTGCCGGCTGCCGGGCAGCCGTTAGTAGAACCGTGAGAAACGAATAAGACTAGAGTTGTGGCGGAAGACCCGACAAAAACGACTGGGTCAACGAGAAGACTTCAGCGCCGCTTGCCGCATCCTTGGCCAGGAAATAATCGGCGCCGCATGCCGAAGCGGCTTCACGATACTCGACCGCGTCGTAGCTGGTCAGAATGACGATGGCGGGAGAATAAATTGTCTTTATCTTGCGGGTCAGTACGAGACCGTTTTCGCCGGGCAGCTTGAGATCCATGAAAATCAGGTCGGGCCTGACTCCGTCGATTATTCTCATCGCTGCTGTACCGTTCTCGGCTTCGGCAATGCCGAGGTGAGCGAACTGATCGCTGAGGAACGCTTTAAGAAAGCGCCGAAAAGACGCGTTGTCATCGACGATTAATATTTTGCACACGACCGCGAGTTCCTTGATAAATGCGGAAAGCACATATCCCTTTGCGCGTCGAAAAGAAATCCTGTTCAAGCATCCAACACGCTGCTTATCCGATCATTTGACCGTACACGCTCGCTTTGTTTCCGGCACTAAGGAGTTTTGCTTATTTGGTTCGGCTTCTTCGCCGTAGAAGATGAGCGAAAACAAAGTAGCGTTTTGCCATGGAAGAAAAAAAACGAATCTGCATAGCCGAAGACCATACGATTTTGCGGGAAGGATTACGGATGCTCTTGTCGCAAGATCGGGATCTGGAAGTCGTCTGCGAAGTCCATAACGGCATCGAACTCATCCGGCGGTGCCGCGAAATCATTGCGGATCTCATCTTGCTGGACCTGTCCATGCCCAAGCTAGGGGGCTTGGAGGCCATCCAAGAAATCAAAAAACGAGCGCCGCAATCGAAGATCCTGGTACTGACCGTGCACGATGTCGAAGAATACATCCTTGCGGCCCTGAGATCCGGCGCAGATGGCTATGTTCTAAAGGATGCCACTCATGCGGAACTACGCATCGCCATCCGCAGTGTATTGATCGGGAAGACCTACTTAAGTCCGAGCGTCTCAGGGAAAATCATAAAGGGGTATCTGCAAGTCAAGAGCGCGGAAGAGCCTCGGTCAGCATGGGACAGCTTGACCCATCGGGAGCGAGAGCTTTTGAAATTGATCGGCGAGGGCCATAAAAACAAGGAAATCGCGCAATATCTGCACCTCAGCGTGAAGACCGTGGAGACCCACCGCGCGAACTTAATGAAAAAGCTGGATCTTCATAGCGCGGCGGCACTGACTGCATATGCTATAGAGAAAGGGTTAGTTCTGAGATAGGTGTAGCGGATCGCAATCGGAAACGATCAGGACTGCATTCATCACAAATTCAGAACCGGATTATTCGCAACTATCCGAAGCGCCGGGACCGAGTTTGCGGCCACTGAGCCTGCAATCATCGGCGCGGGACTGAAATCATCCGGTCCAGGACCGCTTTAGTTGCCACTGTCTTGGTAGGGTTTAGACCAGAGACTGGCGGCGTCGCAAATGGTCCGGACCAACCCTAATGAGACGGTCAAACTGTCTCATCCGGACCGTATCGTAAGGGTATACCTCAACGACATGAATGGTCACAAAGGCTGGAAACCCAGCACCTGCTAAACTCAAAGGTTACGAAATCGCTACGGTTTCGCAGCCGGTATCCGACACAGTTGATGCGACCCGTGGCGCTAGTTTGGAAGGAATTGTTTAGCCGCTTGGGTAATTTGTCACAGACGGACGCCCGGTGACTCACTTTCAATGCCACAAACGAATGAAGTCCGGCTCGATCGGACCCAGAACGGATCGGCACAACAACAAGAAGGCGAGGTGGGGGATGGCAGGGCAAACAACGGCCGATTTCGGGCGGCACATGCGGTTGCGCATTCATTTCCATGTTCGGCTGTTTCAGGCATTGGCTGCCCAGCGCGCGGTCCAGCCCTCGCCATCCCAAGGCTACCCTGGCCTCGCACCACCCCATCAGCCTAAGCTGACAAGTCAAAACAAGGCAGCCTTCTTACCGTCTCTCCGACAGAAGGGCCACCCCTCCGAGCGGACCGCAGTGCGTGGACTTCGATTTGAAGCAGGCTGTCACCGCGATCGGAAGCCCATCAGTCAGACCCCACCGTCAAAGGCGCGTTTGGTGCATAACGCCATCTTTATCAGTTGGTTTCTACATCTTGCTACGGGGTTTTTGAGTGCCCCGCTGAATCGATTCCTGCCAAGACAAGTCATCAGTTTGGCCCATTGGCGCTCAAAAATCTGCTGGCTTCGCTTGCTGATTGCAGTATCGGCAAGCAGTTATGGCGCTTTAGCGCATGCGGTCTATCAGCTTCAGCCGGGCAAGTATTACTTCGTTCTCGGAACGCCTTATCAGGGGGCAACCCCCGCGGCGGCCTGTGCTGCATGGCAGCAGGGGGCGGGGTCGAATTACGTTATGACTCTGGTCAATGGAAAATGCCATGTCACCTTCGCCGAGACAGGGGGAACGTATGGTGATTTTGATGTAGGCGCAAATTGTACCGGTGTTCCGAATCTCATCGGCCAAAAAAACGTAGGGAATACCGCCTATTGCCTGGTGTCCTCTTGTCAGGTCGGGCAAACCAATTGTGTCGATCCAAAGAACGTGGGACCGTCTGAGTGCTCGGCAGGTACTACCCCCACGACGTCTCACCCCATTCGGATCGCGAACGGGAACAAGTTCCTGGTGGAACCCGATATGGCCAATGCAGTGGAAGGCACGCCACGCTTTGTGCGCTACTACCACAGTGGGCCAAGCTCGGTGGCCCAGATCCAATCCGGCTTAGGGCGGGCGTGGCTCCATACCTATTCAAGTTTCATCTTCTACGATTCCAGCTTATCCCAGACGACCGCCTACCGGTACGATGGAAAAGTGGTTGCATTTACTTGGCAATCCGGCGCCTGGACCAGCGATGCCGATATCACGGACCGTCTCGTCCAACTCAAGGACAGTACGGGAGCCACCACAGGTTGGCAATATCGGGTTGGGAAAACCGGGGCAATGGAAACCTATGGTCCCTCCGGCAAACTCATGTCAATTCAGAGCCCAGCGGGTGTGACCCAGTCTTTAATATATTCCGACGGCACCAACGGAACGGTCAGCGGCCAGGGCGGCTATGCCCTCGATGCCGCGGGCAATCCCACCACCTTCGTCCTGCCAGCTGGATTATTGCTCCGGGTAACCGACACCTTCGGTCATACACTGAGCTTTGGTTACGACCGATCGAGCCACATCGTGAAGCTGACCGATCCGGTGGGCGGTGTCTACCGGTATGCCTACGACGAATCAACCTCCGTAGTCCTGTCCGGCCACGTGCCGGGAAACAACCTCACCTCGATCACCTATCCCGACGGCTCAAGGCGGCTGTACTGGTACAATGAACAGGACAAAACCGCCAATACGGACCTGGCGCACGCCCTGACCGGCATTACCGATGAAAACGGAGTCCGCTACGCTACCTATTCCTACGCGAGCAACGGTCGAGCCATCAGCGAGACGCTCGCGGGCGGGGTCGACTCCGCCAGCTTGTCCTTCGGCAGCAACAGTACGGTGGTGACCGATCCGTTGGGGACGCAAAGAACCTACAATTTCCAGAATACGTTGGGCGTCTATCGAAGTACCAACACGTCTCAGCCGGCCGGATCCGGCTGTGGGCCGGCATCCCGGGCGATGTCCTACGATGCCAATGGCAACGTGGCCAGCGTAACCGACTTCAACGGCAATGTCAGCTGCCATGCCTACGACCTGAGCCGGAATCTCGAAACGGCGCGCATCGAGGGCGTTGCGCCGGGCGGGAGTTGCCCCGCCGATGTGACGGCCTCTACGCCGGCCTTCGGCACCGAGGAACGCAAGATCACCACCGCCTGGCATCCGGATTGGCGGCTCGAGGTGCAACGGGCCGAACCGCGGAAACTCACCACTTGGGTTTACAACGGCCAACCCGATCCCACCAACGGCAATGCGGTCGCGAGCTGCGCCCCGAGTACCGCTCTGCTGCCGGACGGCAAGCCCATCGCCGTGCTGTGCAAGAAGGTCGAGCAAGCCACCGCCGATGCCGCTGGCGCTCAGGGACTTTTCGCCACCGTCACTGGTACGCCTCGCATTTGGACCTACACCTACAACAGCTTTGGCCAAGTCACCAGCGTCGATGGTCCTCGGACCGACGTCAGCGACGTCGCCACGCTGACCTACGACACCAGTGGCAACCTGACCTCCATCACCAACGCCCTGGGGCAGGTCACCACCTTCGGCCAATACGACGCCCACGGCCGGGTGGGCCGGATCACCGATCCGAACGGCGTCATCACCGATTTGACCTATGACGCCCGCGGTCGACTGACGAGCCGCACGGTCGACGGCAAAACTACCACCTTCCAATACGACGGGGTCGGCCAGTTGACGAAAGTGATGCCACCCAACGGCGCCTTTCTCCAGTACACCTACAGCGCCGCCCACCGGCTGACCGACGTTACCGATGCCCTGGGCAATAAAATCCACACCACCTACGATTTGGCCGGCAATAAGACCCAGGAAGAAGTGTTCGATCCATCCAACACCCTGGTCCGGCAACAGCAGTGGGTCTACGACACCCTCTCTCGACTTCATCAATCGATTGGGGCCGCCGGCCAAACCACCACGTTCGGCTACGACGCCAACGGCAATCGGACCAGTATCACCGATCCCCTCGGCCGGGTGACGACCTACGCCTACGATGCCTTGAACCGGGTGGTGGCCGAAACCGATCCCCTCGCCGGCAGCACCGGCTACAGCTACGATGCGCTGGACCATCTCCTCGCGGTGACCGATCCCGCCAATCTCACCACCACCTACACCTACAACGGCTTCGGCGATCGCCTTCAGGAAACCAGCCCCAACACCGGCACGACCACCTACACCTACGACAGCGCCGGCAACCGGATGACGCGAACCGATGCCAACGGCATCACCGCCACCTCGAGCTACGATGCCCTCAACCGGCTCACCGGCATCAAATACCCCGGCACGGCATCGGATGTGACCTACACCTATGACCAAGGCACCTATGGCCTTGGCCGGCTGACCCAACTCGGTGACAGCCAGACCTCGACCGACTTCGCCTACAGTCCGACTGGGGCGGTGCTCAGCCAGACTCTAAAAGAGACCGCGAGCGGGCTGACGCAAGGGACGATCGCCTACCAGTACGATGCCGCCGATCTCATCACTAGGATCACCTACAACGCCTTGCACCAGGTCAACTATGCACGGGCTGTGAACGGGCAAGTCCAAACGATCACGAAGACCACCGGCGGCGGCCCGGTCGAGACCCTCGCGAGTGACATCCAGTACCAGCCCTTCGGCCCCCTCCAAAGCCTCACCTACGGCAACGGTCTCGTCTGGACCCGGAGCTTCGATCTCGATGGGCGACTCACCGGGCAAACCACCGGAACGCTCCAGAGTCTCGCCTATGCCTATGACCCTGTTGGGAATCTCACCGGGTTGACCGATGGGCTCAACAGCGCCAACAATCAGACCTTCGGCTACGATGCTCTCGACCGGCTGGTCTCGGCGTCCGGCGCCTATGGCACTCTCACCTACACCTACGACGCCACCGGCAACCGGCAGAGCGAGATCCACGACGCCAATACCACCGATTACCAGTATCTGTTGACCGACCAGCGGCTCCAGGCGCAAACCGGGGCGGTGAATAAAACCTACGCCTACGATGCGGCGGGCCATACCCTCCAGGCGGGGAGCACCGAATTCGTCTACGGGGCCAACGGCCGGCTCAACCAGGCGAAGCAAGGGCCCACGGTCCTCGCCGACTACGGCTACGATGCCCTCGGGCGGCGGGTGACGAAGACCGTCACTGGCCAAATCCGCTATTTCAGCTTCGATTTGGACGGGAAGCTGCTGGCAGACGAGAATGCTTATGTCTACCTGGACGACCTGCCGTTGGTCCAGCTCGATCCCCAGGGCCATCCGAGCTACCTTCACCCGAACCACCTCGGCGCGCCGCAGGCTGCGACCGACGGCACGGGCAGCATCGTTTGGACGGCGGACTACGAACCCTTCGGTCAAGCGAGCTTGGTCAATCCGAGTGTCACCGTCAATTTGCGCCTGCCGGGGCAGTCTTTCGACGCCGAAACCGGGCTCCACTACAACGTCTTCCGGGATTACGATCCGAGCCTTGGACGGTATCTGGAGAGTGATCCGATTGGGCTTCAGGGCGGTCTAAATACCTATGCCTATGTCGAGGGCAACCCCTTTTTGTACATAGACCCACTTGGTCTGACCCGAAAATATGCCAACCTGGGTCAGGGCTATCAAGGTGGTATCGATACATTTGATGTGAATGGTCAATCCAGCTTTGAGATCCACGTATACGACAGAAACGGTAATGAGGTTGGCCTTTATGGGCCAGAAGGCTGGTTTGACAAGCACGGCAAAACCGGGCGGCCAGATGGTTTGCCTGACTCTGTCGAAGCGCAATGCAAAGGCCAAGCCGTAGACTTGGGACGCAGGATGGGCAAGATTCCGCCGAAAGGCCTAGCGGATATTCGCGGTAATAAATGGAAGAATTTTTTTGGCAAGCTTCCCTTTCTAGGACCAATGATAGAGTTGACTAAACCGAGCCCCGAACACGCTTGCGATGTAAATCCATCGGCAGAGTTCTGCCAATGAAAAAGCTCACACATATCTACGAGAACGAGCAGGGCATCACTTGTTTTGATCAATACTTCGATTATCTGAATTGCATAAAGGCCGAAATGCCTGCGCGTCTTGTGGCGTTTGCGACCGATCGCCGACGCTACCAAATCAACGGTGAGAGCACCTTGCACGATGCTTGGTTAAAGTCGATGAGTGTGAGTAAACAGTACGCAGAGGGAGCAGCGGTAATCTCTGTGGTTCAGGTATGTCTGTTGTTGGCCACTCATCGAACAGAGGTCATCTTGAATTACTCGGGCGTGGTAGCGGTAAGTTGCTCATTCGAACCTGATCGTTGGCCTAGCCAGCCAGTGGATTTACTTGTGCATGAATTCAGCAAGGTGGAGAAAGGCATGTTCCGACACTTCATGCAGTTTGATCGCAGTGTTTGGTTAGAAGTGAAGTTCACTGAATTTTCCTTTCAGGAAGGTCCGGGGGACATAGTGTCGTAAGGCGGGTTAGCGTACTCGTATAACTGGGGGTTGAGAATCAACGAAGCAGTCCATGTAGAATGCAGCGACGCAGGTACCGCATCACTCGAGTCCGCAATCAAGGTACCTCCAATCGCAGCAGCGGCAAATTTTCCAATATGGACGCATTTTATTACAGCTCCAAGCGGGCGGCTTACTATCCATTTCCGCAGCACGCCGTGCTGATCCTGGCTGGTGTTTAGATCAAATGGATGCAGGGGTATTGCCATGACAAAAAAGCAATTCCTTTCCCTCATGCGCTTTCCCGATGAGTGGGAGTATTGGGGAATGTACCCTGATGTGTTGTTCAACTGGCAGATAGCAGGATATGTCCCAGGGCATGAGGAGGGAGCTGAACATGATCGAAATGGAGCCTTCCATTGGTGGCTTCGCCAACACCCAACCAAAGCACAGCTTGCAAAACTATTGAAGCTTACTTATCTGGATCCTGATTCGGCGCTCGGGCAGGATGTTAGGAAATATATCTACAGAGCTTCCGGGTTTGATGAAGAATTGGCAGAGCTAGAGCGAAGCTTGTCCAACCCCGCTGGGTAAGGCGGGAAAGCCTTTCATCCCTTCAAAAACGTCTCCGGTTCGATCCCGGCCTGCCTGAGAATGGTCCGGAGCGTGCCTTCTGGCTTGTCGCTGGGAGGGTTGGGAACGGTGGTGTAACGCCGGTAGCGGGGTGTACCCGCTCATGACTACCTGCGGGTCTGGTGGTGACCGCCGAAGCCCTTCTGCGTCCACATAAATGCCCCCTAAGTACATTCCGCAAATATTTGCGGAATCTCGACAGATTGGCTTGATTGGCGGGGTTGTCCTGCAGGTTGCCTATGCCGCAAGACTTCCCTGAATGTACTTAGGCACCGATGACGATCAGTTGCAACTAATGTGGTTCTGACCCGGAGGATTGCAGTCCTGCGCCGATGATAGCAGGCTCAGTTGCGACGAACTCAGGCCCGATCGCACAGATAGTTGCGTTTAATGTGGTCCTAAAATCGCGCTGATTGCAGCCCTCTACAGATAGGGACTGCATCCGGGAGCGTTTCCGGCTTGTGGTTGCGTCCTCGGCAGCGAGCGCTACACGTCCGAGCGGTTTCGCCCCCAAGCGTCGCCGACCGGAAACGGAGAAGAAATCTCTACCCGGTCCACACCGCGCGAATGGTCGTTCCGATGCCTGGAGCGGATTCGATGTAAAAGGACCCGCCCGAGCTTTCGCTCCGCTGACGCATGCTTGCGAGCCCCAGACCGCGTTGTCGTATTTCCCTTTCCAGCGCCTCGCTCACCTCGAATCCGCAACCGTTATCGGTGACGGTCAGTTCGATCGCAGAGTCGGTTTTTATCAAACGAAGGACGACGCGATCGGCTTTGGCATGTTTAGCGACATTGTTCAGAGCTTCCTGGACTATTCGGTAGATCGAAATTTTCAATCCTCCGGACAGGTCGTTTTCTCGTATATCCACTTGTTTTTCGATTGCGACGTCGGCATAGATGTCCTGAAATGTACGGCAATGCCAGCTCAGCGTTGCGAGAAGACCCAAGTCGTCGAGAATCGCCGGTCTTAAATCCATCGAGATGCGCCTCACCTCGGAAATGGCCTCCTTGATCACGGGAAGAATAGCCCGCAGGGATCTCTGGCCGGATGCGATCTGGTTGTTTTCAAGCAGAACGTTGACGTTGTCCAAGCTGAATTTGATGGCGCTCAAATACTGTCCGACCGTGTCGTGAAGTTCCGAAGCGATTCGCTTGCGCTCTTGCTCCTGAGCGCTGAGAAGCTTTGCGGACAATAGGCGGAGTTCGCGTTTCGACTGCCAGACGATTTCCTTCAGCCGTTTCTTCGGGCTAAGATCGACGACATTCCCAAAGACGGCGCTCGATCCGTTATACGAGATCAAGACTTCGCTCCGCTTGATCCAGATGATCTCGCCATCTTTCCTGACGGCTCTGGCTTTGGGCACCGATGGCGTAGCGGCCAGTCTTCGCTGATGAATGACCACGCCTTGTTGAGATGACCGACGATCGGAATGAAACAATTTCGCCGGTGACATGCCGATCAGCTGATCCTTGGGATATCCGAGAATTTTGGCCAGCTTGTCATTGGCATAGACGATCTCTCCTTGCTGAGTGATGTAGATGCCGATGAGCAAACAGTCGTCGAAGACATGCCTGATCGCCAGGTGCTCCGATTTCTCGGCTTTCTTGTGGGAATCAGCGATATTTCGACTAAGTTTTCCGGCGTCGGAGGGCTGCCGATAGGCGTGGGGAAAGGGTTCGCTGGCGTGCGGTATCCAAACGCCTCGATGCACGGTCTCGACCATTCGTCGAATCCATTCGACGGGTTTCTTCTTTTCGGCCATCCTTGCCCTCCGCTCGTTCGCTGTAATCCATAAAGTGGCCAACCATCGGAGAATCGTGCACTCCGCCTTTGCCGTGCCTCCATAGCCTTGGACGCCATCCCTTCTCCTCCAAGTGGCGGCAACGAAATATAAACGAAAGGAGATCCTGTTTGCAAAGCATAGGCGGCGGGCCTCGGAAGGCCTTGCGACAGCCTCGGATCGGTAGCGCCGTAGGTCGACAATCCCTTGCCGACAAACGTGCCTGACGTTCTTGAAAATCAGTGATCGGATTCGGCGATGCGCTTGAGATTTTCCAGGCCGGCTTTAAATAAAGCCTGCATCGACTGAACGGCCGCCTCGTCGTTCAGTTCGTCGGGCGGGAAATTGCCGGTGTCTCCGCGATACAAACGGCTTTTCCATTCCGCCTTGGTCCCCTGCCCCGCCGGCGTCAGCTTCAATACAGCGGAATAGGAACTCGCCGGCAGCGCCTTGACGTTGGCTTCCATCAGCCGGTAGTCGTACTCGTAGGTTTTTTCGTCGTAAAAGTCGAGTTCCTCCACCAGTTGTTCGCCGTTCGGAAAAGTCAGGGTACGCTTTTCGCCGGGCTTGTTGCCGCCTTGGGCTTCGCTTTTCGAGATGGCCGGATTCCATTGCGCGACGGCGCCGAACTCCTTGACCGTCTCCCAGACTTTTTCGATGGGGCGGTCGATTTCGACGGTTTCGACCACTTTCTGGGGTGTCGGACCATGGGCCGAAACTCCGGTGGAAAAAGCCAAACAGAGCGTCAACAAGGCAGGAACGATCATTTTCATGGAATACACAACTCCTCGGGTTAATGAAAAAGAATGGTGGGAGCGGGCCTTTCGACATAGCTCAAGACAGGTTTCACCCCGCGATATAAACCGTGCTATCCATCAGCGGAGCCTAAACGGCAGAATGCCGTAAAGCACGGCCAGCGCGGCCAGAGCCAGGCCGGCAGGCAGCCAGCGAATATCCGCGGCAACCGCTTCGAGGCGCGCGAACTCCGGGCTCTTAAGCGCCAAGCTCAATTCCTCGGGTTTCTCCAGCCGCCGGTAAACGAGTCCGGTCTCGTCGGCCAGTTGGCGAAGATAGTCTTCCTTGAGCGAGGACAGATGCTCGGTCCCGATCACCCGCTCGCTGCCGAACGGCGCGTTCCGCTCGTGATAGCCCTCGATTTCGGAAGGCGGCTTGGGCGGCAGCCCGAACGAGGATCGGTGAGGGACGTCGTCCTCCGAATAGAAACCGACGGCTTCGCCGCGTTCGTCGAATTTCGGAATGGGCGCCGGGCTCAGCCCCCCGGCTCCAACGATCAATCCCCTGAGCTTGCCCTTGAAAGCGCCGAACTCCCGCTTGTAGCGAGGATTGAGAGGCGGGGCTTCCTGGCCGTCGGTAACGAAAACCAGGTTCGAACCGTAATTCTGAAATTGATTCAAGGCATCGTAGAGTCCATCGGCGATGCGGCTGTCGGCACCCCAGGCCATGCGCCAATCGATGTGCTCAATGGCGGTATCGACCGCATCGAACCCGCGGCAGACTTCGATGGGCTCGAACAGCAGGAAGGATCTTCGCTCGGTGAAGAGCCCCAGCCCCAACCGAGAACCGCAGGGCAATTCCCGCAGGGCCGAGCGCAAGGCGGACTTGACTGTTTCCAAGCGGCTCGTCGACCGGCTTTCTACCCGATAATCGGCGACGTTCATGCTCCGGGTAATGTCGACGACGACGATGTGATCGAATAACGGCCGCGACAGCTTCAGGGTGGGATGGAAAAGCGTAACCCCGACGCTGAGCAAGGCCAGGGCCAGACAGACGAAGCGCGGGTCGCGCGCGCGGGTGGACAGTTTCAAGGCAGGCCCCGCGGAAAACCCGGCACCGTGGTCCACAGCGCCCCCTCTTCTTCATCGTTTTCCTCTTCTCCGCCCTCGCGGCGAATCCTGTCCATTTCCGGCAGAAGCCGCATGGCGACTTCCAGGTTGTATTTGCTGTCCCAGTGGTTCGGGTCCAGGCGCAACGCCTTCTTGTAGGCATCCTTGGCCAATTCCACCAGCGGCAGCGCCCGGTTGATCTCGTTTTGTTCCACGTGTGTCAAGGCGCGTCGCAGGTGCAGGTTCCCGAGATCGAACAGGGCCGTAACGCGAAATCGGGTATCGCCCTGGTCGACCAGATAGCCGTAGGCATCCAGGGCCTCTTCATGACGATCCATGCCGGCGAGATAAACCGCCCGAGCCAGCCTCACTTCCGGCGCCGCACGGACTCGATCGTCCGGGGAAATATCGGTGCCGCTCAGCAAGCTTCGAACCTGCTCCCCGGCAAGCTCGATCCGCCGGAGCTCCTGCCATTCCAATATTCCGGCGATGGTCGAAACGGCTAGCGCCAGCAGCGCGATTTTCAGCTCTAGGCTTTTTCCCATGATTCAGCTTCCGAGAGTTTCACGCCGATCAACAGCAGCAACGCGAAACCTGCCGCGCCGTAGCAGAGCGGCGTCAGATCGAGGCGCGGAATGCGTGCCTGATAATGGATCGGCAGGCTTTCGATCCGGTCGATATCGGCTATGGCCTGACGCAGGGCAGCCGGATTTTCCGCCTCGTATGCCTTGTACGGGATGCCGAGGCTTTCGAAAAACAAATGCAGATAACGCTCGGGCCGGACGCTCGCGTTATCGTCGCGCGGATCCTCCGGTATTTCGAAGATGCCGGGACTTCCGAGAGTCCGGAGAAAAATCCAGTACAGGCGGATTTGATGCTCCTTGAACAGCTTGCGCAGTTTCTGCTCGCTGTCCGGATCGACAACCGCCGCGCCGTCGGACACCAGCAGCACGATGCGAGACCCGGTGAGCGCCTGGCCGGCGAAGTACGACAGCGCCAGCAGCAAGCCTTTACCGATGTGCGTTTGCGCCAAGGCCGGCAAACGCAAGGCGCGCACCGCAGCCAGCACCGCCTCGCGGTCGTCGGTCAGGGGCAGTACGAATAAGGGGCCTGTGCTGTAGGCCGCGACGCCGGTCCGGTCGTTCTTTCGTTCGCTGACGAATTCGCTGAGCAAGCGCTCCGCCGCGGCTGATTTCGCCTCTTCGGCGCCCGACGGCGCACGCCCCGCGAAACTGTGGTCCATGCTCTGGCTGCGGTCGAGAAGCAACACGATATGGGCGCCGTTACCGACTCGATCGACCGCATATTCCTCCCGATGCAGCCCGGCGAGTCCGAGCACCAGACCGGTGATGGCGACGACGCCCATCAGCTTGATCAGCCAGGTCCAGACGCGCGATTGCGCATCGGCGGGCAGCAACGCATTCCACGGCGCATCGAAGCCAGTCACCGGCAGACGGACCAGCGGCGGCAGAGCGAGGCCGAGGAACGGCAGAACCCAGGCATGATCGACCGCCAGATTCATCGAAGATTCCGCTCTACGTCGTAACAGTCCCGGCAAAGGCGGAAGAGCCTGGGCATCGGAAATTCCGTCTGCGCCCCCCCTCTCTGGGGTTCGCCCCTTCGGGGCCCGCTTTGCGGTCCAAGTTCGTTCCCGACGAACTTGTCCTTGGGCCGTTCGGTGAAAAAGAAATCGTAGGAGCTCGCGAAAAAGGCGGCAATTTCCTCGCGCAAAGGTTCGAATGCCGGATGATCCGCAAAGAATGCCTCCAGATGATCCGAAAATAGCGGCTGCTCGTTTACGCCGTTGAACGCCCGGTGGATGGCGGTATAGGCGGAGGAATAGTCCGGTGTCCCGGATGCTCGGCTCAAGGTTCGTACGGCGCGGCAGGCCGCTCTGAAATGGCGGCCTCTCTGTTGCCAGGGAAGATAGCCGTAAAGATAAAACAGGTACAATCCAGCCCCCGCGCCGACAGCGGCGGCCGAAGCCAGTCCTCGGAGCGGACCGGTTCGGCTCGGAAGCGCGGGAGGCGCATCAGGCTGCATCGGCTCCAGCCCTTCTTCCCGAAGAACCGAAAGCTCGCGAATCGGCGCCGTGGTGAAACGCCAGGCCGGCACTTCCAGTTCGAAGACATCCTCACCGTGGGTAAAGGCCAGCTTGAAGGCGGGAATCGCCAGATTCTTGACCTCCAATGGCGCGTAAAAACTTTGATAGGCGAGTTCTATCGAATAGCGGCGCAGACCGTCGTGCTCCGACTCCCGTACGTTCGCCTCCCGCAGTTCCAGCCAGCGATTGATTCGGCTCGGAGGAAGCGAATTTCGGTCGAGCAAGGCTTCCCGATCGACCGCGACATTCAGCGTCTGCCGGATAACATCACCGATGGCATAGCCGAATGGACGCGGCGTCGAGACCTGAAAGTCCCTGACCGGGCCGGGAGTCTCGCCGCCGTGCGAAACAGCAGCGCCTAAAAAAAGCAGCAGAAAAGCGAGGTACGTCCTTTTCATAAGGCGCGCTGAAAATACCGGGTAAGATAGTCGGCCTTGAATCCTTCTTCGAGAAACAGCGGCTCCCGCCCGTGACTGAGGAACAGATGAACCAGACGCTCCCGCCGATCCCGGTAGGAGTCTTCCAGCCGCGCACGAAGCTTCGGGCGTAACAGCAGCAAGCGCTCCGAACCGTCTTCCAGGTCGCGCATACGGCGAAATCCGAGCGTAGCCTCGCCCCCCATCTCGCTCGCGTCCCAAAATACCAAGGGCACTACATCGTGCGGCCCCAGAGACACCAGAATCCGTTTGACCAAGGTCAAGGGCATGTGGAAGTCGGAGACGAGAAAAACCAATGAACGCGAATTGGGCACGCATCGCGCCGCTTCCACCAGGCCACGGGCGTTTGTCCCCTTGGGTCGAAACCGGCGCAGACGCCTCACCAGGTTCAAAGCCATGGCGGGGTGACGGCACAGCGGCAGGGAAAATTCGGCGTGGATCTTTTCCGAGCAACCGATGATTCCCAAGGAGTCGCCGGTGCGGTACGCGGACAAGGCCAAAGACGCCAGGAAATCGGCCAGCGTGTCCATTTTGGAACCGGTGCCGCGAAACTCCATCGACGCCGACAAATCCACGATGGCGAACACCTTGATGGCACTGCGTTGCTCGTAGATCCGGACGGCATAGCCGCCGAAGGGATCGAGCACGCTGGCCCGGAGATCGATCCGGCGCGGATCCGGGTGTTTCAGCAAGGGCGCGAGCCCATGAAAGCGCTCGCCGCTGCCGGAGCGCCGGCTCGGATGAAAGCCGGGGCGCACGGCATCGGAACGCCAGGAAACCCGGTAATGGAATTCCTCGGTATGCCTAGCCTGCATTTCTCACACCCCTTCGTAGCGAGGACGTCGAGGCGTCGGTGCGGCGCGCCGCACGGACTGAGTGGCGGCGTCGTGGTAGGCCGGGAATCCTTTCCCGACACACGCTCGTCGGCAAAGGATTGCCGACCTACGACGTCGAGCCGGCGCGAAAGAGTACGGTGCGCCACGGCGAGCGAATCGGCGTCCGCAGTAGAAGGGGTGTGAGAAATGCAGGCTAGCAATCACGGTGCGGCAATCGAATGGAGGATTTTATCCACCAATCCCGGCACCAGTTCATCGCGCCGGTATTCGTAAGCGGGTTTCAGGAACACCCGATGAGCCATGGCCGGATAGAATACGCCCTGTATGTCCTCGGGAATGACCCGGTCGCGGCCTTTGAGCCAGGCATGGACGCGCGCGGCGCGAATCAGATAACTCATGCCGCGGGGACTCGCCCCGGCCTGGATGAGCTCGGACATGTCGGCGTCGGCCACGGAGATGCCGAACCGCTCCGGTTCGTGACTGGCGCGCCACAAGTCGCGGGTATAGGCACGCAGCGTCGGGCTGGCCTGAATGCCGCTCTGGATGGCCGCGGCGATCTCGTCGAGCTCGCGATAAGGCAGCACGGCCGGCGTCACCACCCCGAGCAGACGGTTGACATCGTGGTACCGCGGATCAAAGGTCAGCTGATCCAGGATATCCGCGTCGCTCGGATAGTCCATTGCGATCTCTAACAGGAACCGATCGCGGGCGGCAGCCGGAAGCTCGAAGGTTTCCTCTTTCTCCACCCGGTTGCGGTCGGCGAACACCTGAAGATAGGGGAATCGGAACTCGCGGTTGAATGCGGTGACGCTGCGCTCGGCCATGATGCGCAGCAGCAACGAGTGAATCTGGGGACGCGCCCGGTTGATTTCGTTGAAGAAGAAGGTCGAAAGCCCCTCACCGTGCTTGAGCACGGGACCTGGATCGACTCGCGGCCGGCCGTTCTCGTCGAGGTAGGTGTAATAGATCAAATCGGCGGGCATCAAATCGATGGTCCCTTCGATCCGTTCGTACTCGCCCCCGATGGCGAGTGACACGGCTCTCAGCAAAGTGGTCTTGCCCACACCGACGTTGCCCTCCAGCAGCACGTGGCCGCGGGCGAACACGGCGATGGTCATCAGCCGGATTGCTCGCGGCTGGCCGATGATGGCTTTTTCGATTTCCGACTCGAAGCGAAAAGCTTTTTCTCGCCAGTCGGCCAATAGTTGTTCGGAATGCATGTTTGAATTATTGGAATAGCCAACCTATCGTAAGGCGGGTTAGCCGGTATTCCGGCGTAACCCGCCTTACGAGGCGAGGCGGCGGGTTACGCAAGTACGCTAACCCGCCCTACAACTCCCAAGCCGCCAGCCAGCTCAATCTACCTTGTAGACGAACTTCCCGGTCTTGCTGAACTGTTCCCAGCGCTTCTGATTGCGGGCTTCCATGGCCTTGATGGCCTCTTGTTGCTTGTTCAGCTCCGCCGGGTCGTGCTTCGGATCATATTTGCTGCCCGCCACTTTTTCGGGATAACCGGGTTTCGGCTCCCAGCAATTGCCCGGTGCCTTGCACTTGGTGCCGTCGTAGGCACTCGCGTTGAAAGCGGCTATGGACAACAGCCCGGCGCTCAGGATTAAAGTTTTCAGTTTCATTGGTCGAGTCTCCTGTTCGGTGGTGGGGAAAGCTATTTGAGCCATTCGGCCTTGGCGGGATCGCCTTTGTAGATGTCGCGCAGCCAAGCCATGACTCGAAGCATTTCGTCGGCGTTCAGATTGGTACTCTGCGGCCCCATCATGCCTTGGGCACCGCCCCAGAGAACTTCGAACAAGCCGACATCGGTAGCGGCTCTCGGGTAAGTCCAGTAGTCGTCTCCCAGTCCCGGCCCCAGTTTGCCTTCGGCCTCGTGACCATGGCAGCCGGAGCAGGCGGTGAGATACAGGCTATGGCCTTTTTCGATGGCTTCCTTGTCGCCGTTGTAGGGGTTCTTGCCTGTTTCCTTGAATTTCTTGAAAGCGTCCGTATCGCCGCCTTTTTTATCGTATTCGAAATCCAGGGTCTCGCCGGTGACGGCGTGGCGAAAAGTGATTTCCGCACAGCTTTCGGCGGATACGAGGGCCACGCCCACGGCGAGCGCAGCCATACTGATTCGTAATTTCATGAAGCTTGTGTCCTCTTCGTTTTTTTATTCATTTAATTCGTGGCCGGCTGAAACCTGGCAGCGCCCAGGAATTCCGCTCACGGATTCCTGCCGCACATCCCTGTGCGGCACCCCCTAAGGGTGCCGCGTGTGCAAGTCAGCCTCGCTCCGCTACTCAGTGCTGCCTCGCCGATCGCCAGGCCGACTTGTCATGCGGCAGATCCCTCTGCCGCACCTTCCATGTACTCTGCGGACCAGCCGGCAGAACAGCCCTCGGGAAGAGGGGTTTGACGCGAACGGTCAGCCAAACTGAAAAACGGGAATGTTTTTCATTAGCCACCACTCGTCCGCCGCATCCGTGCTACGTCGATTTGCCTTTTTTGGCGATCTCCCTCGCAGCCGCTCCCGTTTCCTCCACGGGCAATAGCGGAACTCCCTCCGCGTTGAGCAGCGCGCGAATCTCCTTCTCGCGCTTCTTCAACACCCGGTTGATGTCCGCCAGCAAGGCTTCCTCACCTTTTCTCACGCCAACGGAGGTGGAATAGTGGTGAGACACCTTTTCCCCGTCGGAACGGGTCTGATGATCCGGGATCACTCGCATCTCCAGAGGCCTGCCCGCGTTTTTGACATAGCGGGCGGCCTGCGGACCCCAGAGCACCGCCAGGTCGGCGCTGCCGGACTCGACTTCCCGAACCAGTTTTTCCGGGTCGTAGCGAACGTATTGGTTGCGGCGTGCCTTGAAACCAACCAGGGATTGCAGGTAGTTGAACTGGTCGTAATAGCGTCCGACCTTCTTGAGCATGGTCTCCGCGGGGGTATCCGGCATGAACGCGATACGTTCGGCCTTCTTCAGAAAGTCGGAGTCCCAATCGGCGACCTTTACTCCTTTTTCCTTGCGGTACACGAACACGTACCCGGAACGATAATAGGGCTTCGACGTCGACATCCGCGGATCGTCCGTGTCCACGCCGATAACGACATCGCACAAGCCCCGATCCAGCTGGTCCCGAATGAAGTACCGCGGATCTTGCCACCACACGTATTCCACCGGCCTTCCCAATTCCTTGCCGATCAGTTCCGCCAGCTTGTTTTCGAAGCCTTCGCCGTCCTTGTTTGAATAAGGCAGTTCGTTTTCCGCAGCACAAACTTTGAGGGGCTCTGCGGCCGCCTCAGGTCCGCTGCCGATACCGGCCAACAGCCAGGCGCAAATGACTATGCGTGTCAAACGCATGGGGTGATTTCCTCCCAATAAATAAAGAGTCGCTCGACGTAGGGCGGGTTAGACGCGCAGCCCCACCTTGCCATCCGGATTCCACGGCAGTCCGGCGCGTCGTAACCCACCGGATGTCGCGGACGGCGGGTTACGCGAGTACGCTAACCCGCCCTACGACCATGCGGTACTTATAGCGAGAACACGAACAGCGCACCGCCCATCTGGGTGTGGTGAGCCAGCTCCTTGAACGCGCCTACCGCACCAAGACCAGCGGTCGGGTCCTTCAGGTCGAACACCAGACCGACACCAGGCCAGCCGCCGACGCCCGAGTAGATGGCGACGTACTGTCTGCCGTTGTGCTTATAAGTGATGGGATGGCCGATAACGCCGGAAGGAAGCTTGAACTTCCAGACCTCCTTGCCGTTGCGGGAATCCAGCGCCTTGATGTAGCCATCGAGCGTACCGTAGAACACCAGATTGCCGGCGGTCGCCAAGGTGCCTCCCCAGACGGCGAACTTCTCCGGAATTTCCCATTCGATCTTGCCGGTGACCGAGTTCATGGCCTTGACCTGACCCAAGGTGCCTTTCGGTCCCGGATACATATTGAGGGTCGCGCCCACGAAGAACTGGCCGGCACGGTAAGGCAGCATGAACGGTTCCCAATCCATGCAGATGTGGTTCACGCCCATGAAGAACAGTTTCTTTTCAGGGTCGTAGGATTCGATACCCTGGTTGTGGTAACCCATGGCCGAGGGGCAAATCCCTTTCGCTTCGTGGTCCATGCGGGTGGAGTATTCCGGATCGCGGATCGGCAAGCCGGTCTTGAGATCCACCTTTTTCACCCAATTCACGGTGTCGTCGATCTTGAAGGCGTTGACCAGATCGCCGGTTTCCCGGTTGAGGGTGTAGACGATGCCATTGCGGTCGGGATGGGTCAGAAGCGGGGTCATCTTGCCGTCCACTTCCTGCTCGGACAAGCCCATGTAATTGACACCGGCGTAATCCCATTCGTCGTGCGGCGTCTTCTGATAGCCGAACTTGGCCTTGCCGGTGTTGAGATCACGACCCCAAATGGTCATGGTCCACTTGTTGTCGCCGGGGCGCATGGTTTCGTTCCAGGGCGCCGGGTTGCCGGAACCGTAGTAGATCATGTCCAGCTTGGGATCATAGGCATACCAGCCCCAGTTGGTGCCGCCGCCGATCTTCCAGGCGTCGCCTTCCCAGGTTTGCTGGCCGAGCCCGAACTGGCCGTAGTGAGGGTTATGTACGTTGAACGACTTGTCCAACAGCAGATCTTCGTCGGAACCGGTGGCGTAGGCACGCCATTCCATCTTGCCGTCCTTGATGTTGTAGGCGGTCACGTAGCCGCGCACGCCCAGCTCGGCTCCGGCGGACCCGACCAGCACCTTGTCCTTAGCCACGAAGGGCGCGCCGGTCAGGGTGGAACCCATGGTGATGTCGGAGTTTTCCATCTTCCAGATTTCTTCGCCGGTCTTGGCGTTGAGGGCGACGACATGACCGTCCAACTGATTCAGGAAAATCTTGGCCGGACCGTGGTCGCCGGCGGGTACGTAGGCGAGGCCTCGGTTCACTACGTCGCAGCAGGCAACGGCGCGGGCCGCCGGATTCTGCTTCGGCTTGTATTGCCAGAGAATCTTGCCGGGATCGTTGAGATCGAGGGCGTATACGTTGTTGGGGAACGGCGTGTGGACGTACATGATGCCGTCCGCTACTAGGGGGGCACCCTCGTGACCATGCAGTGTGCCGGTGGAGAACGTCCACGCCACCTTGAGGTGATGGATGTTCTCTACATTGATTTGGTCCATCTCGGAGTAATGGGTGGCGCTGTAATCCTTGGTCTGCATGACCCAGTTCTTCGGATCCTTAGCCATTTCGATGAGAGCGTCGTTTGCGGAGCCGGTGCCGGAGACGGCCAAAAGCCCCCCTGCCATCAGAGCGCCGCTGACGGCCGCCGCCAGTTTGCGTTTTTGCATGTTTTCTCCTCGCTGAATACTTGTTCGGACTGTCCTGAGACAGAGCGATCACGGATCGATGATCACGGCGGCGAATTTTGGAAGAATCGCATGGCGGGCTGTAGTGAAATAAGCCCGAATTGGGACAGGAAAAAATCAGGAAGAAATGCGATAAATCTCCCGCTCCCTTACGGGTTTCCGTTTTGTTAATCAGGCCCATAAATACCCTCCTGGTGTTTCGGGCCGCTGCCAAGGCCACGGTACACGCCCGGCCTTGGCGCAAGCGGCTTGTCGCCGCGCCGGGCCATCCCTGCCCCGGATTAACCCGGCCTAATTTAGAGGCCGGGCTAATAAATCAAACAACGGTACGATCTCGGGAAAAATTCCTTTTTTTTCAAGTATTGGTTCACGCTCTTGACAGGGTAATTCGTGTTCTCTAGCTTGATTCGATTCAAATTCCCGTTGAAAAAGATGAAGAGAGTTACCGAATTGCTAAAGAATGACGTTCATCCGTTTTGATTTACTCTCGAACGGGCTCGCTGGAGCCCGTTTTCGTTTCTATGAAAAGGCTGAAGATTCACAGCCGCGCCGATAAAAATCATGCACGAAAGCCTTAGCTTACGTTTTCGCCTGAACCTGATGATCGTGCTGACCATGCTGGCGATACTGGGCCTCGGCACTTTATTCGCCGTCCACAACGCCCGCCGATCGGTAGCAGAGGAAATCGATTCCACAGTCAATCTAGCCCTGCAACTGATCGAAGTCAGCTTGTCCGAAGGTCGAAACTCTACGGATGATTCGCTAGGCAATTGGTTCTCCCAGTTGAATAGACTGGACAAGACCCGGCACCTTCGCATTCAAGTCCGCCAAACCCCGGATCGAGTGGATGGAAGCACATTTGGACAGCCGCAGGCTGGCCCGAAGGGCGAATCCCAAGGACGGGGCGAGCACTCTCTCACCGACTCGGCGGCACGAGGGAATCCACGAACATCCGAAGTGCCCGGCTGGTTTGCCTGGGCGGTCAAGCCCGATTCCAGTTCCATCGTCGCCGAAAAACGGGTAGAAACCGACGGCAAGGATGTCATCAGCATTCTTATCGAAGCCAACCCGGAGGACGAAATTGCCGAAGCTTGGAACGAAGCTCTGGGCTTTTTGACGCTCATAGCGGTCCTGGCAGTGACGATCTATGCCCTGGTGCACATTACGGTAGGCAGGGCCTTCCGGTGCGTAGGCGTGATTCTCGACGGTCTGGAAGACATCGAGAGAGGCGATTACGGCAGGCGTCTGCCGAGCTTTTCCTTGCCTGAATTCGCGCGGATTTCTCGGGCGTTCAACCATATGGCCTCGACTTTGGAAAAGGCCCGCGACGAAAACCGCGCGCTCACTCAGCAGTCCTTGGCCATACAGGAGGAAGAACGGCGCTATCTGGCTCAGGAACTGCACGACGAGCTCGGACAATCTTTGAGCGCGATCAAGGTCATGGCAGCCTCGCTGCGCAAGCGGGACAGCCGCCCTCAGGATAATGAAGCCATCGAGTGCATCATGGGCGTTTGCGACCGGCTGTTCGGCGTCGTGCGCGGAATGATGCGCCGTCTGCGCCCTCTCATGCTGGACGAACTGGGGCTCATCGCCTCGTTGGAAGATCTGATCGAAAGCTGGCGGAGCCGCAATCCCGGCGTCAGTCTTCACTTCGATTGTGAAGACGATGTCGACGAACTCGCCGGTGCCGGGAAAATCCATCTGTTTCGTATCGTGCAGGAATGTCTTACGAACGTCGTTAAACACGCCGAAGCCGACGGCGTTTGGATAGAACTTCGACTGAAGGAAATGGACACCCGTTCTCGAAGCTGGATCCAGCTCAAAATCAGCGACAACGGATGCGGATTCGATCCGAACCAACCTAGGCGCGGCTTCGGATTGATCGGCATTCGTGAACGCGTCGCCAGCCTGGGCGGGCAATTCAGCCTGAACACCCGCTCCGGCGAAGGCGTATCGCTCGAAGTCTGCGTACCTTGCGGAGAAGCCTCCCGATGAATCCGAAAATCACCGTTATGCTGGTCGATGACCATGCCGTGGTCCGTGCGGGCTATCGCCTCCTGCTGTCTCAAAGCGAAAATATCGAGGTGATCTGCGAAGCCGAACGCGGCGAGGAAGCCTGCCAATACTATTCCGAGTCGCAACCCAATGTGATCGTCATGGACCTCAGCCTGCCGGGGATAGGCGGGCTTGCCTCGATCCGCCGCATTTCCGGTCGCGATCCCGGAGCCAAAATACTCGTGTTCAGCATCCATGACGAACTGGTTTATGTCCTTAGGGCCTTGGAGGCCGGCGCCAAGGGCTACATCACCAAGAGTAGCGCTCCGGAGACCTTGGTCGAGGCCGTTAAGAAAGTGGCCGGGGGCGAAACTTATGTGGAACCGGAAATCGCTCAGAAACTATTGGTTCAAACCATCACCGGAAAAGACGCTTCCACCGATTTGAACTCGCTTTCCGCCCGCGAATTCGACGTGTTTTGTCTGTTGGCCAAAGGTTATACGACCCGAGAGGTCGCTGACGAACTCCGCCTCAGCTATAAAACCGTCGGCAATTACACCACTCTGATCAAGAACAAGCTCAATGTGAGCACCACCGCGGAAATGGCTCGCCTCGCCTATCAATACGGCCTCTTGAAGGCTTAAACGTCGGGAATTTTTCCCATATTCCATCCGGTTAAACTCCCTTACCATTCCCTGTTCTGCTGAATGTGTGGGGGTTTTTATGTTTATAAAAAGAATATGTCACACGGGAACCTCTCTGCTGGTCCTCGTGAGCACGGATATTGCCATTGCCGCGGAAAACGACGACGGCAGCGTAAATCTGGGTACGGTCGAAATTGTGGGCGAAACGCCGCTTATGGTCTCGGGCGTACCGGCGGAGAAAATTCCGTCGCCGGTGCAGACGGCCACGTCCAAGCAACTTGATGACTATCAGAGCTTTTCGCTCGCGGATTACATGCGCTGGAACTTCGCCAGCGTCAACGTCAACGATGCCCAAAACAACCCGTTCCAGCCCGATGTTCAATTCAGGGGGTTTACCGCATCACCGCTGCTGGGATTACCCCAGGGGTTATCGGTCTATGTCAACGGCATTCGTTTCAACGAACCGTTCGGCGATACCGTCAACTGGGACTTGATCCCCGAAGGCGCCATCGAAAGAATGACGCTGCACTCGGGCTCGAATCCGGTTTACGGCCTGAACAGCCTGGGTGGTGCCATTTCCATGCGCACCAAGACCGGTTTCAGTGCACCAGGCCACACGCTCGAGGTGGCAGGCGGCTCCTGGGGACGGCACTGGCAGGAAATTACCAGCGGATGGAATAACGGTACCGTCGGCTATTTCGTCGACCTCAAGAGCTTCTATGAAGACGGCTGGCGCGATAACTCGCCCACCGACGTCAAGCAGGGATTCGGAACGTTTAGCTGGCAAAACGAACGGTCCAAGTTGAACCTCACCCTGGCTTCCAACAATAACCGATTGATCGGCAACGGCGCTTTGCCGCTTCAACTGGCCAAGCAAGATCCGGAAGCAATTTTCACCCATCCAGACCGTACCATCACCCGATTGTTCCTGGCGTCCTTGGACGGCAGCACCTGGCTTACCGATCACTTCGAGCTGTCGGGTAACGCTTATTTCCGGCAAAACCGGATCAAGACATTCAATGGCGACGATTCCGATTTTGAGGAATGCGAGGACGAGGCCAACGAAGGTTTTCTTTGCGAGGAGGAAGGCGACGAAGAAGAGATCGTCGAAGATGTCAACGGCAATAACGTCTTGGCCAGCGACGCCGTCGAGGGAGCGACCAACAACACCAGCCAAACCAACCAGCGCAGTTACGGCGGCAGCTTGCAGGGCGCTTTCGAGCACGAGATGTTCGGTATGCACAACCGTATCGTCGCCGGCGGAAGTTATGACGAAGGACGAATTCATTTCAGCTCGGATACGGAGCTCGCTTCTCTCACCGACGACCGAGGCACCATAGGCAGCGGAGTTCTGGTGGGCGAATCGCGGGTGAGAGTCCACGCCCATGTTCGTCACCACGGAATTTATTTCAGCGACACCTTGTCGGTCACCGACAAACTGGCGGTGACGGCAGCGGGCCGTTACAACCTGTCTTTCGTCCGGCTCGACGATCAGTACGGCGAGGACTTGAACGGCTTTCACAAGTTCGAACGGTTCAACCCCTCGGCCGGACTGACCTATGCCTTCCTACCGGAATTCACCGCTTACGGCAGCTATAGCGAATCGAACCGGGCACCGACTCCGGTTGAGCTGACCTGCGCCAATCCGGAAGCCCCTTGCAAGCTACCGAACGCGTTTCTTGCCGACCCGCCGCTGGATCAGGTGGTGGCCAAAACTTGGGAAGCCGGTTTCCGGGGCGAATTCGCTCGACTGTGGGGCGGAAATATCAACTGGAACGCTGGCCTGTTCCAAACTGAAAACCACGACGACATTCTTTTCATCAGCAGCGGCAATCTCACCAATCAGGGTTACTTCGACAACGTCGGGACCACCCGGCGCCGGGGTATCGAACTTGGGCTTTCCGGGGCATTCGAGCGGGTGCGGTTCGGAATCAATTACACACTGCTCGATGCCACCTTCCGTACGCCATTTCTCGCCAGCAGCCCGAACAACCCGTCCGCTGATGATAACGGCCAGATCCAGGTGGAAAAAGGCGACCGCGTTCCCGGCCTTCCGCGGCACATGCTGAAAGTCTCGACGGACGTGGAGGTCGTTAAAGGACTGACCGTGGGCGTAAACATGATTTACAACAGCGGTCAGTACTTCCGTGGCGACGAAGCCAATCTAAACAAGCCGCTTGAGGAATATGCCGTGTTCAACCTACATGGCGAATACCGTTTCAACAAGCACGTGGCATTATTCAGCCGTATCGACAACCTGTTCGACAAACGGTACTACACTTTCGGACTATATGGCGAAGCTGACGAAGTGCTTGGTGATAGCTTTACCGATCCACGTTTCGTGGGCATCGGCTCTCCGAGGGCTGGTTGGGTCGGGCTTAAGCTGTCCCTATGAGTTCGGCGTTTACCATCCGCTGTTTTACATATTGTTTTCCGGACGGTAATAACCGGGCCCTATTTAATTCATAAGAATGTCTTATGACAAAGGCGAGTATAAGTCTGTATACTTTATACCAACCTCAATAGAACTTGGTGTGATTTAGTTCGAAACTTCGATTGAGTCCGGCCGAAAGTTCTCCTCCTCTTGGCGACCCTAGTGGTCGCTTTTTTTTGCCCGATGGCAGGCAAAAAAAAGCCCGCAGTACGCGGGCAATATCATTATTATTGTTGTTGTAGCGTAACGCGTCGGCCACTAGCGGCGACGCATCTTGTTAGTGCTTTTATAGTAGTTATATCGCCCCCTAAGGGGTCTTTCCTCCTCTTTGACGACTCTATGTTTTCGCGCTTCCTCCGTAAAGCTGCGGCACAGTCTAAAGAAAAAATTTTGTGTGTCCACACTTTTTTACCCGTCCCTTGATCTATGAACACCCTCACAATTTTTTCTTTAAAAATCTGAAACCTATTTGTATTCGAATAGAAGTATCTTCTAATACCCAAGCAAATTACTAAGGATTTAAGTATCGCTGAGTATCCGCAATGTTTCCAAAAATGATCAGGTCGGTACAGTTCGCGTCCAACACACAAATCTCATTTTGAGACATGCGAGATGAGGTGCTATCGGATGGCGCCCCTCGGTAACCGGGGATGGGATTATGGATACGACCGCCAAAAACGGCTCAAGGAGTTCCCCCAGTGGCCCCACGCGCGAGATCCATCCCTTCCATCCAGGTCCGGACCGCCGCTATGGCGTCGTCGGCCAGATCCGCCAAGGACACTACCGCGCCTGCGGCATCGGCGCTAGGCGAGATCTTGTCGAGTTCGAAGGTCCGTTCGGCCAGAAGCTTCTTACTGCTGCGATCGTAAGCCGACGCGCGAAAGCGAATCAGCGCCTTGGCGTGGTCGGGGCGGTCGAAAATCTGCTCGAACTCCTGAAGTTCGATTCGAACCCGTAGTGGTCCGCCATCGCCCGAAAGTTCAAAGCGCAGTTCCAGAAGTTCAGGCGGAGGCGCGATCCAGCGGTCCAAAGTGTAAACTCCAACCCGTGTGGCATCCGAATACACGAGACGATAACGAATTCGGTCGTCTTTCAACCACTCCGGAGCGGTCACGTCCACTTTGGACCAAGGTGCCGGCAGACGGTCCGAACCGTGCGGCAGCGGTCCCAGATCATGAAGCCTAGGCGGAGGTGATTTTTCAGGCGTGAAGGTACAACCCGAGGCGATCAAGATCACAAGAAACAGCTTTGCGAAAAGAAATCTCTTCATTTCGGCTCCTGAAAGCCCGGCTCTCCCGGTCCAGGCACTTGCTTGGGCGGCCCGAGCAACAGGATCCGCGGGTCATCTCTCAGCATATCGGACAGATGTCGAACGTTGACGGCGATCGAACGGGTCTCGTCGAGCAATGCGTTTACCTTAGGCAGAGTGGATTGCACCACCACATCTCCCGCCGAGCTACCGGCGGTGATCAAGTCTTCCGTGTTCCTGGCGAGCCCTCGGATTTCCTTGACAGCGATTCCCAGGTCATCAGTCAGGCGCGTGATTCCCGCCATCATCCGCTGCGCCTCTCCGGTCAAAGCGGGCATTTCCGCCAGCATCTCGTCCATGCTTTCCTCTAATGTAGCCAATTGTTCGGCTGCGATCGCAACCGATTCCAGAATACGCTGAATCCGTTCGCGATTGCTTTCGTTCAGCACGCTGTTGAGCCGGTTCGCCAACACGCCGAGCTGGGAGAGGATGTCTTGTCCCGATTCGGTCAGCTTATCGAACAGCGAAGGCCGTAGCGGAATACGCGCGGGATTGTCGGGATCCGTAGGTAAAGGCTCCGGTTGTTCGCCGGTGTCGAACAGTTCCACCTGCGCCAGGCCGGTCAGCGCCTGAACGCGCAGCATGGCGTAGGTGCCATGGGTAATCGGCAGATCCTCATTCAACTCGACCCGGACGAGAATGTTCCGGCGGTCTTCAGGATCGAAACTGATGGATGACACTTTGCCGGCATTCACGCCGCGAAAAAGGACGGTCGACTCGGGATTGAGCCCCGAAACCGCTCCCTGGGTGACGACATAATAGCTCTTGTATTCTTCGCCGTAGTTCCCCAACCATAAGGCGGCGATGATCGACGCCGCACCCAAAATGATTACGAACAATCCGGTCAGGAATGCATAGGTTTCTCTACCCATATCAACCGATCCGCTCGAAAACGCGGTGACCGCGCTTTCCATGAAAATAATGCCGGGCAAAAGGATGTTCGGAAGCCAACGCATCCTCAACCGGACCACACACGACTAGCTGATGATCGGCCAGTACGCCGACCTTCGTGCATAAATCTTTTACCGTGTCCAAATCGTGCGTCACCATGACCACCGTAAAGCCGAGTTCCCGATGCAGCCCGCTCAGTAGATCGACAAACTCTTCGCTCAACACGGGATCGAGCCCCGAGGTCGGCTCATCGAGAAACAGCAATTCAGGCTCCATCACCAGCGCCCGCGCCAAGGCGACCCGCTTGATCATGCCGCCGGACAGTTCGGATGGCATCAACAAACCGGCGTTTTCGGTCAACCCCACCATAGTAAGCTTCATACGTACCAAATGGCCGATGAGTTCTTCATCGAAAAGACCGAATTCACGCAATGGGAATGCGATGTTATCGAAAACGCTCAGGGCACTGAATAAAGCTCCTCCCTGAAAAAGCACGCCGCAACGGTTGCGGAGCCGCTGGTGACGATCGGCCGCGGCGTCCTGCAGACACTCGCCGAAGAGGTAGACTTTGCCACGGGTCGGCTCCTGGAGTCCGATCATTTCCCGCATCAGCACCGTCTTGCCGCTCCCAGAGCCGCCGACCAATCCGAAGATTTCCCCCTTGCCCAGCGTCAGGCTGATGTCCCGATGCACCACGTTTTTTCCGAAACAGGTCCAAATCCGTTCCATTCGGATGACGGGATCGCTCATGATTACAGCCCTACCCCGCGGAACAGGATTGCGAAAACAGCGTCGATCAAGATTACTAGAGTAATTGATGCGACCACCGAGCGGGTGGTTTCATTGCCCAAACTCTCGGTGTTCGGCTCTATGCGTAAGCCGAAATGACAAGCCAAGAGTGCGATGAACAGCCCGAACACCGCTCCCTTGCCGAACCCGATTGTGAAATTGGCCGCCGGTACCGCATCAGGTAATTTCATGAAGAATTGATAATAACCAACTCCCAGTTCGAAATGCGCGGCGATCGCTCCGCCGATCAATGCGATCGCATCGGTCCAAACGACCAGGAGCGGCAAGGCAACCATCAGGGCGACGACTTTTGGAAAAATAAGGCGTAGCGAACGGGAAATACCTAGCGCTTCGAGCGCATCCAATTCCTGAGTGACTCGCATCACACCGATACGCGCGGTCATGGCCGATCCCGAGCGTCCCGCCACGAGAATGGCCGCAAGCAGTGGACCGAGTTCTCGGATAATGCTCAGCCCGAGTATGTTGACGATGTAGATTTGAGCGCCGAAGGTTTGTAATTGCAGGGACGAGAGGTAGCTAACCACGATTCCGATGAGAAACCCGACCAAAGCGGTAATGCCCAACGCACGTCCCCCGGTCTCATGAATCGCCGCCGAGATTTCCCGCCACGGCACGTCCCGAGGATGGCGCAGCACATGCCCCACATCCAAGATCAATTGTCCGAGTATCGAGACAAGCGCCCTTAAATGTTCGGTTCCAACGGAAAAGAAGCTTCGAACGCGCTCACCGACCGGTTTCGCATGCCGGACTATCGGCCCGAAGGAGGTTGCAGACCAGTTCTGCAACCGGATGAACGTAGACTCCTGCTCGGGGCGCAAATAGAGCTTGCCTGGCAACTGCCCACCCCAGGCTCGCCAAAGCAAAAATGCCCCCGCACTGTCCAAGGCGGCAACTTCGCGGATGTCCCACTCGCTTGCTTCATCGCGGGCATAGACCTGAAGCTGTTCGCGAAGACGCGCCCCCTCCGCCGACAGGCCGCGCAAATTCCAGCCCCCCTTCAGCACGAGAATATAACGGCCGGATACTGTCCTTTTTTCGATAGACGGCGTGAATGCCTCACCAGGCGACTGCTGTACCATACGGGGTATTCAATCGCCTTTAGTGCCTACGCACAAGGCCGCAGCCTAATCGACATCGCTGCGGGTTTGGTCTCGGAGACGCTCGTCAGTGTCCGGCCGGCCGTGCCGGTCTGTCGCCGAATACCCGCATCAAACTTGCGATAGTGGCGAGCGTCGCGAGATAAAACAGGATTTGCACGCCGTCCGGACGGGACACGTAACCCAACAGAGTATGCAAGACTTGACCGATCAGACTGTCTTCGGACAACCAGTTGGAGGTATTCCACACCTCGTGACCCAAAGGCGGAAGCAGATCGGCCTGCACCAGATAGGCCGCTCCCTGAGAAGCCAGGCCGGCGGCCAAAAATAAAATAAGCCAACTGGTAACCTTGAATAGATAACGTGTAGGAATACGAAGCAAACCATAATACATCGCCAAGCCCACGGCTGTGCCGAGCGAAATGCCGACGACTCCGCCCGTCAGCATCGATCCCGTATGGCTTCCGTCTGCTGACGCGATCCCATATAAAAAGAGAACGACCTCCGAGCCTTCCCGTAGCACCGCGAGCCCCACCACGACTGCCAGAGCATAGAGCGGCCGGTCGCCCGACAGCACGGCTTTTCCGACCTGGCTCATCGCCTGGGCGAGCTCTCGCCCGTGACGCTGCATCCAGATATTGTGCCAACCGAGCATCGCGACCGCGGTAAACAACACGGCCGCGTTGAAAAGATCCTGCCCGACACCCGATGCCGCTTCCGCGAGGGTATCGGCAAAACCCGCAACCACGCAGGCGCCTATAAGCCCGCCTCCGACGCCGCTCCATATCCACCAACTGCGAGCGGTAACGCCGCGGCTGGCCGCCATGACGATACTGATCACCAGTGCGGCCTCGATGACCTCTCGGAATACGATGATTGCAGTGGCTAACATGTTCTGACCAATACCGCTTTATTTTGCAACGATGTGCCCTTTGGCGGATTCCTCATGAAATTCGCCAAAAAAATCATACGTACCCGGATCAAGTGGACCGATCGATACGGTGACCTGACTCTTGCCTGGAATGATCTTTTCCCTCTTCAAGGATCGACTCTCGAATTCCTCCGGCGTGGGGTCTTCATTTTTCACGACCAGTTTGATCTTCTGGCCTGCAGGCACCTCGAGCTCTGCCGGTTCGAAACGATGCTCCTTAATGATCAGCGTATAGGTCTCAGCCGCCGAAACCGAGCCGCAAACCATCAAAAGTGCGCTTAAAACGACAAACCGGCCCGAGTATGTCCTGTTCTGCATGATGTTCGGTCCTCTCAAGTTCGAAGAAGTAAGTCAACCGCGCGATTGCTACGGTTTTTCAGAAAGCTAAATGATAATCCTTATCAATTGATTAGGCAAACCGGGTAGGCTGACTTTATGGGCCGGTTTGGATTGGAAAAATGACCGAAGCGTCGATAGCGTTTCTTTCGATCGGCCTCTTTTACTCGCGGATTTCCGTTCGGCATCCTTCAAATTTTACTTGCCCGCATGATGAGGCCGTGATAGGTAGGCAATCACGGGATGTGGCATCAGGCACGCATCCCGGAAGCCAACGATTTTTTGAAGTCACACCATGCCCCGTTATATCGCCGTCATCGATCAAGGCACCAGCAGTACTCGGTGCATTCTCTTCGATCACACCGGACGTGCGGGAGCGATGGCTCAAGCCGAGCACCGGCAGTTCTACCCTAGGCCCGGCTGGGTTGAACACGATCCGCTGGAAATCTGGCGAAACGCCCAAGCGGTGGTCGTAGAGGCCTTGCGAAAAGCGGAAGTCGAAGCCGATGAAATCGTAGCTCTCGGAGTGACTAATCAGCGCGAAACGCTTGTCGTCTGGGATAAAATCACCGGGAAACCGGTATATCCCGCCATCGTTTGGCAAGATACGCGCAGCGCCGAAATTTGCGAGCGGCTTGCCATCGAAGGCGGACAGGATAGATTTCGCGCAAGAACCGGACTGCCGATCGCCACCTATTTTTCGGGGCCCAAACTTCAATGGCTGTTGGATAACGTAGAAGAGGCCAGGATTCAGGCCGAACGCGGCGAGTTGCTGTGCGGCACGATCGACAGCTGGCTGGTTTGGAGCCTAACCGGCGGTAAGGAGGGCGGCGCACATGTCACCGACGTAAGCAACGCCTCGCGCACGCTGTTGATGAATCTTGAAACCCTGGCATGGGACGAAGAACTGCTCGCCGCCATGAATATACCCGCTTCCATCCTGCCGACGATCCGTTCTTCATCCGAAATTTACGGCGTCGCCCAAGGGGCACTCGCCGGCGTTCCGGTCGCAGGTATTTTAGGCGATCAACAAGCCGCCTTATTCGGGCAAACCTGTTTCGCCGAGGGGGAAGCAAAAAACACCTATGGAACCGGATGCTTCATGCTTCTGAACACCGGCCTTAAGCCGGTGCAATCCCGCCATGGGCTCATCACGACAGTAGCGTACCAACTCGGCGGCGCAGCTCCAATCTTCGCGCTTGAAGGCTCGATAGCGGTCACAGGAGCTCTCGTGCAGTGGCTCAGGGATAATCTGGAACTCATTCGGACCTCCGCGGAAGTCGAGTCGCTGGCCAATACCGTCGAGGACAACGGCGGCATCTATATCGTCCCGGCTTTCTCCGGCCTATTCGCGCCCTACTGGCGCAGCGACGCACGGGGAATCGTAATCGGGCTGACCCGCTACGTGAACAAGGGCCACTTTGCCCGAGCCGCACTGGAGGCCACGGCCTATCAGACCCGTGACATCGTTGACGCGATGCGGCAGGAGACGGGCCTGAATCTGGATGCTCTCAAAGCGGACGGCGGCATGGTCGTCAACGAGACCCTCATGCAATTCCAATCCGACATACTCGGCACTCCGGTTATTCGCCCCATCGTGACCGAAACGACGGCACTCGGAGCAGCGTACGCAGCCGGTCTCGCTGTTGGCTTTTGGACCGACATCAAGGAACTGCGCGACTTATGGCGAAAAGACAAGGAATGGCAACCGCGAATGACGGCCGAGACTCGGGAGCGGCTCTATGCCGGCTGGAGCAAGGCGGTCGAACGAACCTTCGGTTGGCTCGACTGAACGAAAACATCTTCATTGCGGGCTTCCGCCTCCGCAGTCCTGGTCTTTCTCGACGGAGCTGCGGTGTTCAGCCTCCGTTCAGGAAACCGGAACAATACTAATCGCGCCTTCTCAGAAAAGGAGCGAATGCCGTGAACAAGCTAAGAAATAGGTTAATGGTGCTGGCCTTTACGATTGCGCTAACGGGCTGTGCGTCTACCGGATATCACAACCATGGCGATTATGCGTATCGCAATACGGTCACCGGTGCCGCAATCGGTGCTGCCGGCGGCGCATTGCTAGGACATGCCGCCGACGATGGCGGACGAGGTGCGCTCGTGGGCGGCGCGGTCGGGGCCGTCGTCGGCGGAGCAGCTGGCTATTACATGGACCAGAAGAAAAAACGCGAGTCTTACTACAACCGTCAGCCCGGTTACAGCAGTTACAACGATGGGCACCACCCCTCTCCGTATGGCGAACAGCAGCCCCGCACTTATCCGTACCCGTACTGAGCCGCAGCGATAATCACTGCCGAAGCGGCAAAAAACTACGCCCACGAAAAATTTATGATCGCTCCGTCTTCTCGGCTTGCGTGGATAGCGCCCGGTCAACCGAGACCGGGGCATCCTAAAGTGGCGACCGGCTTGGCCGACGACTGGCGCGGCCGCTCGCCGCTTAAACGGCAATCGCCGAGTCTCGGTCTTTTATCGGTCGCCTATTTCTCCTGATAAATGACTTTCGGCTCAAAGTGATAGGCTGGATATCGAGGATCCGGTTGCGGGCTCTCCTCCGGAACTTTTTTTTCCGCCTCTTCGGACGCCGGTATGATCACTTTCGGTTCGAAGTAAGCCGCTGGGTATCTCGGATCCGGCTCCGGAATTTCTGCTTTCGATGAATCACCCGTTGCCCCTTCGGGCGCCGAAATGATCACTTTGGGCTCGAAATCATAGGCCGGATACCGTGGGTCGTCGCCAGCCCAACCTACAGAAGAAACCACCAACGAAAATCCGCCGAAGATAATTGCATTTCTCACGATGCTCACCCCTGTGCCGTCAAGCTGACCCCTTATCACAACAAACTGATCTAGCATGACTCATTAAAGTATCCCAAATTCTTTAATCCTGCTGTTGCCATGTCAACGCGCTTCCCTAAACGGCGGGACCGCAACATTAGAATCGCCTCAAACCGCTGAAAAAGCCACATCTTGGTGCAATATCTTTTCGATTTGCACCTCTCGGGAAAGAAATCGAAATTTCGACCATCATTTTGATGAATTTTCGAGCGAATTAACGCCCTCGATCAATGGCATGAATTCTGCTTAAAGATGAATAAGCGTGATTTTCTACTGGCAAAGGCATTTCCAAAACGCGGAGTGACCGTGACCACTCAGAAGTTGGCTTCACCATCATCGCAGTGAGGGACACTCATGAAAACATCGCTAAGAGTTTTTCTGGAACGCTTTCTAACCGTCTTCATGCTCTGGGGATGCGGCTGGAAACGGCGAAGGCAATCCGGTAGCGAAAGTTATCGAATCGAATGGCAAGACCCGATGACTGGGCAATGGTACGGCGAACGAAATGCGATGAAGCTTCTTAAAGTGTACGCGCTGGCGGAATATGGCAAGACGAACTTCAAAACCGACCATTATCGCGCCTATTTTTGACATCGAATCCCATTACCTACCTCCTCTCTAAGCTGCTTGAAAAGGCAGCTTTATTTTTTGCTCCATTCACCAAGCAATGAACAGTATGAAAAGCGCCCCCAGCTCGATAAGCGGAGCTGTACCGCATTGTCTCGGCCGATCAACCTGCGTCCGTTCTGTTTAAACAGCCCCGCAGGAATAATTTCACCACTTGTTCTGTCCAATGCTCGACCTCATCTTCGGTAGGAGCGCTCTCCAAGCCTAGTTGTTGTCGCTGGAAGCGCTCGCCGCGGAGTGCGTTGACAAACTGTCCGGCTAAAAATGCCGGATCCATGGCGACCACATGACCTACTTGCTGATGCATGCCGAAAAACTTCGCGAGCCGATCCAGCGTCCGCTGCGGTCCCTGCTCATAAAACTCCGCTGCAAGCTCCGGAAATTGATGTGCCTCGGCGATCAATTGCGCACGCAAGCGAATGATTTCCGGACGGGAAAGCCGAAAAAGAAAATGCTTTCCGAACACGATCAGTGTTTCCTCCAACGGTTTGGCCAAGGCTTGCTCTAACGGCAACGTCGCCACCAACAGATCGCTATAGTGGCGAATGACCGCCCCGAATAAATCTGCCTTACCGCCAAAGTATCGATAAATGGTACGGAGAGACACGCGAGCCTCGCGGGCGATAGTTTCCAGGCTTACATTGCCGTAGCCTCGCTCTACAAATAGCCGAAGTGCATGATCCAGAAGTTGATCACGGCGGATGGCAGATTCACCCTTCCTAGGTCGGCCTATTCGATTCATTATCGTTACTTTTCACTTTAATAGATGGACACAGTCGTCCAGTTTAGCGAGAATAATGAAACGATATCTTACCCTTTCTTTTCGTGCCGTGTCGCTACTCCCGATCGCTCCCTCTTAATACGCCAAACTTATGCTAGTTTCGTTTGCTGCCGCTAGAGCATGCCGTTCGTCATACCGAACTTCTCCCCGCACTACTTTTCGCCGCATCGCGCTGTGGCTCCTCCTTTGCGCAGCGCTGATCGTACAGCTCTTCGGCTGTAGCAACCGCTCGGAAAACCAAGCGGCCGAGAGTCAAATGCCGCCGGTGAAAGTCAAAGTCGCCCAACCGCTACAAAAGGAAGTCTTGGAATGGGACGAGTACACCGGACGCATAGAAGCGATGGAAACCGTGGAAGTCCGTGCGAGAGTCGACGGCTATCTGGACAGAGTGAACTTCAAGGCTGGCGACAAGGTAAAAAAGGGCGATTTATTGTTTGTCATCGATCCGAGACCTTATCGGGCCGAGCTGAACCGGGCGGAGGGAGAACTCGAACGGGCCAAGGCTCGGCTCGAACTTGCCAAAAACGACTTGCAGCGGGCGGAGCATCTAAGACGGGCCAAGGCCATTTCCGAAGAAGAATACGACGCCCGCAGCAAGGGTCAGCGTGAAGCCATCGCCGCCGTTCGTGCGGCCGAGGCGGCTGCTCAGACAGCCAGGTTGAACCTGGAATTCACCGAGGTGCGAGCGCCTATCGGCGGGCGAATCGCACGCGAGCTTGTCACCCCGGGCAACTTGGTCAGCGGCGGCGGCGGCGGCGGGACTTTGCTGACGATCATTGTATCCATCGATCCGGTTTACGTTTATGTCGACGCAGACGAACGGGCGGTCCTTAAATACAGGCGCTTGGCCGAAGCCGGGAAACGGACGAGCGCTCGCGAAACTCGAATTCCAGCAAAATTGGCCCTGCTCGACGAGTCCGAATTTCCTCATCAGGGTTACATCGATTACATCGAACCGCGCATGGATCCGAGCACCGGCACCTTGCGCGCCCGAGGCGTTTTCAGCAATCCCAACGAACTCCTGAGCCCCGGATTCTTCGCTCGGCTTCGCGTGCCCGGAAGCCCACCTTATCAAGGCCTTCTGGTTCCCGACAGAGCCATCGGCACCGATCAAGGCCAGAAGTTCGTCTGGATCGCGAAAGACGATGGCTCGGCCGAATACCGTCGGATCGTACCGGGCACTGCCGCCGGCCAGATGCGGGTGATATCGGAAGGTTTGCAGCCTGGCGAGTGGGTAATCATCGAAGGCATTCAAAAAATACGTCCCGGCACCAAAATTGAGGCGGAGCGAGTCACGCTTTCAGAGACCGACGGTACTTAATCGGAGACACGACGTCCGGCCATGACGAGATTTACTCACTTTTTCATCGACCGCCCTATCTTCGCGTCGGTTCTTTCGATTCTCATCGTTCTCGTCGGAGGGCTGGCGTCGCTCGCGCTGCCCATCGCCCAATACCCCGAGATCGCACCGCCCAACGTCGTCGTGCGCGCGACCTATCCGGGCGCCAATGCGAAAGTGCTGGCCGAAACGGTGGCGACTCCCATCGAACAGGAGGTCAACGGCGTTGAGGACATGCTGTACATGTCGTCCCAGTCCACCAACGACGGCGTGATGCAGTTGACCATCACGTTCAAACCGGGCACCGATCTCGACAAATCGCAGGTGCTGGTCCAGAACCGGGTGGCTTTGGCCGAGCCGAGGCTGCCGGAAGAAGTGCGCCGGCAAGGCATCACCGTGCGCAAACGCAGTCCGGACTTGAGCCTGGTGGTGAACCTGATTTCCCCCGACGGGCGCTACGACAGCGTGTATCTCAGCAATTACGCGCTGCTGCAAATCCGGGATGTGCTGGCTCGCCTGCCCGGCGTAGGCGACATCGTGCTGTTCGGCGGCCGCGAATACAGCATGCGGATTTGGCTGGACCCGGAAAAGGTAGCCGCCCGCAATCTGACGTCCACCGACGTGGTACAGGCTATACGCGAGCAGAACATCCAAGTGGCAGCCGGTGTCGTCGGGCAACCGCCTACGCCGGGAGGAATCGAATTTCAGCTTACCGTTACCACCATGGGCCGGCTGACGGATGAAAGCCAGTTCGGCGACATCATCATCAAGACCGGAAAAGACGGCCAGGTGACACGACTCAAGGACGTAGCACGGATCGAACTGGGGGCTAAAGATTACAGTTCGTCGCTCAACCTCGACGGGAAAGCAACGGTAGGCGTGGCTATTTTCCAACTGCCGGGATCCAACGCGATCGAGACCAAGAAAGCGGTAGTGGAAGCCATGGAGAAGCTCAAGCAGCGCTTTCCGGAGGGGCTCGATTACCTGCTCGTCTATGACACCGTGGTGTTCGTCACCCAATCCATCGCTGCCGTCGTAGAGACCCTCTTCGAAGCCATTCTGCTGGTCGTCGTCGTCGTACTGATATTCCTACAGAATTGGCGGGCCACCATCATCCCGCTCCTGGCGGTACCGGTGTCGCTCATCGGCACCTTCGCGGTCATGGCGGCCATGGGACTCTCGCTGAACACGCTTTCTTTGTTCGGACTGGTTCTCGCCATCGGTATCGTGGTAGACGACGCCATCGTCGTGGTCGAGAACGTCGAACGGAACATCGCACTCGGCCTCAGGGCACGGGAAGCGACCCGGCGCGCCATGGAAGAAGTCGTCGGTCCCATCATCGCAACCTCATTGGTGTTGGTTGCGGTGTTCGTACCGACGGCCTTCATTACCGGCGTGTCCGGGGCTTTCTACAAGCAGTTCGCCCTGACCATTTCGGTGTCCACGGTCATTTCCACATTCAACTCGCTCACCTTGAGTCCGGCTCTCTGCGCCCTGCTTCTGGACCGGGCCCACGGTGACAAAGATTGGTTCACGCGTCTGTTCGACCGGCTCTTCGGCTGGTTTTTCCGCGGCTTCAACCGGATTTTCGGCGCCTTCAGCGAGGGCTATTCACGGCTGGTCGGCCGACTGATCCGCATCACAAGTGTGGTTCTGGTGCTCTATGTCGTGCTCAACGGACTCAATTTTCTGGCTTTCTCCAAGGTGCCGACCGGGTTCATCCCTCAACAGGATCAAGGCTATCTCATTCTGTACGCACAGCTCCCCGATGCCGCCTCGCTGGAACGTACCGACGCGGTGATCAAGCGCGCCACGGACATCATCCTGAAAACCGAGGGCATCTCGCATGTCAACGCATACGCTGGATATTCGGTGCTGGCCGGAGCCAGCCAGTCCAACGCCGGCACCATGTTCGCCCGTCTCGCCCCGTTCGACGACCGCGCCGGCCATCCGGAACTTTCCGCGGAAGCGATCATAAACAAGCTGCGCCAGAATCTCTCGGGGATAGAGGACGCTCATATCGCGGTATTCTCTCCTCCGCCGGTTCGCGGCCTCAGTTCGGTGGGCGGCTTCAAGCTGCAAATCCAGGACCGCGCCAACGTCGGCCCGGACGAATTGCAACGTATCGCGAGCGAAGTCGTTGCCAAGGGCAACCAGCAACCCGGATTAGTCGGCTTATTTACGACATTCCGGTCCAGCGTGCCGCAAGTCTACGTGGACGTAAACCGGACTCAGGCCAAGTCGTATGATGTTCCTTTGGGCAGCGTCTTCGACACGCTCCAAATTTATCTCGGCTCGCTGTACGTCAACGATTTCAACCGGTTCGGCAGAACTTACCAGGTCACGGCGCAGGCCGATTCGCAGTTCAGACTGAGGCCTTCGGATATCGCCAATCTCAAGACCCGCAACCGGAACGGCGATATGGTTCCGCTGGGTACCCTGGTCGATATTCGCGAAACGGTGGGTCCGGACAAGGTGGCGCACTACAACATGTATCCGTCGGCGGAAATCAACGGCAGCACCTTGCCCGGCGTCAGTTCGGGCCAAGCCATCGCCTTGATGGAAAAGGTGGTGAATCAAGAGCTCCCGCTCACCATGGGCTACGAATGGACCGAACTCAGCCTTCAGCAGATTCTCGCGGGCAATACCGCCATGATCATATTTCCGCTGAGCGTGATCTTCGTGTTTCTTGCCCTGGCTGCGCAGTACGAGAGCTGGTCGTTGCCCTTCGCCGTCATTCTCATCGTGCCCATGTGCCTCTTGAGCTCTATGGCCGGCGTATCGCTCCGCGGCATGGACAACAATATCTTCACTCAGGTTGGCTTTATCGTTCTGGTCGGATTGGCCAGCAAGAATGCGATCCTGATCGTCGAGTTCGCCCGTAATCTTCAAGATAAGGGCAGGGACCGCTATCAAGCCGCCATCGAAGCCGCGCGCCTCCGCCTTCGGCCCATTTTGATGACCTCCTTCGCCTTCATTCTCGGCGTATTCCCGCTGGTCATTTCCAGCGGCGCCGGTGCCGAATCACGGCGGATACTCGGCACCGCCGTCTTCAGCGGCATGCTGGGAGTCACGTTCTTCGGTCTGTTGCTGACTCCAGTGTTCTATGTCGTCATGCGGAGACTGGTCGAGCGCCGTCAGCGGCCATCGCCCGAACCTACCGATACCAAGACTCACTCCACGCCGAATAACAGTCCCTAATTTCGCAAAAAAAATATGTCTATACCTTGCTCTTCCGTCCAGTCCGAGCGATTTGAAAGGCGCGATCGTTTTTCGGGCGCGTCCGCGCGCAATGTCGTCCCGATCATGATCGCTGCGCTTCTTTCCGCCTGTGCAGTCGGTCCCGACTACACGAAACCGGACGCGGCGCCCGGAGCGCAGTTCGCCAACGCCGTGCTTCCCGAGTTCAAACGCGACGGCATCGAAGTGGCTTGGTGGAAGCAGTTCGACGATCCGGTTCTGTCGGACCTCATCGACCGAGCAGTGAGCAACAACCGTGATCTGAAGGCGGCAGAGGCGAATCTCCGCGTTGCGCGCGCCCTTTACCTGGAAGCCGGGCTGGATCTCTTGCCGACCATTACGAGCCACGCCAATTACACGACGCAAAAGCGAAGTTTCGACGCCATGAACCGCCGGACCTTCGCGCCGCGCGAGCTCGAGCTCTTCAATGTCGGTTTCGACGCTTTTTGGGAAGTGGACTTCTTCGGCAGGATACGGCGTAGCGTCGAGGCGCGTGATGCCGAGGTGGATGCCGCGGAGGCCGATCTGCGCGACCTGCTGGTCAGCGTCATTTCGGAGGTAGCGCTTAACTACTTCGAGTTGCGCGGTCTGCAGAATCAACTGGACGTCGCTCAAAAAAACGCCGACAACCAGGCCGCGACCTTGGAATTGACTCAAGCCAGACTGGAAGCCGGACGCGGCACGGAGCTGGACACCTCGCGCGCCAAGGCCCAATTGGACTCCACGCTGGCAACGATTCCGCCGATTCAAACCCGGATTCGCGAAAACATCCATCGCCTCGGCGTGCTGATCGGCCAGCTTCCTGACACGCTCTCCGCGCGCCTGTCAGAACCGGCCCCGATGCCCAAGATTCCGGAAACGATCCATATCGGGGCGCCGGCCGATCTGATGCGCCGCCGCCCCGATATTCGCGTTGCCGAACGCAATTTGGCCGCGGCTACCGCCCGGATCGGCGTCGCTACGGCCGATCTTTTTCCACGAGTAACCTTCAACGGCACGATCGCCTTGGAATCCCGAACTCTGTCGGGTCTCGGCGCGTCCGGTACGGAGGCTTTCTCGGCGGGGCCACGGATTTCGTGGGCGTTCCTGGATCTCGGGCGCGTCCGTGCCCGCATCAGGGCGGCGGACGCCAGCGCGGATGCCACCCTCGCAAATTATGAGCAAACCGTACTCACGGCGCTCGAGGAAACCGAAAATGCATTGGTGAGTTACAATCGGCAACGCGCCCGCCGCGGGCTGCTGGCTTCGGCCGCGACCTCCAGCGAGCGCGCTCATCAGCTCGCGCATCTTCGTTTCGAGGACGGCATTACGGATTTCCTCACCGTGCTGGACGCCGAACGCCGCTTGCTCTTGGATCAGGAACTGCTGGCCCAAAGCCAGACCGCCACTGCAACCAGTCTGATCGCAGTCTATAAGGCGCTCGGCGGCGGATGGGAAGTTTACGAGTCCGGCCGGAATGCCGTCGCGGCGGTTCCAGCCTCGGCGCGATAGCGTTCCATGGTCCATCTCATATCGCTGCCGCCGTGAATCCGTCGCGGCATTCACGGCAAAACCGACATGTGACTTTCTATGAACGACGAACTACTTTATGAAGTCGACGAGCACGATCGCGTTGTCGGCCCGCGTGTGCGCGGCGAAGTCCATGAGCTCGGACTGCGGCATCGGGCCGTGCACATCCTGGTTTTCAACGATCTCGAGGAAATACTTCTGCAAAAGCGTTCGCGGACCAAGGACATCAATCCCGGACTCTGGGACACGTCCGCCGCCGGGCACGTCGACTGGGGCGAAAGCTACGATGACTGCGCGATGCGGGAATTGGGCGAAGAGCTCGGAATCGCGAGCCGCTCGCCTCTTCGATTCTTGTTCAAGCTGCCCGCCTCAGCGCAAACCGGATGGGAATTCATTCAGGTTTATCGGGTCGTTCATTCCGGCGCTCTGCAACCCGATCCCAGCGAAATAGACGAGTGCCGATGGTTCGGCATGAACGAGCTGGATGCGTGGGGCAGCAGTTCCGGAATCGAATTGACTTCGTCGTTCCGGCTGATCTGGCAAACCTACCGCAATCCGGAGACCGCAGGTTAACGGTTTTCAGTGGTAGGTCGGCAATCCTTTGCCGACGAAGGTGTCGGCAAAGGATTGCCGACCTACTAGCGCTACACCAAACCGGAAAATGCTCTAATAGTTTTCAGTTCTGATCCAGCCACGCCCGAAGCTTTACGAGCGCCAGTCTGGTCGAGTTGAATGCCAATTCTTCGGGCTCGATTTCGTCAGGCGATACCAGCCGATAATCCGCTACATCGTCCGCTGCCCTGAGCGTGTCGATCTGCGGCGCATCGCAAAGGAAAAACATATCCGTTACTTTGTAAAGTACGCCGCCGTATAGGTAATCATTCGGCGCGCTGGCGAGATAGCGGTAATTGGTCGTTTGGATGTTCAACTCTTCTCCGATTTCTCGCTGTAACGCATCTTCCACGGTTTCGTTGAATTCGATGAACCCGCCGGGAAGGTCCAGCTTGCCTTTCGCCGGGTCCTTGGCACGCACACATAGAATGAGCTGATCCTGGTGAAAAACGAACGCGCCCGCAGCCGTGCACGTGTTGAAGAAGTACAAGAACCCGCAGCGGCCGCATCTTATCGCGCGCTGCTCCTGAACGCTCAAATGCTCACCGCCGCACCGGGGACAAAACCGAAAGGCGTCGTACGGTCCGGGGCCTGGGTCGAAGTCACCGAATGACAAATCCTCAGAACTCTGTAGTTTCATAATCTTATCGAAATTGAACGATACTCAGTTTGCCTTTCCGCGACAAATAGCGGACTAAATTAGAGATTTGGCACCAAGCGGGCGATTTTTCCGTCGTCGGTCGAAAAATAAAGAAACCCTTCCGGTCCCGTTCTTACATGGCGAAAGTTAACGCCAAGGTCATTCAGCAGTTCCTCCTGCTTCACGATCCTATTGTTGTCGTCTATCACCAGTCGGCGAAGGTGCTGACCGCTCAAATTGGCCACGAACAGATTGCCCTTCCATCTCGGGAAGGCGTCGCCGAAATAGAAAGCGATTCCGGACGGGGAAATGGACGGCACATAATACGCCACAGGCTGTTCCATACCGGCTTTTTCGGTGCCTTCGCCGATTTTCGGTCCCCAATACTCGCGTCCATACGTGATTACGGGCCAGCCGTAGTTCGCTCCCGGACGGATCAAATTGATTTCGTCGCCGCCGCGCGGACCGAACTCGCTCTCCCATAACTCGCCGGTAATCGGATGCTTCACCAGGCCTTGCGGATTGCGGTGACCGTAGCTCCAAATCTCCGGCTTGGCGTCGGGATTATTCGCGAACGGATTGTCGACGGGCGCGCTGCCGTCCTCGTTCAGACGCAGGATCTTGCCGTTGTGGTAGCGCAAGTCTTGCGCATTATGCCGCTCGTTGCGATCGCCAACCGAGATGAAGAGCTTGCCGGCCCCATCGAACTCGATGCGGGAGCCGAAGTGAATGTTATTTCCATTCGGCTCGAAGGCACTGAAAAGCTTCCGGTAATCCTTCAGCTCCGTTCCTTCCAGCCGGCCGCGGCCTAGGGCCGTGGTCATTCCGTGGGTCGCTTTTTCCGAATAGGTCAGATAAATCCAGCCGTTCTTGTCGAACTCGGGATGAACCCTCACGTCCAGCAGTCCGCCTTGTCCGGCCTGAACCACGGCCGGCGCCCCCTGAACGGTTTGCACCGATCTGGTACTCGGATCGAGGATGCGCAGCTGTCCGTCTCGTTCCGTGAATACGATCCGTCCGTCGGGCAAAAAATCGAAACCCCAGACCACGTCTTCCTGTTGGGCGATGACTTCCACTGAAAACGGTTGCCCTTCGGACTCATACGCGCCTCCGGAAGACCGAAAAGCAACGATTCCCATGGCAATAATCGCCAAAAGGAATCCTGCGCGAATTCCGATAGTCCTCATCTTGTCGGCTTCAAGTTTCACGACTCCTCCCTTGGAATTTCCGATCCAAACCGCCTGTCCGTCTCTTTCAATGGATTATGCTTTTCCCCGCCTTATATCCGGACCGACGAAACACCCTCCTTCGGATATAGCCTCAAGCAGCCAGTCGGTTCAAGTCAAATTCGCCGCCAGGTGGTACCGCCAGCCGTATCTTCCAGCACAATGCCCTGCTCCTTGAGTTCATTCCGAATGCGGTCGGCGGTGGCCCAGTCTTTGTTCTTGCGGGCGTCTAAGCGCTCTTGAATTTTTTGCTCGATGCGTTCGTCACTCCAAATAAGCATCGCATCGAGCTGAGCGCCAACGGTAACACCGAGCCTCACTGCTCCAACTCCCGATTTGAAAAACTCTTCTGGATCTGTCTGCAACAGGCCAAGAAGTCCACCGAGTTGCTTTAAGGTTCGCGCTAAAGTTTCCGCTTCCTCTACATTCGAATTCCGCCCCCGATTGATCTCACGCGCCAGATCAAACAGCACAGCAATCGCTTCCGGGGTATTGAAATCGTCGCTCATCGCCTCTTCGAAACGGGCGATGAAGTCCTTGCTCCTGCCCTCTCCCTCGGAAACCGGCAGATCGCAGCGGAGTCCGCGCAAGGCGGTATAAAGCCTCGTCAGCGCGGCATTGGCATCGTCGAGATTTTCATCGGAGTAATTGAGCGGACTGCGGTAGTGGCTATTGAGAATGAAGAACCGCACGACTTCGGGACGATACCGGGCCAGAACTTCGCGTACCGTAAAGAAATTGCCCAGGGACTTGGACATTTTCTCCTCGTTCACCCGCACGAATCCATTGTGCATCCACAGGTTCACGAACTTTTCGCCGGTTGCCCCTTCGGCTTGCGCGATTTCGTTTTCATGGTGCGGGAACTGCAAATCCATGCCGCCGCCGTGGATGTCGAAATGATGCCCGAGACAACGGGTGGACATGGCGGAGCATTCGATGTGCCAGCCGGGACGTCCCCTGCCCCAAGGCGAATCCCAGGCCGGCTCTCCCGGCTTCGCCATTTTCCACAGAACGAAATCCAAGGGATCGCGCTTGGCGTCCTCGACCTCCACCCGCTCGCCGGCGCGGAGATCTTCGATGTTCTTGCCCGACAAACGGCCGTAACCCTCGAATTTGGACACGGCGTAGAAGACATCGCCGTTGTCGCCGACATAGGCATAGCCACGGTCGATCAAGGCCTGAATCATGGCCAGCATGTCTTCTATGGATTGCGTCGCCCTCGGTTCGATATCGGGCGGAAGCACGCCCAGCGCCCGCTCGTCTTCGTGCATCGCATCGATGAACCTCGCGGTCAGCGCCGAAATGGACTCGCCGTTTTCGTTGGCCCGCTTAATGATCTTGTCGTCGATATCCGTGATATTCCGGACATAAATAACCTTAAACCCAAGATGCCGCAAATAGCGCACCGCCATGTCGAATACGACCATGACGCGCGCATGCCCCAGATGGCAGTAGTCGTATACGGTCATGCCGCACACGTAGAGCCGGACCTTGCCCGGTTCGATGGGGGTAAAGACTTCCTTGCGCCCGGTCAGGCTATTGTGGATCTTCAGCATCATTCGGACTCGTAGGTGAATTCGGCCAAGCGGCGATGCAGGCGGTGCGGGTCCAGCAGGCGATAAATCGTTCCGAGCTCCGGTCCGTCCAGACGCCCGGTCAATGCGGCGCGTAGCGGCATGAAGAGGGCCTTGCCCTTCGCTCCGGTCCTGGCTTTCAGCTCGCGCATGAATATGTCGAACTCGGCCTGAGCCGCGTTAGCCGCATCGATGGCCGAGAGATAATAGGACTCTCCGGCTTGCTTCGCGGCTTCGGCGGCTTCCGGGTCGAGCTGCAATTCATCCGTAAACAGAATGCGCGCCCACCGGTCGGCCTGCTCCGGGAAAACGCAGTTGCTGCGCACGATCTCGATGAACGCCACGAGATGCTCGTCGGGCACGATGGCGCCGGTCTCCCTGCGCAGCCATCCCCTGAGCGTATCGTCGTCAGCCGAACGCACCGCCAATTGCTGCCAGTGATCCAGATGAGCAACGTCGAACCGTGCCGGCGATTTGCCGAGGTGCGACAAATCGAAACGCGCCTTGAGCGCTTGGAAATCCATAATCTCATCGCTCTCATAGTGATGGCCCAGCCGGGCCAGCATGTTCAACAGGGCCGCCGGAAAATAGCCCTCTTCGCGCAATTGATTCAGGCTGCGGCTGCCGTTGCGCTTGGACAGCGGCGTTCCGTCGTCGCCCAAAATCAGCGAAATATGGGCATATTGGGGTATCGGCAGATCGAGCGCCGCAAGAATCAGCATTTGCCGGGGCGTATTGGCGAGATGGTCTTCGCCCCGGAGCACGTGCGTGACACCCATCAGCGCATCGTCGATCGCGTTGCAGAAGAAAAACGCCGCACTCCCGTCGGCGCGGCGGATGATGAAGTCGCCGATATCGTCGGTCGCGAATTTCTGCGGCCCGCGAACGAGATCCTCGAATTCCACCGTTTCGTTCTTCGGTACTCGGAAGCGCAAGGTCGGCTGAAGTCCTTCCTCGAATTTGCGACTCACCTCCGCCGCGCTCAGGTGCGCACACTTGCCCGTGTAACGCGGCGGCTGCCCGGAGCTCAACTGAATCTTGCGGGAAATTTCCAGTTCCCTCGGCGAACAGAAGCAGAAATACGCTCTACCCTGTTGTTCCAGTTCCTCATAATACCGCTGATAAATGGCTCCGCGGCAGGATTGAAAGTATCGTTCATCCGGCTCGGCGGTTTCGGGACCTTCGTCCCAATTCAAACCCATCCAATGCAAATCGCTTATCAGTTCATCGACAAATTCGCTGCGGCTCCGCTCGCTATCGGTATCCTCGATGCGAAGCAGAAAACGATCTCCAAATAACGCACTGAACAGCGCCGTGCGTGCGTTACCGAGGTGCATGAGTCCGGTCGGGCTGGGAGCGAAGCGGGTTTTGGTCGATGTCATATTGAGCGCAAATTGAGGGATTATATTCGGCAAGATTCTTGCGAATAGGACAATTTAGAGCAAGGCCGAACCCGCCGCAACCCTGCAAAAGCTCCGGCTGCGGCGCCTTGCCGGTCAGTTGCGGCCTAGATGACATTTCAATTAAGCGACCATTTGCATGAATATCGCATGTTAAGCTTACCTCCACTGAAATTTTCATTTATAGTGTCGACCCAAAACAACTAACCGTTCCTGGCACGCGGCTGATCGAACCACAAGACTCGGCCCTCAGCCAGCCAAAACGAGCGTTTGATCATGTATATCCTCAGTCAGATCCTTTGGACACCGGTCGTCGGTGCATTAGCCATTTTGGCTCTGCCGGCGCAGCAAATCCGCTCCATTCGGGCTACCGCGATAACCTCGTCGGTGGTCGTACTGATGTTGACCGTTTGGCTTTTGTTTCATTTCGATACGTCTTCATCGGCGATTCAATTTCCGGAAAGCCTGCCCTGGAACGCCGAACTGGGGAGTTACTACGCTCTCGGCGTCGATGGTTTTTCCCTGCCCATGGTCGTGTTGTCGGCTCTGCTCTGTCTTGTGGCGATGCTGGCCTCGGAAAGCGTGAATACGCGAGTCAAGGGATATCATTTCTGGCTTCTCGCCCTCGAATTCGGGATGATCGGCGTCTTTCTTGCTCAGGATTGGGCTTTGTTCTACGTATTTTGGGAACTGACGCTGATACCGCTCTTTTTTCTCATCGACCAATGGGGCGGCAAGCGCAAACATACGGCGAGCCTCAATTTCGTCCTGTACACGATGGGCGGATCGGTGTTCATGCTGGTCAGCCTATTAATGATTTTCACCGCATCGTCCGAACACTCCACCACGATGGAATCCATGCTGGCTACCGCGCGGAGCCTGCCCCGGGAGCAGCAGATCTGGATTTTTCTGGGGTTCTTGATCGGCTTCGGCGTAAAAATGCCGGTTTTCCCCATCCACGGCTGGTTGCCGCTCGCCCACGTTGAAGCGCCGAGTCCGGTGAGCATTCTACTGTCGGGTGCGCTTCTCAAGATGGGCGCCTATGGCTTGCTCAAAGCGACCGGCATGCTGCCTGAGGCCGCTTCGGCGCTTCAATCCGTGCTGGCCGGCATCGCCTTGGTCAGCATCGTCTACGGCGCCTTGCTGGCGTGGCGGCAAACCGATCTCAAGGCGATGATCGCCTATTCGTCGATCAGTCACATGGGCGTCGTGCTGCTCGGCATAGCGGCGCTCAATGAAGCCGGATTGCTGGGAGCCGTCTTGCAGATGACCGCCCATGGCCTCATTGCCGGGGCGCTGTTTCTCTTGATCGGACTGTTGTACGAACGCACTCACACACGGGAAATTTCGGACTACAGCTCACTGGTCCAAGTGACTCCACGCTTCGCCTTCTTCACCACCCTAGCGCTTCTCGCGTCCATGGGACTGCCCGGCTCGGCCGGATTCGTGGCGGAACTTCACGCCATCATCGGGGGCTTTCAGAGTTTCGGCTGGGTCATGGTGTTTGCGAGTCTAGGGGTACTCATCGGCGCATCCTACGCCATCCGAACCGCCGCCCGGTTGTTCACCGGTCCGATGCGCCCGGAAATGCAGAATGTCCGCGATCTGCACAGCCACGAACTGATCGCGGCGGGAACGTTGGCGGTCGGCATCATGGCTCTGGGGCTCGTGCCGGGCCCCATCGTGGCGCTGATGAACGCTTCCGTCAATGAACTCAGCATGATCTTCAGCCACAAGAACTTCTAAGGAGGCCAGCGTGCTATCGCCCCAATCGAAAGGTTCGAAGCCCGACGTTCGCCGGCGGCTGCAAGAAGCGGTCTGCCACCTCGATCATGTGTTGCCGGGACAAGCACCTATCCTGAATTTCGTGCACCACAATACGCTGCACGGTTATCAGCATCTGCCGTTTCAAGAGGCCCTGGAATCCGTTGAGCGATTGACGGGCGTCCGAGGCTATCTGCCCGAGGAAGAGTTCCGGAAGTTCTATGCCCAAGGCCGCATTCTCGATGAAGATCTCGCTGCCGCCTTTGCCGAAATGCCGGAACTTGAAGGCGAAGAGGCACTGCTGCGAATCGGCGATCGAGAGATTCTGCGCCGGGACGTCTATCGTATCGCCGTGGTTTATGGCGTGGACGCGGTAACGCCGAGCCAATTGAACTGGCAAATCGAAGAAATGGCAGCGCTCGACCGGTTTCACAGCGATATTCCCCCCGAGGCGCGCCATCGCCTCATGGACTCCGTCAAGCGAATAACGGGAAATGCAGAGGCGCTCCAGGAAGCCGGCTTGATCCGCGACTTGTGGGATGCCGGACTGACGGTCCTCGGACTGGAGCAGGCAGCCCTGCACCCCGAAGATCTGACCGATCTAACCGTTCGGCAAGCGGAGAACTTATTGAATCACACCAACCGGTCGTCGAACGATGCGGCGGCAAGCACTACCCTTGCCCGCCAAAAGATGAGAACAGAGGCTCGCGCACTCACGGAATCCGCCTTCGCCGACGTCGGCCGCGGCATCTCATTGCGCGGACTGCTCGCCGCGTTGACGGGCCGGGACGTGCTCGACATCGTCCGTCCGATACTGATCCGCTTCAGCGCCTCCCATTTGGACGAAGGACTGGCCGCCTGGCATGCAGCCGATCGCCGGGAAGGACTGTACTCGGCATGGCGCCGTTCGGCGTCCTACGATCTATCGCTGGGTCTCTGCGATTTTCCGGATTGGCGGGAAACCGTGTCGGCTTTACCGGAACAGGCGGTCGACGCCGTGCATGCCGAACTGATTCGGATCGGACTCCCGGAGAATCGCTGGGAAACCTATTTGGAACGGCTCGCCCTGGAACTCCCCGGCTGGTCGGGCATCATCAATTGGCGGCAGCACCATCCCGATTACGAGGCCAACCGGGAAGCGCCCGCCTCGCTCATGGATTATCTGGCCATCCGACTGGTTCTGGACCGTTTGGCAATCGAAGGACTATGCCGCGAAATCTGGGGCATAGCCGGCACCTTGCCGTCGCTGCGCGCCTATTTCGAAAGGAATCCGTCCGAATTCCTGGTGCGTCATGCTCTGTGCCAGGGCCGTCTGCCCGAGTATCTGGCGGACTGCGCGCAGCAGTTGATAGCCGAATCCAGCCCGGGAAACTTCGATCGAGAGCGCTGGTGGTCGGTAGCGGATATGATTTCTACGTGGAAGCACAGCGCGCTAGCGGAAAAAACTCAACGGCTGACCATCTACAACAGCGGCTGGCGCTTGTTCCGTCTGGCTCAGCATTTGGGTCTCTCGAGCCATGACGTTCGCGCCCTGTCTTTGCAGACCTGTGAAGTCCTCCTCGCCGCAGTGGACGATTTATCTCCGTCACAGCGCGGTTATATTTGGCTTTCCGCCTATGAGCGGCGTTATCGAGAGGAACTGTTCAATGCCCTCGCCAATAATCGTGGCCGAGGCCGCTGGGCGAAGCGTGACGATCGCCCGGACGCGCAAGTGGTCTTCTGTATCGACGACCGCGAGGAAGGCATTCGACGCCACCTCGAGGAATTGAACCCGCGCATCGAAACCTTGGGCGCCGCCGGCTTTTTCGGTGTGCCGATCAACTGGCGCGCTCTCGACGATGACAAGGTCACGCCGCTCTGTCCTGTGGTTGTCACGCCAGCACACGAGGTGCGCGAAGTCCCCCGCCAGGGCCAGGACGATTTGTGCACCAAACATGATCGGCGCCGAGCCCTTCGTCATCGAATCGGCGCGATATTCAACCAGGAAATCCGCCGGAATCTCGTTTCTTCGCAGTTTTTGATCGGCCTGCTTTCGCCCGGCGTGTTGCTGGCGCTGATCGGCAAAGTGTTTTTCCCCGCCCGGCAAACCGCTCTTGCTCAACGAGCGGATGCCCTGCTCGTTCCCGAGGTAGCCACCGAGTTATTTATTACCGCGGCAAGTGGTAGTGCTCCCGCAACCCCGGAAAATCCCCGCCTCGGCTTTACCGACTCGGAACAAGCCGATCGCGTGGCGGCATTTTTGCGCGCCACCGGTTTGACCTATGGCTTTGCTCCGCTGGTGGTCCTGATGGGACACGGATCGATCAGCCAAAACAATCCGCATCTCGCCGCTTACGACTGCGGTGCGTGCAGCGGACGCCACGGAGGACCCAATGCGCGCGCTTTTGCTGCCATGGCCAACCGACCGGAAGTGCGCGGGTTGCTCGCCGAAAAAGGTATAAGCATTCCGGCTGACACCTGGTTCGTCGGTGCGGAACACAATACCTGCAATGAAGACATCCTCTGGTTCGACCTGACGGATCTCCCTCCAGTCTCGCGCCTCGCATTCGGCAAGCTCAAGAACGATCTGGATGCCGCAAGGCGCCTCTCGGCCCATGAGCGTTGCCGGCGACTTGCCTCCGCTCCGCGCAATCCAACGCCTGACACGGCGCTCGCCCATATCGCCGAGCGTGCCACCGACTTTAGCCAAGCACGCCCTGAACTCGGGCATGCCACCAATGCCGCCGCCTTCGTCGGGAGGCGCTCTTTCAGTCAGGGAAGCTTTTTCGACCGCCGGGTATTTCTGATCTCTTACGATCCGACTCAGGACCCCCTCGGCAATGTTCTCGAAAGCGTATTGTTGGCGGTGGGCCCCGTTGGTGCCGGCATCAACCTCGAGTATTACTTTTCCACCGTGAACAACGAGCGTTTCGGCTGCGGCACAAAAGTGCCCCATAACGTCACCGGACTTTTCGGCGTTATGGAGGGTGCGGCCAGCGATCTTCGAACCGGGCTTCCCCGGCAGATGATCGAAATCCACGAGGCGATGCGGCTGCAAATTGTCGTGGAGCACAAAACGGAAGTTTTAACCGCGATTTACGAGCGTCAGCCCTCATTGCAGGAACTGATCGGGAACGGCTGGGTGCTTCTGTCCGCTATCGATCCGGATACCGGAGAAATTTCCATGTTCACGCCGGGCGCCGGTTTTGTGGTGTGGAATCGGGAGCTTCGTCCCTTGCCTATCGTCGAGCGTTCCCCCGACTGGTATGCCGGACACGCGGGACCACTGCCGCCGGCATTGATTCAACAAAAGTCTTCGGGGATTTCTTATGCTTGATTGGTTGGTAACACTGATCCCGGGATTGCCGATTTTAGCGGCCTTGACCATCGGCATTGGCATCATATCGGGATTTATCACTGGAGAAGCGGGAGAGCGCTCTACCGCAGCCATCGCAGTCGGCGCAACCCTAGTGTCTTTTGTCGTGTCGATCGCGGTCTTTTGGTGCCGTCACGTGGACCTCATCCCGGATCAGCTCGTTCTGGGCACCTGGCTGGCTAGTGGCGATTATCTCGTCAACGTCAGCTTTGCACTGACTAGTCTCGCCCTGGCATTGTCATCTCTGTTCGCATTGTTTTCGCTGATGGTTGCCAGATTTTCGGTGAATTACATGCACCGCGAAGCCGGCTTCCATCGTTTTTTTCTCGTCCTGTCTCTTTTCGCCGGCGCCATGCAGTTGCTGGTGTTGGCCGGCAACGCCGTTTTTACCTTTATCGGCTGGGAATTGGCCGGGGTGTGCTCTTATCTACTCATCGCCTACGCCTATGACCGGCCGGTGGCCTCCGCCAACGCAACCTACGCCTTCGTAACCAACCGGATCGGCGATGCCGGTTTCACCTTGGGGATTTTCTTGGCTTTCGCTTGGACCGGCGGCGTCGAATGGCCTCAGATTACCCGAGGTGCCGCAGGTCTCGATGGTCTCCAAGCCGGTCTGATGGCTATCTGCTTCCTGCTGGCGGCCGCCGCCAAGTCGGCCCAAGTGCCTCTGGCGCCCTGGGTGGCTCGCGCCATGGAAGGACCAACACCATCCAGTGCCATCTTTTACGGCGCCGTGATGATCCATGCGGGTGTTTTCTTGGTGTTGCGGCTGCAACCGGTCTTCGAAGCGGCGCCAGCCGCCATGGGCATCATGGCGGCCATGGGTCTGGTGACGGCTCTTTATGGTTTCGCATGCGGATTGACGCAAACCGACGTCAAGTCCGCACTGATTTTCTCCACCACCGCACAGGTCGGCCTGATGTTTTTGGCTTGTGGCCTCGGCTGGTGGCAATTGGCGGCTTGGCATCTAGCTGCTCATACGATGTTACGCGGCTACCAATTCCTGGCCGCGCCGGCACTAATGCATCGCATTTTCGGTCAGCCGACCCGGCCCGTTCCGGAGTTCGCGGGTCGTTCTCGCTGGCTCTACACGGCCTCGTTACAGCGTTTTTGGCTGGAACATTTCGGCCATCAAGCCCTCGTCAAGCCAATAGCTCGCTTCGCCGCCGATTTGAACGTTTTCGACCGCCGTGTCGTGGAAGAAATCGTCGGACTGCCCGCGCCCGCCATGCGGGGACTGTCTGCGTTGGCCGAGCGGGAGGAACATCGGCTCGGCGCCGGTTATGGCGCCAATGAACGCCGGGTCGGCGGTGTGCTCGGAATCGTGACCGATCTTTTCGCTTCCGCATTCCACTGGTTCGAAGAGCGCCTGGTCTTACAAGGTTTGGGTATGGACCTCGTGACCCTGGGACGCCGTCTCGGCATGCGGTTCAACCGCCTGGAATCCATCCTGGCTCAACCGCGCTATCTGATTCTTTTCGTCCTTTTCACCCTGCTAGCAACTGTGTGAGAACCCTATGGTCGGTGAAATCAACTGGGCGACGCAATCCGCCTTTCCTATCCTCAGTACGATGATCTTTCTGCCGTTGATTGCAATGGGCGCCGCTTATCTCGCCCAGTCGCAGCAGCGTTCGTTTTTTATCGGGCTAGCCGGCTCCGGCCTCGAACTCGCTCTAACGGTTTATCTGTTGATAGCCTTCGATTCGAGCGCCACTCACTTGCAGTTCGCCGAAGACTTTGCGCTGCTGCCGTTCCTTCGTTATCACCTTGGTGTCGATGGCCTCAGCATACTGTTCGTGTTCGTCACGTCGCTGTTGAGCTTTCTGTTAATGCTGTATGGGGAAATTACGCCGGAACGTCGGTCGCCAGGGCTGTACGTCGCCAGTCTGTTCGGTTTCCAGGCCGTGCTCACGGCGCTTTTCTTCACCGTCGATCTGCTCCAGTTTTGGTTACTGAGCTGTCTCGAACTCGTACCGGTTTCGTTCATCCTGCTCCGGTGGAGTACCGCTTCCGCGGAAGCTCCCAAAACGACCCGGCTTTATACCCAATTCATGTTCACCGGCTTGCTGATGCTATTTCTCGGCATTTTGATCTTAGGGTGGAATCACGCCCGAGCCGCCGGTGAATGGACTTTCGCGCTCGGAAACCTGCTCGAAACGCCGGTTTCCCCTGCGGCCCAATCCGCGGCTTTCGTACTTCTCTTTTACGGCTTGGCCGTACGGATGGCGCAATTTCCTTTTCATGCCTGGTTGCCCCAGGTTTCTCAACATGGAACCCTGGCCACCATAGGCGTATTTGTGATCGGAGCGAAAGTCGGTATCTACGGATTATTGCGCTTCGTGCTGCCGCTATTGCCTGATGCGGTCCAAACCCTGAAGCCGGCTGTTATCGTTCTGGCGTTGGCGGGCATGTTCTACGGTGCGCTGATGGCGCTGATGCAGTTGAATCTGAGGCGGCTCTTGGCCTTCGCGGCGGTCAGCCATACCGGCATGCTGGTGGTAGGCGTATTCTGCCTGAACTCGGAGGGGTTCGCGGGCAGCTTGCTGCTGTCGGTGAATTTCAGCATCGCGGCTAGCGGGCTGCTATTTGCCACCGGCTTGATGTTTCGTCGCGCCGGAAGCTCCCTGCTGCCACGTCTCGGAGGACTGTTCGATCTCATGCCGCTATTGGGTATCACGTTCCTGGTCTCCGCATTGAGCACCATGGCGATGCCAGGGACTCCCGGTTTCGACGCTGCCCATCTTCTTCTGGAGGGATCAATCGAAGCTCATGACTGGGGAGTCACGATTGCCGTAGCCACAGGCAACGTCCTGGCCGCGGCATTTCTGTTATGGGCCTTCCAGCGCGCCTTCCTGGCCCAGCGCAAAAAATCGGCGTTACATCGCCAGAAAACCAGGCTCACCGTTCCCGAGGTGACGCTTAACGGCGTCGTCTGCGCTGTTTTGTTGGGTGTCGGTTTTTACACCGAGCCTTGGGTTCAGATGGTCAACGAATCCGTAAGTGAATTGGCTCAACGCTTCGAGCGTTTGGAACAGAAGAAACAGTGACTTTGAATTATTTAACCTAACAACGGCAATTAACCGCTTCGATGCACCAGAAAAGCTCGTTGAATCTCAACTGCTATACCTCTTATCCGCTTCACCGCTTGGGTGAGGCCGCTACGCACTCGATTGCACGGCTATCGGGCCGCCTGACGGCGCCGTCGCGCCCTTTCGACGGGGCTCAGGACAGGCTTGCCGGCCGACCCGCCAACCGCACACTCGGATGCGTCCAACTGCCGTTTCCAGGTTTAATCGTCGGCTTACGCCGCCCGGAGACAAAGTGATGACCGCCGATTTTCCGATTCTGACCATTCTGATATTTCTTCCGCTGGCCGCGGCCGGTTTGTTGTTTTTTTTTCGAGATCCGGCATCCTCCCGTCGGTTCGGACTAGCGGTGTCTCTCGCGGAACTGCTCTTGTCCTTGTCCCTGCTCGGTCTTTTCGACTTCAGCTCGGCGAGAATGCAACTGATCGAGCGAGTCGTCTGGATACCGAGCCTCAACATTTCATACGTCGTCGGCCTTGACGGTCTGTCGATTCTGTTTCCGCTTCTCACGGCGCTTTTGACCTTTGCTGTGATCGCGGCGACCTGGACACAGGTCCAAACTCAGGTAAGGCTCTATCTCGCGCTCACACTCCTTCTGGAAAGCGCCACGCTGGGCGTGTTCTGCGCTCTCGATCTGGCACTGTTCTTTCTATTCTGGGAGCTTACGCTCATTCCCATCTTTTTCCTGGTGAGTTTGTGGGGAATCGGGCCGCAACGACGTTATGCCGCCAGCAAGTACACGCTTTTCATGCTGGCGGGCGGTGTTCCCCTGTTGTTCGGAATCATCCTCTTGGCGCTGAACCATGCCGAGCAAATGGGGAGCTCTGCGCCGCGCGGACTTTCCTTCGACTATCTGACGCTGCTCCACGTGCCGGTTTCCGAAGAGCTGCGCACCGCGGTGTTTCTGCTTCTATTCCTGGGCTTCGCCGTCAAAGCGCCTCTGTTTCCGTTTCACACCTGGCTGCCGACGGTTGCAATGGAAGGGCCTGCGGGCGTTTCGGCCCTGATTACCGGGCTCAAGCTCGGACTTTACGGCATGATGCGATTCGCCATTCCCTTGGTTCCCGATGCAGCCGGCGAATACATCTGGATCTTGACGGCCTTGGGCACCGTCGGGGTTTTGTACGGCGCGCTGATCGCACTGAAGCAAACCAATCTCCGCCGCTTGCTTGCCTACGCCAGCATCAGTCACGCGGGCTTCGTGGTCATCGGCCTTGCCACCTTGAACCCACAGGGGGTTCAGGGTGCCCTGTTTCAGTTGATCAACTTTGCGACCGTATCCGGCGGCATATTCCTGCTGGCCGGGTTTCTCCATCATCGCCTGGGCTCGACCGAACTTGCCAATTTGGGCGGGTTAGCCCGATCGATGCCTTTGCTCACGACCTTCTTCTTTCTTTTCGGAATCGCCGCGATGGGCGTGCCCGGCACCAATGGTTTCGCCGCGGAGCATCTGATCATTATCGGCGCATTCCAGGCTCACGTGGGTACCGGTCTCGCTGTGTTATTGGGAGTGATTCTAGGTGCGGCCTATTTCCTCGGCTTCTTTCAGCGGGCGTTCTGGGGGCCTGTTAAACTAACGGCTGTACGCACCGCTTCCGATTTGCGTCCGCGCGAATCGGGGCTGGCAATCCTGCTGATCGCCTTGATCCTCTTGGGAGGACTGGTGCCTAGCATGATTACGAGTACCAGCAGCACCGCTGTGACAGCGTGGGTTGCGCGGATCAATGCTGCAACCGGCCCTTCGGCATATGCCGACCTATCCGAAAAATTCCAAACAACAAGATCCAGTCCTTGAGTGAAATCGAAAATTCCGGTTAAGGAAATTGTTTGTGTCGATTCGATACCTGTTATAGATTAATGCTTCGTCCGGCGGCCCCTAGGCCAAAGCTCGATCGTCAAATCGGATTTTAATACAAGGGCTTATATCCGATTTATCGAATAAGAACGTTAACGAGCTTTTTTGGAAAGGCATCCACATGGCTTGGCGAGCCATGCAACCTTATTAAGCGGGTATTAATTTTATGGTACGCAAACACATCAATTACTATGTCAGTCATCTGCGGAACGACATTCCGGCGGGCGTCGTCGTCTTCCTGGTCGCCCTGCCGCTGTGCCTGGGGATCGCGCTCGCCTCGGGCGCCCCGCTGTTCGCCGGCATCATTGCGGGCATCGTCGGCGGCGTGGTGGTCGCCTGGGCCAGCGGCTCGCAGCTGAGCGTCAGCGGCCCGGCCGCGGGGCTCACCGTGATCGTGTTCAACGCCATCGACAAGCTGGGCAGCTTCCAAGTCTTTTTGCTGAGCGTCGTCCTCGCCGGCGGGCTGCAACTGCTCCTGGGCT